>JGI994J12354_10001082_pt1 | contig 27582 bp, 23 predicted proteins | sample IntmicLarv3ML3BL_FD_12354 | JGI IMG/M metagenome (IMG submission 12354)
CATGACCGGCGGACGCACGGGAATCGCATCGTCAAGCGCGGGTAAATCCTCAATAACGCGTCCTGCGTTGAGCTCCGCGAGTGTGTCGGGTGCGGCGATTTCGAGTGCGAGACGGGATTGGACGAGATTCTGCGTAAACTCGTCGCAAATCGGGAAGATATCCTTGCCCTGCACGGGAATGCCGAGCACCTTACAGTGGTTCTCAATAATCGGGTCAAGCTCCTCAACGACGATGACCTTCTCAACGCTCGCCGCAAAGTCGCGAATCAGCCTCTCCGGCAGCGGGTTGACGATTCCGAGCTTCAGCACGGAAATCGTGTCGCCGAACACCTCTTTGACGTACTGGTACGCCGTGCCGCTGCAAATAATACCGACCTTTGAGCCACTTGCAGCCTCTACGCGGTTGAGCGGCGACGTCTCGGCAAGCTCAACGAGCTTTTGCGTGCGCTCCTCTACAATCGGGTGGCGACGCTTTGCGTTGCCCGGCATCATGACGTACTTTGCGATGTTCTTTTCGTACTTCACAATCGACGGCACAACGCGCTCACCGATGTCAACGATGCTCTGCGAGTGCGAAATGCGCGTCGTAAGGCGCAGCAACACCGCCGTGTCGAATTGCTCCGACATCTCCATCGCGTACTTCGACATCTCAAGACACTCCGCGCTGTCGGCAGGCTCCAGCATCGGCATTTTCGCCGCAATCGCGTAGTGGCGCGAGTCCTGCTCGTTCTGCGAGCTGTGCATTCCCGGGTCGTCCGCGACGGCGATGACGAGACCGGCGTTTACGCCCGTATACGCAATCGTGAACAGCGGGTCCGCCGCGACGTTCAATCCGACATGCTTCATGCCGCAGAACGCGCGCCGTCCGCCGAGCGACGCTCCGAACGCCGCCTCAAGAGCGACCTTTTCGTTCGGCGCCCACTCGGAATAGATTTCCTCGTACGTCGCAATCGCCTCGGTTATCTCCGTACTCGGCGTGCCCGGATAGCTCGACGCAACGCAAAGCCCAGCCTCGTAAAGGCCGCGCGCCACAGCGTCATTTCCTAACATTAGTTTTTTCATAAAACCTCCTTTGTGCCGCGCATTGCGGCATGTGTTTATTGAGTTTTCTATTGGTTTTTCATTATTCTTGCGGCTGTCGCCGCGCACTGTCATTGCCGATACTTCACCGCACCCGCGCAACACAACGTGTTGCGTGCCTCGGCCTCAGCCGAGCCACTCTACGCTTCCTTAATCGACAGGTTCAGCACCGCACCGACGACTGCGCAGCCCGTCAGAATCAAGAACGGCACCAAAAAGCTGTTCGTAGACAGGCGAATCGACGCGGCGAGCGTCGCGGCAAACGGCGCGGGAATCAGAATCAGATTCAGAATCGAAAAGTTCAGCGAGAACGACTTTGTACCATAAAACGCCGACGTGAAAACACTTGAAATCGTCGGCGCGAAGCCGTAGCTGAAGTAGCACAGGCACAGTCCGACGACTGCGATGGCGGGGCTTCCCGTCAGTGCGGACAGCGCAACGACGACAGGAGCGAGCACGCAGAACGATGCAATAAAGTATTGCGTCTTGCGCACGCCCACGCGGTCAAACAGCGTGCCGGACGCGAGACGGCCGAGACCGTTGAAGATGGAAATCACGCCGATAATCGCGGCAGGGTCTGCGATATTCACGTCCTCCAACAAATCGCGTGCGAGCGCAATCGCGGCGGAGCCGACGGCGGCGATGAGCGTAATCAGAATGAACAACTTCCAGAACGACGCGCGCTTAATCATCTCCGTCGCGGTGTAATCCTTCACCGTCGGAGCCGCAGCGGAGCTCTCGCCCGCCTTTTTCTTCGGCTCGGGGAAAATCGTTCCCTCCTTAGGCGCACGAATGATGAACGACGCGAGCAGGAACACCACGCCGAGCGCAATCGCGAGCACCATATACGTACTGCGCCAACCGATGCTCGGATTTGCAATCATGCTCTTAGCCACGCCGCCGATTACGAGTGTCGTCAGTCCAAAGCCCATCAGCAGTACGCCGGAGCACAGTCCCTTTTTGTCGGGGAACCACGCGTTCGTCAGTCCGATAATCGTCGTGTACGCAAGTCCGACGCCGAGACCGCACATTACGCCATAGGAGATGTACAGCAGCGTAAGTTGCGTCGCCGTAATGCGCGACGTGATGAAAAAGCCCGCGCACAGCAGCACCGCCGCACCTATTAGCCGCACGCGCGGCGTCGTTTTCTTCGTCAGCAGTCCCGCAGCGAACCCGCCGAGGCAGAAGAATACAATCGTCAGCGTGTAGTTTAAGCTCAACTGCGTCTTAGTCCAGCCGAATTCACCGCCGTCGGCGATTGCCCTTGCGAACGGCGTATTGAGCACCGTCCACGCGTAGATGATGCCCGCAAACAGCAGCACGAGCACTCCGAACGCCAGCCGCAACCAGCGCTCCGTTTGGTTTACTTTCATTGTACATTACCTCTTTTTATGTTATATTTGTTGATGCTTTGTTATGATCTGTGCTTTCTTTTACCTGCAAATTGAAATACTCGGTCGGGCAAAGCCCTCCCTGCGCAAATTCTCCCGTTGGTCGAATTTACGGCGCGTTCCGCGCCGCTTCGCTGACGCTCGTTGACTTATTGTGTCAATCCTTTTACCTGTGAATTGAAATGTTCTTACGAGGGGCACATGTTCTTTCTTATTAAGAAAAAACCAAAGAATTTTCAAGAAAAAGCTCCGCTTTTTCGGCATTGTTTTTCCACCGCACCGTCGTAGGGGCGATTCCCGCATTCCCGCGCCACCACGTCACCCGCGCCGTTTTCCGTGCATCTCGCGCTAAATTCCGCAATTCCGACATGCAACACCCGTAGCTCCGTCGTTAAACGGAGCTGAAAAGGTCAATATTCATTTGACAAGGTGGTGGCGTTCAGCGAGCTTCGTTCAGGAGCAGTGTCGCGCGAAATTCCAAGCGCGATAGTTATCCGTGGACGAATCGTAGCTCCGCTACGATTCGTTCTGCGTAGCGACAATATCCGTCGCGCCGTACATTTGGCGCAGCTTCGGCTTCTCGATTTTCCCCGTCGGGTTGCGCGGGATATCGGCGAAAATCAGCTTGCGCGGACGCTTATAGCGCGGCAGCTCGTTGCAAAACTTATTGATATCGTCGTCGGTCAGCGTCTTGCCGGGCTTCGCCTCAATAATCGCGGCTGTAATCTCACCGAGACGCGGGTCGGGCAGTCCGATAACGGCAACATCCTTAATATCGGGGTGCGCGGCGAGGAAATTCTCAATCTGAACGGGGTAAATATTCTCGCCGCCGGTGATGATAACGTCCTTCTTGCGGTCAACGAGGAAGATGAAACCGTCCTCGTCGCGCCGCGCCATATCGCCGGAAAACAGCCAGCCGTCGCGCAAGCTGTCGGCAGTCGCCTTAGCGTCGTTGAAGTATTCAAGCATTACGCCCGGTCCCTTGATGCACAGCTCGCCGACGTCGCCGTCAGCCACAAGCGCGCCCTTTTCGTCGACGATTTTGACCTCCCAGCCGTAGCCGGGAACGCCGATTGCGCCGACCTTGTGCACGTTCTCCACGCCGAGGTGGACACACCCCGGCCCGATGGACTCGGACAGTCCGTAGTTCGTATCGTACTGATGATTCGGAAAAACCTCAAGCCAGCGGCGCACAAGGCTCTGCGGCACCGGCTGCGCGCCGATGTGCATAAGCCGCCACTGCGCAAGGTTCGGATAATTCTCAAGTTTGATGTCGCCGTTTTCAAGTGCCAAGAGTATATCCTGCGCCCACGGCACGAGCAGCCATACAATAGAGCACTTCTCGCGGCTAACCGCATCCAAAACGTATTCGGGGTTCGTGCCTTTCAGTAAAACAGCCTTGCCGCCGACAAGGAACGAGCCGAACCAGTGCATCTTCGCGCCCGTGTGGTACAGCGGCGGAATGCAGAGGAAAACGTCGTCATGCGTTTGCCCGTGGTGCGCCTGCTCCGTCTTGCAGGCATGCATAAGGCTCTCGTGGTCGTGCAAAATCGCTTTCGGGAAGCCCGTCGTGCCGGACGAAAAGTAAATCGCGGCGAGGTCGTTGTCGTACAGCGGAATCGTCGGCGACGCGCTCGACGAGTTCGCGGCGAGCTCCTTATAGTCCTCGGCGAAGCTCGGGCACGTCTCCGTGCCCGAGAAAATCAGCGCAAGCTCGGGCGGCAAATCGGCGGCAATTTCCTCAATTCGTCCGATAAACTCCACGCCGAAAATCAGCGTATCAACCTCGGCAAGANCGAGACAGTATTTGATTTCGTCCGCCGCGTAGCGNAAATTCAGCGGCACGGCAATCGCGCCGGTTTTAAGAACGCCGAAGTAAATCGGCAGCCATTCAAGCGAATTTGTCATAAGAATCGCGACCTTGTCGTTCTTCTTAATGCCGCGCGAGAGGAGGAGGTTCGCAAAGCGGTTCGCCTTTTCGTTGAAAACGCTCCACGTGATTTCACGGCGATAGTGCGGCGCGCGCGTCGGCTCAACAAGCTCAAATTCGCGCCACGTCACGCGGCGGTTTTCGATTTTGTCGGGGTTAATCTCTACTAGCGCGGTCTCCGCGCCGTAAAGTCGCGCGTTTTGTTCAAGGATTTCGGTAATGGGCATATAAACTCCTCCGATACAGAATCGCTCGTCGGGGCGAATTACCGCTGCGATTGCATAAATAACCGCGCCGCCGTACAAGTTAACCCTCACTATACCAAACACGCGCGAAAAAGTCAAATATTTTTAATTGTTTTTTAACGCGGCGCCCTTATTGCGCGTTTGTGTTAATAATTCCCAAAACCGACTTGACACAGTTCATCCACATAATGTATAATGTGAGCGTAATGAAAGGTAAGTCTGTTCTCTTAATCCCATCCTACTATTTCTAATTCTTTTACCCAACTAATTCTCTAACCCCACTCCTTCCCCTACCTTTTCTTCTTGCCTTTCACAGAAAAGTTTATCTTAAAAAGGAGTAAAGTTTATGAAAAGAATAATCCCTTTCCTGCTTGTTGTCGCGGTGCTGTTGTCCGCTTTCCCGTCCGCATCTGCGTATGCAGTAGACGAGAAAAACGAGGAGGTGTCTTTAGTGTTGGAATTTTCTGAAAGAGAAGAGGCGTCAGTTGCCTCAGCCACAGTGCCAGGTGTTACCATCATACCGTACCCCGACTCAAATGGCGGTGTCATGATACATTGGAATTTCTATAACCTAATTATGGCCACCGGCGCGAAACACATAACCATTTGGGTCACCACCATGGACGCATACTTTTTCATCAATGTCACGAGTCCGGTTGGCTCGGCAGGTCTTTACTACAACATTCTTGGTCACGACGTTTCTTGGTACTAAAATCGAAGTTCTTCAGAGGCGCGGCGGGGTTTTCCCGCCGCGTTTCTTCGTATCCTGCGTTTGTTAATAGTCACTGCCATTTGTAGTCTTGCATTCATCTGGAATCTGATGTATAATCTTCCCAAGAGGTGGTTTACTTGGAAAAGAAGTTCATTGTGGAAACCGTTCGGGAGCCGGCGGCAAGCATGACCATTCGCATTGAGGGCGAAACGAACAAACGCCTTGAAGCGGCGGCCTTTAAGAGTGGCCTGTCCCGCAACAAAATCATCAACATGGCGCTCAAATTCGCGCTTGACAATATTGAGTTTGTCGAAAAAAAGCCAGACGAGGAATAACCTCGCCCCCGTGCCGCGACCGGAACGCCCGCTCGCGGCCTTCGCTGCCGCGTTCGCCGCGGCCTGCCTCGTCTGCGCGTACTTCGCCATGCCCACGCAGCTTTATTTGGCGGCTACGGTGTCGGTTTTGCTCACCGTTTCAATATTCGCGGTGCGCACACGGCGCGCCGACCTGTCGTTTGCGGCAATCGGATTTTTCGCGGGCTTCGTGTGGGCATCCGTCCTCGGCGAACCTCTCAAATTGGCGAACGACGCCATGCAGCTCGCGCGAAGCAGAGGCGAGGGCGTTTTCTTCGTGCCCACGCTCGTTGCCAATCGGCTCGCCGCGTCGCTTTCGACGGTATTCCCCGAACGTCTCGCGCCGTTTCTGCGCTCGCTTACGCTCGCCGACGCGCACGAGTTCCAAGCCGACGGCGCAATGTATACGGCGTTTTCGATGTCCGGCGTCGCGCACATCGCCGCCGTTTCGGGCATGCATGTCTCGTTCCTCATGTCAATGATTGGCTACGTCGCCCGCGGACGCAATGCGCGTATCGCCGTCGGCGTTCCCACGCTGATACTGTTTATGGCGGTTACGGGCTTCAACCCGCCCGTGTGCCGCGCGGTGATTATGGCTTTCTTCGCGTTCATCGCTCCGCTCGTCAGGCGGCGCGGCGACGGTGTTACGAGCGTCCTTGCGGCGCTATTGCTGATTCTCGTCGCCAATCCCGTCTCCGCAAGCCGCATAAGCCTACAACTCTCGTTTCTCTCCACGCTCGGCATCATCACGATTTCGCCGCGCATACAAGACGCGCTTAACGCACACATCGAAGGGCTGCGTTGGCTGCAATTTCAAACGAAACGCAAGCGCGTGCGGCCGTTCCTCACCATCTATAATTTCGCCGCGACGAGCCTTGCGTCGTCCGTTGGCGCGCTCGTTTTCTCCACGCCGCTGATTGCGTATTACTTCGGCTACGTCTCCGTTTTGGCACCGATTACGAACCTGCTGACGCTCTGGGCAGCGGCGTACGCGTTCTGCGGCGCGCTGATTTCCGCCGCGTTCGGATTGCTTGCTGTGCCCGTAGGACGCGCGGCGGCAGCCGTCGCGGCGCTACCAGCCGACTGGATTCTGATTGTCGCGCGCAACGTGGCTCGCATTCCGTTCGCTGCGATTTACGTTGCGAATACGTACATAATCGGCTGGCTCATCTATGTTTACGCCGCGTTTGCGCTGTACTTTTTCCTCCGTAACCGCACCGCAAAGCGCACCTTGAACGGCAACGCGTCAAACGACGACGCACCACGATTGCGCGGACTGCTCTACCCGATTTGCGGTTCCGTCATGGCTCTGTGTCTCGCGTTGCTGCTCACGGCGGCGATGCCGCGCGGCACGCTCTCCGTCACGGCGGTCAACGTCGGGCAGGGGCAGTCGCTCGTCCTCTCCGACGGTTCCGCGACAGCCGTAATCGACTGCGGCGGAACGCGTCACCCCGCCGCGAACACCGCCGCGTATCTTCAAGCTCACGCCGACGAGGACGTGGAGCTGTTTATCCTCACGCATTTTCACGCCGACCACGCCGGCGACGCAATCGAGCTGATGACGCGCGTGCGCGTCGGCACGCTCATCATTCCCGCGCCGGATTCGGAGCTCGCGTTCGAGATTTTAGACTACGCGCGCAGTCTCGGCGTGCGCGTTTTCATCGTCATGCAACCGCTGACGGTTGACTTCGGCGAATCCACGCTGACCGTCTATCCGCCGTACGGCGAGCAGGATAACGAGGCGTGCCTGTCCGTCCTCGCGACGTACAACGACTGGGACGTGCTCGTAACGGGCGACATGCCCGAGAAAACGGAGCGTTGGCTGATGGAGTTCGTCGACCTGCCCGATATTGAGCTACTCATAGCCGGTCACCACGGCTCGCGCATGTCGAGCTCGGAGGATTTGCTTGACGACGTCACGCCGGAGCTCGTCATAATCTCCGTCGGCGAGAAGAACACATACGGCCACCCGTCGCCCGACACGCTCGCGCGGTTTGAGGCACGCGGCATTCGCGTCTACCGCACGGATCTGCTCGGCAACGTCACCGTCCGCGCGAAATAGCAACTCCCTCACTCTAATCGGAGGACCATAACTATGGCTAAAAAAGACTACGAAAATCCCGAATACGACGCGCTCCGCGCCGACCTGTCGGCCGCGGCTCCGCGCCGCTTTTACTTGTTCCATGGCGAGGAACGCTACCTCTTGGAGCGTTGCGCCGCAGAGCTTCGCGCCCTCGTCCTCACCGACGGCGAGCAGAGCTTTAACTACAGCCGCTTCGAGACGATGCCCGACGCAAACACACTGCGCGAGGCCGTTGAGACGTATCCGTTCTTCGCCGAACGCACGCTCGTCGAGGTTTTCGAGTGCGACTTGCGCGCCGTCAACGACCTCCTGCCGCTCCTGCGCGACTTGCCGGAGCACGTCTGCCTCGTGTTCATCGGCAACGACAGTTTCAAGTTAGACAAGCGCACGAACGCCGTGAAGGAGCTCTCCGCGCTCGCGCTAACGGTCGAATTTCGGCTGCAAGAGCAGTCGCGGCTGATTCCGTGGATTCGCAGGCACTTCAAGGACGCGGGGCGGCAAATATCACCCGCCGACGCGGAGTATTTGGCGTTCCTCACCGACGGCATGATGGCAAATCTCGTCAGCGAAATCGGCAAAATCGCCGCGCACACCACCGCAGAAATCGTCACCCGCGCCGATATTGACGCGCTCGTCGCCCCCACGCCGAACGTCGAGCTCTACAAGCTCACCGACGCGATTCTGTCGCGCAATTTTCGCTCCGCCGCAAGCGTTTTGTCCACGCTGTTCGCCATGCGTGAGGCTCCGCATAAAATCAACGCCACCATCAACGCGCGTTTGCGCGCGCTCCTGCTGGCGCGGCTGTTCCTTGACGAACGGCGCACAAACGCCGAGGCGGATTTGATGAAAATCACCGGCACGCGATTCAGCTTTCAGGCAAAATCGCTATTCGACGCGGCGCGCCGCATGACAGCGCCCGACTGCAAAGCCGCGCTCTCGCTGTGCTGCGACGCGGCGTTCGCGCTCAACGACGACGGCGGCGGCAACGACTCCCTCACCGACCTGCTAATTCGCCTCGCCGCACTGAAAAACGCCGCATAATGGACGCAAAAAAAGCGCAAATCGTGCCCACAAAGCCGCGCATTCGCGAGGCCATCGTCGTCGAGGGTCGCTACGATAAAAACACGCTCGCGCAGGTCGTCGACGCCGTCATAATCGAGACGCGCGGCTTCGGCGTTTTCACCGATGACGAGCTTTTCGCGTTGCTGCGCCGCCTCGCCGACACCTGCGGCGTAATCGTTCTGACCGATAGCGACGGCGCGGGCTTTCAGATTCGCAACCACATAAAATCCGCGCTCGGCGGCGCGGTAAAGCACGCCTATATCCCCGAAATCGAGGGCAAGGAGCGGCGCAAGCGCACCGCCTCCCGCGCCGGAACGCTCGGCGTTGAGGGCATGTCCGCCGACACACTCCTGCGCGCCCTCCGCACCGCCGGCGCAACCTTCGACTACGCATCGCCGCCACAGTTCGCTACGCCACATGCGCCGCAAAATGCGGAGATATCAACCCACGCCACCGAGCCCTCTGCACGCATGTCCGACGCGGAAATCGCGCCGCAGCCGCGCTCGGAGCCGCTGACGAAGTACGACCTTTACGCGCTCGGCTTGAGCGGCACGCCCGACGCGTCGCAGCGTCGCGCCGCTCTGCTGCAACGCTTGGAGCTGCCACGCTTGCTCAGCGCGAACGCGCTCTTGGACGTCCTAAACGCGCTCTACACCCGCGCCGAAATCACGGAAACCCTCCGTACCCTGTAGGGGCGATTATCAATCGCCCGCCGTCCCTTCGTCCAACCCCACGCCCGCGCCCCGTTGGGTGCGGGCGATTCTGCATCTACGTATGGGGCACGGGACGTCGAGGACGGGTGCGATCGGTCTCGTCATTGCGGGTCAAGCCCGCAATGACAAGACCCATCACCCTCTCACGCTCTGCCGCCCCGTGTGGTCAATCACGCAGTCGCCCGTCAGCAATAGCTCACTCACCGGCACGATGGCGAAACCCTCCTTAATCAGATGCTCAATTATCGACGGCAGAGCCTCGGGCGTGTGCAGCGCCGCGTTGTGGAACAGCACAATCGAGCCGGGCGCAGCCTTGCCCGTCACGCGCTTCGTTATCTCGGCGGCGGAGATGTCCTTCCAGTCGAGACTATCCACATCCCACTGCACCGTAGTGATTCCCATGCTTTTCACCGTCTTAATCACGTTGTCGTCGTACTCGCCGTACGGCGCGCGGAACAGCGTCGGCGTCTTGCCCGTCACGCGCGCAATTTTCTCGTTCGACGCGTTGATGTTCGCGATAATCTCGTTCGCGGAGAGCTTCGTGAAGTGCTCGTGATTGTTCGAGTGCGTCATGACCTCGTGACCCGCGTCGGCGAGTGCCCGCACCGATTCGGGGAACTTCTCCGCCCACGCACCGACGACGAAAAACGTCGCGCGGACGTTGTACGTGCCGAGAATTTCAATCAGCTCCTCCGTGTCCTCGTTGCCCCACGCCGCATCGAACGTGAGCGAAATCGCTTTGTTGTCGCGCTCAACGCTGTACACGGGCAGCTCGCGCGTCGTCGCCGCCGCACCGACAATGCGCGGGTGTGAAATCGCCGCGAAAATCGCTATAACGGCCACCACGACCGCAACGATCGCTATTTTGTTGCGCCCGAGCACCACGAAAAAGCCCCGCGCACGCGTCGGGCGAACGATTCTCAGCCTCGGCACTCTCCCGCGCGGCACCGCTTTTCCGCGTTTTTCGCGTTCGCGCGGCACCGCATTTTCGCTCGGTCTATCGTTTGTGCGCCGCCATGGCAGTCGTATTCTTAACATAAAACCAGTCCTTTCCCTTTTTGCAAATAAACCCTGCTGAATTTTATGTACAAGATACGATCCATAGAACTCTCGTGTCCGCGTGCGTTGTGTAGGGGCGGCCTTTGGCCGTCCGCCGCGTTCCCTCGTCCACCATCCGCGCACCCCCCCATCCCATACGCAACACCTTCCTACCTCCCGCAACACCCGCAGCCGCACTCCCGCAAAAAATCCTCCGCGATGTACGCCGCCTGCTCCGCGCAAACGCGCCCGCGCCGCAGCTCCCTGCGCAGCCGCCGCGCACATTGCCGACAGCACTCAACCTCGCAAACACAGATGCCGCGCCGTCCGCCGCGCCGCGCAACCACGCGCAGCCGACACCCCTCCGCCGCCCCCGCGCGAGCCAAAATATAGCCATAGGAATAACGCACTCTCATATTCATGTTCGGTCCTTTCCGCGTTCGTCAGTCGCATCTATTTCTCCCCCGCGACGCGCACGCCGCACAACAATTCTGCACCGTCTCAACGCATATGGCAAGCACTTTTATTCGACGTTTTTCGACATCGCACCATGATAAAATAGCCAATTGCGCCAAAACGCCTTTCCATGCCGCCCGCACGCAATACGCACTCACCATCGCGTACAAGGCGGCGTTGCGCCGCAAAAGCATCTTGACATCTGCGCGCAATTGTATTATAATGAAGTGTTGTGGGGGAGTTCTCGCTTTTTTGAGCACTTTTTCGCAAAATAAATATGCGTCGCACCCGAAAAATCGGGGCGGCAGCAAAGGAGTTTTTCAGCATGAACAAGAGTAAAGACAACAGCATTTTCTCAACAGGCAAGATGGTACGCTTGGCCGTACTTGCCGCAATCCTGCTCGTAATGGGCTTCACCCCGCTCGGCTACCTGAAGGTCAACCCCGTCATGACGATTACCTTTAACATGATTCCCGTCGTAGTCGGCGCAGTCATCTTAGGACCGTCCGGCGGCGCAATCCTCGGCATCATCTTCGGTTTTACGAGCTTCTCGCAAGCGCTCTCCGGCTCCGACCCGCTCGGTGCCGCGCTCCTAAACCAGAGCTTTCTGAGCGCAGTGCTTCTGTTCGTTATGTGCGTCCTGCCGCGCTTCCTCGCCGGCTGGATTCCCGGCCTGTTGTTCCGCTCGATGAGCAAAATCGACCGCACCAACAGCCGCGTGTTTTACATCGCGCTCACTGCTTTCTGCGGCAGCGTACTGAACACAGTGTTCTTCGTCTCGGCATTCGTCGGCTTCTTCGCCACGAACGAGCTCGTCACCGGCGCGTTCGGCACTACCAACGTATGGACGATGATTACGATTCTAATCACGATGAACGCCGTCGTCGAAGCAATCGTATGTACCGTAATCGGCGGTGGCATCGGACAGGTTTTAGTCCAATTCCTGCCGTCAAAACAAAAATAAACATCTGACCGCACACCCGTACGCAGTTATTTAAGGAGTAAGGTATGCTTTTAGCAATCGACATCGGCAACTCAAACATAGTCCTCGGCTGTATGAACGGCAACGAACTCGTCCGCGTGTTCCGCATGGTCACCGACTCGCTGAAAACCGAGGACGAATACGCCGCCGGCATCGCCGCAATCCTCTCGTTCAACGGCATCGACGCGAAAGAATTCACCGGCGCGGCGATTTCCTCCGTGGTGCCGCCGCTCACGAACGTTTTCCGCGAGGCCGTAAAGCGTCTCACGGGGCTCACGGCGTTCGTCGTCGGCTCCGGCGTTAAAACAGGGCTGAACATTCTAATCGAAAACCCTGCTACGCTCGCCGCCGATATGGTTTGCTCCGCCGTCGCCGCCCCGTCGAAGTACCCCGTGCCGATTTTCATCATCGACATGGGCACCGCGACGAAAATCACCGTCATCGACAAGAACGGCTCATACATAGGCGGCGCAATCTGTCCCGGTCTTGCGCTCTCCGCCGACGCTATGACGCGTGGCGCGTCGCTGCTGCCGAAGGTACCGATTGAAGCTCCGAAGAAGGCGATTTGCGGCGTGACCGACGACGCGATGAAAAGCGGCATAGTTTTCGGCGCCGCCGCGATGGTTGACGGTATGCTCCAACGCTTTGAGGAGGAGCTCGGTATGCCCCCCGCGACTGTCGTCGCCACGGGCGGCCTCGCCTCGCGCGTCGTGCCGCACTGCCGCGAGCGCATAACGTACGACGACACGCTAATCCTCGACGGCCTGCGCATACTCTACGAAAAAAACAAAAAATAACACCACAAAAACACCCCCCTCTCGGGGGTGTTTTTGTGTTTGTGCGCCTTGCTGTAGGCGAAGCGTCGCTCATTGCACGCTCGTTCCGCAATTCGGCTCCCGCACATTCTCGCTTTCCGCGTCTCCGTACGTCTCATCGTTGATATGCACGTCCTCGCCGTAACGCAGCGTGTCTACCGCAATATCGGCGATATCTGCTAATTTCCCCATAATTTCAAAGTACAGTTTCTTATAATCCGGCATTTTCTCACCCCCGAAGTATATTCTAACTTATTTTACGTTAAAAATCAATAACGTGAAATAAGTTATTTATACTTTTCGCGAGGTGATTTTATGTTCAACCGCATACGTGACCTACGCGAGGACAGAGACATGACGCAAACCGATATTGCCAGGGTGCTCAAAATGTCACAAACAGGCTATTCGCAGTACGAAATAGGGAAAAACGATATCCCGACTCACGTACTGCTCACGCTCGCTGAGTTTTACAACACAAGCATTGATTACATGCTCAATCTAACAGACGACCCGCGCCCGTACCCGCGTCGCAAGTCGTAATCTCCCCCAACAAAAAGCACCCCCTCTCGGGGGTGCTTTTTCCATATCCTAAACCCGCACTCCGTGCTCCGCACCCACGCCCGCACTCTGATTATGCATCTCCCGCGCGTTGGCAATCATCAGCTTAACGCGGTTTTCTTGGTTAATCCGCGTCGCGCCGGGGTCGTAGTCAATCGCCACGATGTTCGACTGCGGAAAATCGTCCTTCAGCCGCCGAATCATGCCCTTACCGACAACGTGGTTCGGCAAGCAGCCGAACGGTTGCGTGCAGACGATATTCGGCACGCCCGTATGTATAAGCTCCAGCATTTCCGCCGTGAGCAGCCATCCCTCGCCCATCTTGTTGCCGTAGCCGAGATAGCCCGGAATCAACCGTTGCAGGTCGGCAAACCGACCCATCGGACGGAACGTCGGTTGCGTCTTGACTGCCGAAATCATCAGATTTTGCAAACCCTCAACATACTTCTGGAAAATATCGCATCCGAGCTTTTTCAGCTTCGACCCCTTGTATAAATCAACGTCTACGCTGCGGTTGTTAATCTTGAAAATCATGAAGTCCGTCAACCCCGGCACGACAGGCTCCACGCCCTCGCTCAGCAGAAAATCCTCAAGGTTGTTGTTGCCGAGCGGCGCGAACTTGACGTAAATCTCGCCCACAATGCCGACGCGCGGCTTAGGCTCGCCCGCACGCTCAATCCCCGCAAAGTCGGCGGCCATTTTCACCATTACGCGACGCATGTCGCCGCGGTTTATGCCCTTGTGGTGGCCGAACATCGCCACGATTTCCTCTACCCAGTGCGTCGTCAGCTTATCCGTCGCGCCCTTGATTACCTCGTAAGGCCGCGTTTGGTTCGCCACCCACATGATGAAGTCGCCGTAAATCATCGCGGCCGCGAGGCGGCGCACGAGCGGGAACGAAATCTTGAACCCCGGGTTCTTTTCCAATCCCGATACGTTCAGCGAAATCACGGGAATGTGCTGCAAATTCGCTTTTTCCAATGCCTTGCGCAGCAGATGAATGTAGTTCGACGCACGGCACCCGCCGCCCGTTTGCGTAATCATCAGCGCGACTTTCTTATCGTCGTATCTGCCGCTTTGCACCGCGTCCAAGAGCTGTCCGATGGCCAAGAGCGCGGGATAGCACGTGTCGTTATGTACGTACTTCAGCCCCGTGTCAACAATTCCGCGGTGCGTCGTGGTAAGAAGCTCCGTCTTGTAGCCGTACATTTCAAACGCGCGTTGCAACAGCGTGAACGTCACCGGCAACATCGACGGAAGCAGAATCGTGTACTCGCGCTTCATCTCCTTCGTGAACAGCAGCCGCCCCGTTTTGTCATAAACCAATTCAGCCATTAGGCGACGCCTCCTTCCGCGCGGGCGATTTTGCTCCCCCGCTTTCTGTTCTCCATCGCGGCAATCAAGCTGCGCAACCGAATGCGCACCGCACCGAGGTTGTTGATATCGTCGATTTTGAACTGCGTATAGAGCTTTCCGCTCTGCTCAAGAATATCCATAACCTCGTCGCTCGTCACCGCGTCCGTGCCGCAACCGAACGAGACGATTTGAATCAACTCCGTGTTTTCGCGCTGCGCAACCCACCGCGCGGCGTTGTACATTCTCGCCTGATACGTCCATTGGTTCAGCACGCGGCGCGATTCCTTGCCCATCGCCGACGAAACCGCGTCCTCCGTCACGAGCACAAGCCCATACGACGTAATCAGCTCGTCGATTCCGTGGTTAATCTCCGGATCCGTGTGGTACGGCCGCCCGACCGTAACGATAACGGGCAAATCATGCTCCTGCGCGTACTTAATGCACCGCTCGCCCTCTGCGCGCGTCTCCTCGCGGAACGCGTAATACGCTTCGTACGCCAAAATCGCGGCGAAGTTAACATCGTTTTTCTTGATGCCGAACTCCTTCGCGAAATATTCCGCCGCCTTGACGAGAAAGCCCTTTTTATTGTGCAGCCCAAAGTACGGTGCAAGATAGCGCGCCTCCTTCAGGTTCGGCAAATTCGCGCCGAGCAGCTCGGGATAGTACGCAACGACCGGGCAATTGTAGTGGTTGTCGGAAATCCCCTCGTCGAAGTTATACGGCAAGCACGGATAGAAGATCGCGTCCACGCCGTCCTCCAAAAGCGCCTCCACATGTCCGTGCAGCAGCTTTGCAGGATAGCAAACCGTGTCCGACGGAATCGTGCGCTGTCCTTTGATATACAGCGGCCGCGACGACTCCGGCGAGAGCTTGATTTCAAAGTCGAGCGTCGTAAAAAACTCGTACCAGAACGGCAGATTTTCAAACATATTCAGCCCGAACGGGATGCCGATAACACCGCGTTTGCCGGTACCCGCGCCCTTGCCGTGCATGGCGCGTAGCTTGTCGTATTTCCACTTCATCATATTCGGAATATCCGTTTTCGCCACGCCGAGCGGCTTGGAACAGCGGTTGCCACTGATAAACCGCCGCCCGCCGTCAAAGGTGTTCACCGTCATGCGGCAGTTGTTCGTACAACCGTTGCACGTCACGGGACGCGCGTCATGTACAAAGTCTGCTAACGCAGACTTGCACAGAACAGATGAAATCTGTTCTGTGGGTGCGCCGCCGTCACTCTGTTTCTTGTCGGCGGCGACATTTTTCATCGCCGTCAGTGCCGCGCCGTATGCGCCCATCAGCCCCGCAATCGTTGGACGACGAACCTCGCGGTCAAGCTCCTGCTCAAATGCGCGGAGAACGGCGTCGTTCAGGAACGTGCCGCCCTGCGTCACAATCTTCGCGCCGAGCGAATCGGCGGAAACGGCGCGGATAACCTTATAAACAGCGTTCTTAACGACGGAAATCGACAGCCCCGCGGAGATTGCCTCTACCGTCGCGCCGTCCTTTTGCGCCTGCTTAACGCTTGAATTCATGAAAACCGTACAGCGCGAGCCGAGATTCACGGGCGCGGGCGCGTACAGTCCGACCTTGGCGAAGTCGGCAATGTCGCTGCCGAGTGCCTTGGCAAACGTCTCAATAAAGCTGCCGCAGCCCGAGCTGCATGCCTCGTTTAGCATAATCGCATCCACGGCTCCGTTGCGGATTTTGAAGCACTTAACGTCCTGCCCGCCGATGTCGATGATGAAGTCGACGTTAGGCTCAAAGTGCTGCGCCGCAGTGAGGTGCGCCATCGTCTCAACCAACCCGTAATCAGCGTTGAACGCGTTCTTAATCAGCTCCTCGCCGTAGCCCGTCACGGCGGACGCACGGATTTTCACCCTGTCGCCGAATTGCTCATACATCGTTAAGAGCTGCTCGCGCACGACCGTTACGGGGTCACCGAGATTCGCGCCGTAATAGCTGAACAAAATCCCGCCGTCGGGCGAAATCAACGCTAATTTCGTCGTCGTACTGCCCGCGTCAATGCCGAGGTACGCGTCGCCCGTATACGTTGCGACATCTACGCTTTTCGGTGCCGCCTTTGCGTGCCGCGCCGAAAACTCGGCGTACTCCGCCTCGCTCGTGAACAGCGGCGGCATCACGTCCGTGGAGCTGTTCGCGTCGGCGGCATTTTCAAGCATATCCAAGAGCGTTTCGTACGCAATCCCGTCGCCGTCGGCGATAATCGCCGCGCCGATAGCGGCAAAGCAGTCCGCGTTTTCGGGGAATACGGCATGCTCGTCGTCTAATTCAAGAGTTTCAACGAACCGTGCGCGCAAGCCGTGCAAAAACGTCAGCGGTCCGCCGAGGAAAACGATTTTCCCCGTCAGCTCGCGCCCCTGCGTGAGACCCGCAACCGTTTGGTCAACGACGGCTTGGAAAATCGACGCCGCGATGTCCTCGCGCCGTCCGCCCTGATTCAGAATCGGCTGAATGTCGCTCTTTGCGAACACGCCGCAGCGCGACGCAATCGGATAAATCCGCTCATGCGCGAGCGATAGCGCATCCAGCTCCGCCGGTGTTGCGTTTAGCAACGTCGCCATCTGGTCGATGAACGCGCCCGTGCCGCCTGCGCACGAGCCGTTCATGCGCTCTTCAAGAGCGCCGCCGAAAAAGATGATTTTCGCGTCCTCGCCGCCGAGCTCAATAACCGCGTCCGCGTCCGCGATGTGCCTGCGCACGGCAGCCGCCGTCGCGTAAACCTCCTGCGAGAACGGGATTTTCGCCGCCTTTGCTACGCCTACGCCCGCCGAGCCCGTAATTGCCACGCGCGCCGTTTTGCCGCGCAAAACAGCCTCTGCCGCACGCAGCTGCTCGGCGGCTTTTTGCCGCGCCCGCGAGCCGTGCCGCTCATACAGGCGAAACAGCAGCTCGCCGTTGTCGCCAAGTACAACCGTCTTGACGGTTGTACTGCCGATGTCAATTCCGATACTATACATTAAATACCATTCCTCTGGTTCATTTTATGTGTGTTCAGCGCGCCCTTTCGCGGACGCGTCGCCTCGCGCGCATTGCGCAACCGTAGCGGCGGATTCCATATCCGCCCACGCCATACCGCAACTGTCAGTCTAACACACGTTCGGCGCTTTTTCAAGCGGTGCTTATTGCCTTTTTGTAAACAATGTGCTAAAATGCCTTATAAAAGGTATTTACCACATCGTTTACATTAACCTTCCTCGGGCGATATGGCGTTCTTCGCCTCGTTGCACGGTCTCTCGCGAGGCATCATATATAATTCAGAGGATTTAGTTTGAAAGGTATGGTCATGACTATGGACAAAAAACTGCAATTCATCGACTTCATGAAGGCTTCGGGAGTGCTTCTGCTCGGCGACTTCACCACGAAAAGCGGACGCAAAACGCCGTACTTCGTCAACACAGGCAACTACAACACAGGCGAGCAGCTCGCAAAGCTCGGCGACTACTACGCGCAGCTTATCGCCGACTCCGGCGAGCAGTTCGATTTGCTTTTCGGTCCCGCGTACAAGGGCATTCCGCTCGCGTCCGTCACGGCGGCCGCGCTGTACAAAAACCACGACGTGAACGTCGAATACGCCTTTAACCGCAAGGAAGCCAAGGACCATGGCGAGGGCGGTTCAATCGTCGGCGCAAAGCCGAAAAAAGGTTATCGCGTCGCCATCATCGAGGACGTTACCACGGCGGGAACGTCCATCCGCGAAACTCTTGAGATTGTGAACGCCTTTGAGGACGTCACCATCACCGCGCTTTTCGTCTCCGTTGACCGCTGTGAGCGCGGCACGGGCACGAAATCGGCGTTGCGTGAGCTCTCGGAGGAGTACGGAATCACCGTCTACCCGATTGTCACCGCGCACGACATCAAGGCGAGCATACCCGAGGGCGACTCCGTCCGCGCCGCAATGGAGGCGTACCTCGCCGAATACGGCGCAGAATAATGGACGAAATCGAAAACACGCCGCAATCGCGGAATGCGCCCGAAGCAATAGCCGCACAGGATATCGCCGAGGTGCGAGCGCCGCTCTCCGAGGAAAGCAAAACCTCCGTCATCACACCGAGGATTCGCGACGCGAAGCAAGATACGGTACCGTCCTCCGTCATCACACCGAGGATTCGCGACGCGAAGCCGCTCCACGAAGGGCATAGAGCGCGCCTAAAGGCGCGCTTCCGTGCGCATGGCATGGACAATTTCGACGACCATAACGTGCTGGAGCTGTTGCTTTTCTACTCCAAGCCGCGCGGCGACACGAACCCGACGGCGCACGAGCTGCTCAACCGCTTCGGTTCGCTGTCGGAGGTGTTTGACGCACCGTTTGAGGAGCTTGAAAAGACGCTCGGCGTCGGCGAGACGTCCGCGCTCTTAATCAAGCTCATTCCACAAATTGCGCGCCGCTATCTGCTCTCGCGCACCGTGCCCGACAAGGTGCTTGACTCCTCCAAGCGCGCCGGCGAGTACCTTATGCCGTACTTCTTCGGTGAGCGCGACGAGTGCGTCTACCTCGTGTGCCTTGACGCAAAGTGCAAGGTGCTCGCAACGCGCCTGATTCTGCGCGGGAGCGTCAATTCCGCCGCAATTAACGTGCGCAAAATCGTCGAGGTTGCGCTTTCGTTCAACTCCACGAGCGTCGTGCTAGCGCATAACCACACTTCCGGCATCGCAATTCCCTCTGTCGAGGATAAGACCACGACTACGCGCCTGTACGACGCTCTCGCCGCCGTTGATATCAATCTCGCCGACCATATCGTCGTCGCCGATGATGATTTTGTCAGCTTCGCCGACAATGGCTTCTTCCGGCACTTTTGACGGGGCGTTTCCACGCACCACTACGTCTTTGCGCCCCTGTGGGGGCGGCGCTTGCTCCGCCCGCAATCTCCGCACCGATTGCACCTCGTCCGTAGGGATCGCACAACGGGCGACCCGCGTTCCCCCGACCGCACACACCACACAAAACCACAAAAAAAGTGAGCCTACCTTCTTGGGTAGGCTCAGAGTATAAAGAGAGGGAAGGAAAATGTTCCTTTCGGAAAGTCAAGAGCCCTCGCGCGTGCCGAACGCTGCAAAGTCCGGCGGCCGTTGGGTTCGCTTTTTGCTTGGAGTTTCGCCGCGCGAAACTCGTGGGGCGAAATGGTAAACGTCACCACCTGCTCAAACAAAGAGCCGCCCTCGGTGCGCTTGCTACCCTTAACTAATTGGATGATACCACGATAATGTGGCGGTTTTATGGCGGCGCTTTGAACAATTTGTAAACTCAAACAATCTGCGCAGTAAAATTACAATCGCGCCCTATTTCCCCTGCGCCGTCCTGTACGCGGCGACGTGTGTCTCGCGCCGCCGCGTGAACAGCAACGTAACGCACCAAACCGCCGCAATGCCGCAAAGCGTGTACACCACGCGCGCGAGCAGTCCGAGCGGACTGCCGAGCAGCTGCTCCATCAAATCTATGTGGAAAATCCCGATAATCCCCCTGTTCAGACCGCTGAGTATAACGAGCGTGAGCGCAATTTTGTCGATAATCATGTTTTGTCTCCTTTATGGGTTTCACGTTACGACCGTAGCATTCCCCCTCGCCGCGCGATTATGCACAGCCGCGCGGCGTACCCGTCCCGCCGCGAAGAATGACGCGCGGGGGACAAAACGCGATTATGCAATTGACTTTTCCCCGCGAAAGTAATATAATGTATATCTTAAACAGAAATCTTGCTTTTATAGCACTTTTGGAGGAATAACGGTATGGACAATTCTGCAAAAACTATGGACAAAATCGTCGCGCTGTGTAAGGGGCGCGGTTTTGTATTCCCCGGCAGCGAAATCTACGGCGGTCTCGCAAATTCATGGGACTATGGTCCGCTCGGCATCGAGCTGAAGAACAATATTAAGAAGGCTTGGTGGAAGAAATTCATTCAGGAAAGCCCGTACAACGTCGGCATCGACACCGCGCTGATGATGAACCCTCAGGTTTGGGTCACGTCCGGTCACGTCAAGAACTTCAACGACCCGCTCATCGACTGCAAGAGCTGCAAGACGCGTCACCGCGCCGACCACTTGGTTGAGGCGTACAACAAGGAAAACAACATCGAAATGGTCGCCGACGGTCTGCCCGGCACCGTGCTTTCGGAGTACATCCGCGAGCATTCGATTCCCTGCCCCGACTGCGGCGCAAGCGACTTCACCGAGAGCCGCGCCTTTAATATGATGTTCAAAACGCATCAGGGCGTTACGGAGGACAGCTCCACCGAGCTGTATCTGCGTCCCGAAACGGCGCAGGGCATGTTCGTAAACTTCAAGAACGTGCAGCGCACCACGCGCCGCAAGTTGCCGTTCGGCATCGGACAAGCCGGTCGCAGCTTCCGTAACGAGATTACGCCGGGCAACTTCATTTTCCGCACGCGCGAATTTGAGCAGATGGAGCTTGAGTTCTTCTGCCGCCCCGGCACGGAGCTTGAGTGGTTCGAGTATTGGCGTTCGTTCTGCCGCGACTGGCTCATCTCGCTCGGCATTAAAGAGGAAAACCTCCGCCTGCGCGACCACGAAAAGGAAAAACTGTCGCATTACTCCAATGCGACTACGGATATCGAATACCTGTTCCCGTTCGGCTGGGGCGAGCTGTGGGGCGTAGCCTCGCGCACGAATTTTGACCTGACCGTCCACTCGCAGGAGTCCGGCCAAGACCTCAGCTACTTCGACCAAGAGGCGAACGAGCACTTCATTCCGTTCTGCGTTGAGCCTGCCGTCGGCGTTGACCGCATCTTCCTCACCGCGCTCGTTGACGCGTACGACGAAGAGGTCATCGACGCGGAAAAGGACGATACGCGCGTTGTTCTGCACCTGCACCCCGCGCTCGCGCCGATGAAAGCCGCAATTCTGCCGCTGTCGAAAAAGCTCTCCGACGCGGCTACGGGCATTTACCACGATTTGCAGAAAGATTTCATGGTCGATTTCGACGATTCCGGCTCCATCGGCAAGCGTTATCGCCGCCAAGACGAGGTCGGCACGCCGTTCTGCGTCACCGTCGATTTCCAAACCTTCGGCTCCGATACCGAGGAGGGCGACGGCTGCGTCACCGTGCGCGAGCGCGACTCCATGGAGCAAGTTCGCATCCCCATCGCCGAGCTGAAAGCATACATTTCAGAGCGCATCGCGTTTTGAGGAAAGCCGCTCCCGTAACAATAGCATCGCTGCTGACGCTGTCGCTGCTGACGGGGCTCTACTCTCTGCTACTCGCCGCATCGAGCTATGGCGACGCGCTGTATAACAGCTTTTTCGCGTCGCCGCTGCTGATTTTGCTCAACCTGTTGCCGCCGTTTCTCTTGATTTTCGCGCTGTATTTCGCCACGGGACGCGCATGGTTCGCGTTCGCCGTCGGCGGCGGCATCATTCTAATCGCGTCGAGCATCAATTTCTACAAAATCCAAATCCGCGGCGACGCGTTTACCGCAACGGATTTCTCCTACCTCGTCGACGCGGGCTCAATCCTCTCGCTTTACACGATTAAGCCCGTCCCGCCGTTCACGAACGCCGCAATCTTCGGCGTGCTCGGCACCGTTTGGGCAATCTTCGCCTGTCGCTTCCGCTTTACGGGAGCGCGACGACGCATAATCGCCGCCGCACTCGCCGTCGCCCTGCTGCTCGGGCTGAGCGCAACGGTGTACATGAGCGATACGCTGTACGAGACGACCGTAGGCGACTTTGAAAACGACGCACCGACGACGAACGACATGTTCCTGATGCGCGGATATCTCTACCCGTTTATCCACAGCATAAAGGCAGCGTTCCCAAAGCCGCCCGACGGCTATTCCGACGAGGCCGCGCGCGAACTCCTGGCCCGCTACGCCACGGACGCAATCCCCGCCGACAAACGCGTGAACGTAATCAGCATCATGCTTGAAGCGTTCTGCGACCTCTCCGCGTACGATACGACCGTTGAAATCGCGCCGCGCGTCTACGATAAGTGGCACGAGCTGCAAGCCGAGTCCGTTCACGGCAATCTCGTCGTCAACGTCTTTGCCGGCGGCACCGTTGACACGGAGCGACTGTTTTTAACGGGCGACACGTATCTCACGGATATTCGCGGCGCGCGCGAGAGCTACGTCTACTATTTCCGCGACAACGGCTACTTTGCCGAGGGTCTGCACACGGGCCTGAAGTGGTTTTACAACCGCGAAAACGTCCATAAGGACCTCGGCTTCGACGCTTATTACTTCCACGGCGACTTCCACGAGACGGATCGCTCCGACGCGCTGTTTTTCAGCGTCCTCGGCGAGCTTTATGCCCGCCGCGACACGTCCGTGCCGTACTTCAACCACTCGCTCACGTTCCAGAATCACGGCGGCTACGACGACAAGGCGACAAGCGAGCCGCACCTCATACAGCGCGGCGAGCTGACGGACGCGGCGTTCAATATCATCAACAACTACCTGCTCGGCATCAACGATACCGTTGAGCGCATTTGGGATTTCGTCAACGCACTGCGCGGCGACCCCGAGCCGCTGATTCTGATTATCTACGGTGACCATAAGCCGTGGCTCGGCGACGGCGAAATCGGCTACACGCAGCTCGGCATCGACCTGAGTTCGCCGACGGCGCAGGCAAGTTACAATATGCACACCACGCCGTACATCATCTGGGCAAACGACGCGGCAAAGGCGACGCTCGGCAACGACTTTGTCGGCGAGGGCGGCGACCTCTCCCCGACGTTTCTGATGAACCGCGTTTTCGCGCTCGCGGGCTGGAGCGGCGACGCGTACATGAAGCTCGCAAACGCCGCGTTCGATGAGACGCCAATCGTCAACAGCCACACTGCGGCGACAGACGCGCTCTCGGAGCTGAAAATCGCCGAATACTACAGAAAACACCACTTTGCGCATACAAGACCGACAGGTTAAGCAACTAAATCGCGAAACGAAACACACGAATTAGAGATTTGAGAGGGGTAATTACAGATATGGCAGATAAGGAATTACAAAACTTCGCATCGGAGATTCGCATCGCGACGCTTGAGTGTCTCGGCGCGTTCGGCTCCGGTCACATCGGCGGCTCCATGAGCATCGCCGACACGCTCGCCGTGCTCTACGGCGGCGCACTGCGCCACGACGCAACCAATCCTGCGTGGGAGCAGCGCGACCGGCTCGTAATGAGCAAGGGTCACGCAGGCCCCGCGCTCTACAGCGCGCTGACGCTGCGCGGCTTCTTCCCGCGTGAGATGCTCTCCACACTCAATCAGGGCGGCACAAGCCTCCCCAGCCATTGCGACCGCACGAAAACGCTCGGCGTTGATATGACCACCGGCTCGCTCGGACAGGGCATGAGTGCCGCAATCGGCCTCGCGCTCGGCACGCGGCTCAACGGCTCCGACAGCTTCACGTTCCTCGTCCTCGGTGACGGCGAATGCGACGAGGGGCAGGTTTGGGAAGGCGCGATTTTCGCCTATCACCACAAGTTGGCGAACCTAATCACGTTCGTGGACTGCAACAAGCAGCAGCTTGACGGCTACACGAAGGACGTTTTAGACACGGGCGACATGGCTGAGAAGTTCGCCTCCTTCGGCTGGCACACCGTCACCGTAAACGGCCACGATGTGGACGCCGTAAAGGCAGCAATCGACGCCGCAAAAGCCGAAACGACGCTACCGAGCGCGATAATCCTTGATACCGTCAAGGGCTACGGCTGCACCTTTGCCGAGGGCAAGCTCGGCAACCACAGCATGTCCTGCGGCAAGGACGACGTGGACGCGGCTATCGCTGCGCTACGCGCCGGAATGGAGGTGGCGTAATGAATATCAAGGTTATTGACGGCATTGTTGAGAGATTTGCTCATGAGCCGATAACGAAATCCCCGACGATGATGCGCGACGCGTTCTGCACCGCAATTATGACTGCCGCCGAGCAAAATCCCGACGTCGTCGTGCTTGACGCCGACCTGTCCAGCGCGTTCGGCCTCACGCCATACGCCAAAGCGTTCCCCGAACGTTTCATTCAGTGCGGCATAGCCGAGGCGAACATGGTCGGCATAGCCGCCGGTCTCTCCGCCGTCGGGAAAATTCCGTTCGCGCACTCGTTCGGCTGTTTCACCTCGCGCCGCGCCTGCGACCAAATCATGGTCTCGTGTGCGTACGCAAAGCTGAACGTGCGCCTTATCGGCTCCGATTCCGGCATCACTGCCGCGCACAACGGCGGCACGCACATGCCGTTCGAGGATATGGGCGTTCTGCGCTCCATTCCGCACATCAACCTAATCGACGTAACCGATCCCGTAATGCTCGCCGACCTCACGGCGCAGCTCTCGGGCGACAAATACTACGGCGTGTACTACCTGCGCTTCCAGCGCAAGAGCGCGAAAGCAATCTACGCCGAGGGCTCTACGTTTGAAATCGGCAAGGGCGTAACGCTGCGCGACGGCACCGACGTTACGATTATCGCCTCCGGCATCATGGTCGCCGAGGCTCTCATCGCCGCCGAGGAGCTTGCCGCGCAAGGCATCTCCGCTCGCGTCGTCGATTTGTTCACGTGGAAACCCATCGACGCGCAGCTCATCGAAAAATGCGCCGCCGAGACGGGCGCAATCGTCACCGCGGAGAATCACAACGTAACGGGCGGCATGTTCGCCGCCGTCAGCGAGGTCGTCGTGCGCGGCAAGCCCGTCCCCGTCGAGCCCGTCGGCATCTTCGACGAATTCGGTCAAGTCGGCGACGAGGATTATCTGCAAAAAACGTACAACCTCACCGCCGAGCGCATCGTCGAGGCCGCAAAGGCCGCGATTGCGCGTAAATAACCGCACAGAACACGTTCGGATTGCTGCGCGTTTTCATCAACCCTCGCAATGAACGCATTTAATCGTAGGGACGAACTGTGTTCGCCCGTGGTTCGCCAACGGCCGCCCCACACACACCACCGACGACTGACAACAATCCCCGAATTTGGAAAGGACAGGTAAAAATCATGCAGAGTGTGAATTCCACCATCGCTGCGATTGCAACGGCGCACGGTGCGTCGGCAATCGGAATCCTCCGCCTTTCGGGTGCGGACGCAATCGCCGTGACCGACCGCATTTTCCGCAGCAAGCTCGGGCGCGATCTCGCCGAAACCGAGTCCTCGCGCGTGGTGCGCGGCGTAGTCGTCGGCTCGGACTCCGAGCCTCTTGATGAATGCCTCGCCGTCGTTCAGCGCGCGCCGAACAGCTACACCGGTGAGGACACTGCGGAACTGCACTGCCACGGCTCGCCGACTGCGCTCGCGGAAATCCTGCGCGTTCTGCTCGCCAACGGCGCACGCATGGCGGAGCCGGGCGAATTTACGAAGCGCGCATTCCTGAACGGTCGTCTTGACCTCACGCAAGCCGAGGCCGTCATCGACGTTATCGAGGCAGAAACCGTCGCCGCCGCGCGCAACGCCGCCGCTCAGCTAAACGGCACCATCGCGCGCCGCATCGACGAGGCTTACGGCACCCTGCTTGACATTTCCGCGCATTTTCACGCCACCGTTGACTACCCCGATGAGGATATCGACGACTTCAAGGCGGGCGAATACGCCTACGAACTCGGCCGACTTGAGACATCGATGCGTGAGCTCGCCGCAACGTACGAGCGCGGTCGCCTGCTCAAAAACGGCGTCGCCGTCACGCTCGTCGGCAAGCCGAACGTCGGCAAATCCTCGCTGTTAAACGCGCTTGTCGGCTTTGACCGCGCCATCGTCACTGCAAAAGCCGGTACCACGCGCGACACAATTGAGGAACGCGCCGTTTTCGGCGGCAAGCTCGTCCGCCTCACCGACACGGCGGGCATTCGCGGCACCGACGACGAGGCCGAGACCGAGGGCGTCGCCCGTGCGCTCCGTGCCGCGCAGACCTCCGAGCTCGTTTTAGCCGTTTTTGACGGCACCGAGCCCCTTGCTCAGCAAGACCATGAGGTGCTCGGCGCACTGCGCGACGTACCCTGCAAAATCGGCGTAATCACCAAGTCCGACCTGCCGCACGTCCTCGGCGACGGCGCACTCGGGCTCGGCTTCACGGCAATTGTGCGCGTCTCGTCGGAAACGGGCGACGGGCTTTCCGCGCTCTCGGACGCCATCGTCGCTGCGCTCCCCGCGCTGCCGCACGGTCAGGCGGGCGAACTGATTACGAACGCGCGTCAGGCCGAGGCCGTCGACCGCGCCGCCGATTTTATCCACTCCGCCTCGCTCGCGCTCGCTCGCGGCGTCACGCCCGACGCGGCTCTCGTCGAGCTTGAGGCGTCCCTCGCCGCCATCGGCGAAATCATCGGCCGCAACATTCGCGAGGACACCATCGAACGCATTTTTGAACGCTTCTGCGTAGGCAAATAAGCCGCATTTTCGCCACAAACGGGACGCCACATGGCGTCCCGTTTGTCATTTCGTGCCGCTGCGCCGCGTCGGTATTTCTCCGTCCTTGCAGGGGCGCGCGTGTTTCCCCGTCTCCTGTCGCACCCCTCGTCCTTCGTTCCTGTAGGGGCGGCCTTTGGCCGTCCGTCGTTCTAACCCTCGTTCTGTGTCGCCCACGGCGGCACGGAAATATCGGAAAAAACCATTTCCCGACATGGGAATCCCCCGTTCGACAGCATGATTCACCACGAAATGCGCAACATCTTGTGTATAATTACAAATAAATACACAAGATATACGAAAGCGGTGATTTCATGCTGCTCACGAAAAAACGCGGTCTGTACGAGGCTAGCCGCGTCGTCTACCTCGCCCTCGCCGACATCACCATCAACCCGATGCACTCGCGCCGCGAGACGGAGCCGACCGCCCTGCGCGAGCTGTCGACGAGCATCGGCAAATAC
>JGI994J12354_10001083_pt1 | contig 27573 bp, 17 predicted proteins | sample IntmicLarv3ML3BL_FD_12354 | JGI IMG/M metagenome (IMG submission 12354)
GACTACCAGTTATCGCTGGATAACGGGCTCGTGGTCTAGGGGTTATGACGTCGCCTTGACATGGCGGAGGTCGCCGGTTCAAATCCGGCCGGGCCCACCACTCTAATTTTAAATATCGTTCTTAAAACGAATACCTGGCATCAAAGAATGATGATGTTTTCACTGAGTACGACATCATCGTTTGATCTGTAACCGAGTATCTCACAGATCTTGTTACTGTGAACCCCTTTAATCTTATCAACTTCGCTTGAATCGTAATTCGGCGATGCTTTTGCGATTATCTTTCCGTTACAGACTATCGACACGACATCTCCTTTTCCGAATATGCCCTCAACTTTGATGATGCCTGCGGGAAGAAGAGATTTGTGTTCCAACATCGCTTTTTTTGCCCCTGCGTCCACAACTATCGTTCCTTTAGAACGTGCGGACTTCAACCATCTCCTTTTCTTGGACACATGTGTGTCAGAGACGAATATCGTTCCTATCTCATCTCCGTTTACGGAGCGGATTATCACATCTTCCACGGAATTTGAGGCAATTATCATTCTGCAGCCTGCGTCCTTGCATATCGATGCCGCTTTGATCTTGGTCTTCATTCCTCCGACTCCGAGTCCGGTAACCGGATCTCCGGCCATTTCCTCTATCTCCTTAGATATCTCCGTTACGGTCGGAATGAATTTCGCATCAGAATGAAGATTCGGATTCTTATCGTACAATCCTTCAACGTCGGAAAGAATTATCAAAAGATCCGCGTCAGTTCTACTGGCTATTACCGCGGAAAGCGTATCGTTATCCCCGAATACCGCCCCGATCTCTTTGATAGAGACTGCGTCGTTCTCATTGAATATCGGGACCACATTGTGTGACAGGAGCGAATCTATCGTATTGTTCAGATTCAGAACACTGTCCCTATCCGAATAAACGTCCATTGTCAGCAATATCTGAGCTGTGATCAAACCCTGTTTCTCAAAACTCTCATTCCATTTCTGCATGAGGATACTTTGTCCCACGGACGATGCCGCCTGTTTTATCGGGATATCATTCGGATTCGGTTTGACCTTCATCGTTTTAAGGCCTATTCCGATGGCTCCGGATGTGACGATCAATACCTCTTTCCCTTCATCTTTCAAGATCTTGACTTGCTTTGCAACGGAATCCATGAACTCTCTCGATGCCGATGAGCCGCCCATCGTTATGGACGATGTTCCGACCTTGATCACCATTCGATCGACTTCGCCGAGGAGTTCTTTTCTTTCCATGATATCACATTTCATATTTTTTGTTCAACGGTTCATGAATGAATTTCTTGGCGTCCTTTCCAACGTAGTCCTTCACAACCTGACCGTTTCCCATGAGCACATACTTGTAGATCATCAGACCCTCCATTCCCACCGGACCTCTGGAATGGATCTTATTAGTGCTTATTCCGACTTCCGCACCCTTTCCGTATCTGTAACCATCGGCAAACCGCGTTGAAGCATTGATGAACACATCCGCTGAATCAACGGATCTGACAAATTCGATCTGTTTTTCTTTGTTAGCGGTTATTATCGCATCGGTGTGGTGCGACCCGTGTGTGTTGATGAAGTTTATTGCTTCTTTGATATCATCTACGACTTTGATCGAGATGATCAGATCGTTGTACTCTGCGTCCCAATCCTCTTCTGTCGCATCTTTCACGCCTTCTGAGATTAAAGCTTTAGACCTGCCGTCTACCCTTACTTCCACTCCATTCTTGGTGTACAGATCCAAGATCTTCGGAAGAAAATCATTTGCGATCTTTGAATTGACAAGTAGGGTCTCTACCGCATTGCAGACCGCCGGATATTGTATCTTCGAATCTAACGTAACTTTCAGTGCAACATCCAAATCAGCTTCGTCATCAACATAAATATGACATATTCCCGCGGCATGACCCAGCACTGGGATCTTTGTGTTGTTCTGAATGTACTGAACAAAACTGTTGGATCCTCTCGGGATGAGCAGATCGATGTACTCATGAAGTTCCAGGATCTGACTTATGTCCTCTCTTGTTTCCATCATTACAAAGGCTTCTTTCGGTATTCCCGCGGAGCCTGCCGCTGTTGTCAGTATATCGAACAGCGCTCTGTTTGAATTGAGAGCTTCCGACCCTCCCTTGAATGCCACTCCGTTACCGCTTTTCAAGCATAATGCAAGTATCTGCGGAACAACATCCGGACGCGATTCGAATATCACGCCCAACATACCGATCGGACACCTTACCTGATAGAGAATCAGATCTTCGTCCAACTTCAAAGCGGACATTGTCTCTCCGACCGGATCTTCCAGCTTTATAACATCGAGGATCCCTTCTATCATTCCTGAGATCTTATCATCATTGACCTTGAGCCTTTTTACAAGAGCGTCGGAAATATCTCCTTTCTCTGCCATCTTTTCTGTTGCTGTAACATCCTTTATGTTAGCTTCCAGAACTTTGGACCTATTCTCATCTAATGCTTTCGCCATTGCTCTGAGAGCGTTGTTCTTTGTCTCTGTGTCAAGGGTTGCAAGTTTCAGTGCTGCTGATTTCGCACGTTTGATATCCGATACTATCTCTGACATTGTCAGAACACCAAATGGTTTACACGTATATTAGATTTTAAATAGAAGAATTGAATTGTTCGCAGTAGGCCGAGGTAATCTAGTCCGGTAAGGTGGCGGTCTCGAAAACCGCTGGCGTTCCGCCTCGGGAGTTCGAATCTCTCCCTCGGCGCCATTATTCTCCAATATCAATATTATGTGTAAGATAATCGTATATTTCTGAAAGCACTGGTGTCAACAAACTATACTCTATCATCATAGCACTTTCAGACTCAATAAATTTATTGAATATCAGATCCCCGAGGTAATAGAATTCCTTTTTCTCTTTGTCATCTTTATTTTTTCGAACAAAGAGTGGTATTTTGGTTCCGTTTGCTTTACTATTTTCTATTCTTTGAAGATTTTTTGCATTTCGATTTTTTTCTGTTGACTTGGGCGCTGCGATTAATATGCTTGGGTTTACAAAATGATCTTCATACCTTTGTGATTCTGCAACATCTTCTCCTTTGACATAGTTGATGAATACGGGAAATGTGTTTGTAGTCTGATCAAATTTGTAACCTCCAATATTTATGGCGTTAACACTTTTATCCCAGTTTAACAGCCTACAAACGTCTTCGTACGTGTATTTTTGATAAAGAGTGAGGTTACTTCCCATGTATCCTTCACAATAGTATTCTTCAAAATTTTCTCTGCCAAGATTTAGAATATCAATTAACATGTTTTTTATTTGAGGATTTTTCAAAATTACTTTTATTTTTTCAGATACTGCATAATCTGATCCGAATTCACATAAAATGTCATATTTCTCATTATAAAAATTTCCATTCAATACTGCCAATATGTTCTTTTTTAACTGCTCTTCGAGATTTGGTAACTTTTCTTCTAATAACGAAATTACTCCATCTCTACATTCGATGATGTTTTCAAAAATAATCAATTCGTGTTCCCTTTTACCTGGACAAATAATCTTTGAAAAATGTTCAATTAACTCCGATTCTTCTTTTGAGAGTTTGATTGTGTACTCTTTTTCATATTTTATCAAAAAGTTATGATACGAACTGAATTTTTCAACAAATTTCAATGCGTCAATTGACCCAAATTTCTTAAAATCTGTGAGATCAGGAATTCGTCCGAGTTTCATTTTTAGCAAATTATATGCATCTCTGATTATACGAGCATCACTGAAGTTATTTGAATCGATTGATGAAAAAACTCTTTGTTTGGTTATTTCATCAAAGCTTACTGTGGAAGCACCAGGTATTAATCCATTACTTTCTGCAGTAAACCGTCGTATGTTGTCCTTCTTGTATGATGTATCTCCTGAAAGTGCAATTGGGATCAGATAATTGTTATCATAATTACCTATGAAATCTATCACAACTAGGTATTCTTTACCTTCACTGTGTCTTAGTCCTCTACCGAGTTGTTGAATGAAAATAATTGGTGATTCTGTTGGCCTTAGCATTATTACCTGATTCACGGAGGGAATATCTACACCTTCGTTGAAAATGTCAATAACAAAAATGTAGTCCAATCGATCTTCCTTCTCTTTCGACTCCAGTCTTTGAATTGCGTCTTCACGCTCCAATTGTGAAGATTCTGCGGTCAAAAAAGTAGTTTTATACCCACGCTGATTAAACTTTTCAGATAGTTCTTTGGCTTCGTTTCGTATACCTGAAGTTTTTTCACAAAAAACTATACCTCTGGCACGATCTCCGCTGTATCCATAAAAATTGATTTTATCTATTATGTGCTTTACCCTTTCATCTGAAACTAATCTGTTAAAATTTTCATCTTTTTCTAAACTTTTCTCGTTAACAAAGATGTCGTATATTCCGTAATAATGAAAAGGACAAACCATATTGTGTTGCATCGCATCCTTCAATCTAATTTCAAAAGCAATCTTATAGTCATATAATTTGAAAATATCGAAACCATCTGTTCTTTCTGGTGTTGCTGTCATTCCAAGGTTAAACTTTGGATTAAAATATTCGATTATCTTTCTGTAAGTTTTTGCACCCATGTGGTGCGCCTCGTCCATCACAATGTAATCAAAATGATCTCTTGGGAATTTTGACAATACATAGTCTTGTGACATAGTCTGAACTGTTGAAAAAAGATAATCCGCCTCATAATCTTTTGAATTTCCAGATAAAAGTCCAATTTTTTTATTTTTACCAACAACTCTCTCAAAGCTTTCCATTGCCTTTTTCAATATTATTTCTCTATGAACAAGAAACAATAATCGTTTCGGATTGAATTTTTTTACATCGAACGCAGCAAGATATGTCTTCCCCGTTCCAGTTGCAGAAATTAAAAGCGCTCTATCTGATCCCTTCGATCTTATATTTTCTGTGGATTCAAGAGCAGACACCTGCATTTGATTCGGGTTTATCCTCTCTCTATACAACACGTCGTCCAGAAGGTCATATCTCCGTTTTTCCAATTCTGATCTAAACTCTTCATATCTATCATAGATTTCTGAATACTGTGTTATCCATGATTCATCTACTCGGACCGCCTTTTCGAACATTGAGTTGAATTCCTTTATTGTTTCGAGAACAATTCCTCCATGTTCAGTTGAACTGAATTTCAAATTCCATTCTTCGTTTTCTGTGAGTGCTCCTGCTGTCAGATTACTGCTGCCAATAATTAGATCATAATTTGTCCCTTTTTTGAAAATGTAACATTTTGTATGCATTTTGTACTCTTCAGTTACAATTCTAACTTCAATATTATCAAAAGAAAGTAATTTTTTTAATGCTTTGGGCCTCGTAAAATTCTGATATTGTGATGCTACTATTTTCCCCTTAACCCCTTTCTTTTGTAATTCTTCAAGGTCCATTAGAATACCTTGTATTCCGCCTTCTGTAATGAATGCCACAGAAAACATGAATTCATCATCTTTTTTCAACTGACTCAATTCTGATTTTATTGTTTGAATTACTTTTTCTCCCCTAGAATAGTTGTTAGTCACTAGTTTGGGAGAATAATGATCTGATGCCACCACGTTATGATCAATAAAACCGTATTCTACTCCCCTTCTCAGTTCATCTTTTTCCACAATATCACTCTTGCCATATTTTATAAAAATATCAACCTACCGGTAACTAATCTTCCGGTTTTTCACATATTATATTCACTGTAGTATTCAAAACTCAACGGCACTACAAATATACTGTATTGTTGATTCACACCCAACTAAGAGCCTATTGATTGAAATGTATAACCACACACCTATGACAATACGCGACCTTAGAATTGTTGACATTTCTTCTGCTCTAAGTATTGCCTTTACTGAACTCGGATCCGATTACCTCACAGAGCAAGATTTCCTAGATGCCCTAAACACAAACGACAGTTTCTGTAAGATCTCGATCACTGACGATATCGTCTCCGGTTTTTCCATCTGCAAGATCTTCGGTCCCGACAAGATAGACGAAATGCTTGCTCTTCCCGACTGTGGTGAAAGGGATGCTCTGAATACTCACAGAACGATCGGTCTACTGGATTCCGTAGCTGTGGCACAAGAGATGAAAGGAAAGGGTATAGGCAGCGAATTGATCGATGCCTGCTGTGAAGAACTTGTCGCAAGAGGTGCGGATGTATTGTGCGCCATGGCCTGGAAAGATGTTAACGGAAACGCAAACATCGGTAATCTCCTCAAAAAGACAGGAATGTCTCCCTCGATCGAAATAATGGGATATTGGAACAGATTCGTCGCGTCCCTTGAAGGCCACGATTGTCCGGTCTGCGGAAGACCGTGTAAATGTTCAGCGGTGTTGTACATGAAGCATGTACGATGAACAAATCGGAAAACAGACCATGCGTTAAATAATAATACTGCCCGCGTGCTACACAACCTCACGCGTAGTGTCACGCGCGCCGGGGGGACGCAGATGACTGAGAACAGAAAGATTAGCTTTGCAGCATTGGCCATCATTATTGCCACATCGATGATCATCAGCACATCGATGTGTCTCACGCCTTCAGATGCAGGCCCCAATGACATCATCTACGTCAGCACTGCGGACGATCTTGCAAGGATCGGCACAGGCATTATCGTAGACGGAACGGAATGGTCGCTGGATGCCGTATATGTTCAGCAGAACGATATCTCTCTTGCCGGCCGAACCACGGAATCTCTGACCGTCACGTTCGCAACCGGCCCGGACTGGGGCTATCAAAACGATCAAAGCTACGACTGCAGGATCTATATCACCGTGACTTCCGAATATCAGCTTTCGGACATAAACTGCGAACTCTATCTCGATGAAGACACCTCGTATTATGTGACTGCCGATTCGATACCCGTGATAAACAGGGATCAACTGCAATACGGCAGCTTCCTCCGCCTGTACATACACGACGACACGGATTCTGTGTTCGATGTGACCCTGAATATCCCGTTTATCCCCGATTATGAAGGGGACGACGTTACAGGCGAGTACCGCGACCTGAGAGATTTCTCCATGACGGAGACATACAGCTGCAACTTATTCCCGATCGGAGGGGACGGCAGGCCGTTCACCGGAACATACAGGGGAATGGGGTACACGATCGACGGATTAAATCAGGAGATCGTGTTCGGAAGCAGTTTGTCCGGCCTTCCCAATTACCTTTTCAACGAGGATTTCAACATCCACGATATCTACGCGGGACTGTTCGCATACGTATACAACGGTGAAGTATCCGATCTCGGCCTGACCGGAGGCACCATAGACCTTAGGGATAACGGAACAGAGACCGCATATTACGCAAACCTGAATGTCGGAGGTCTTGCGGGATTCATTACCAGCAACACGTGGATAGATGGGTGCTACAACATGAACGCTCTCAGTGCCGCTTCCACCCACGAACTGAGGGGGAGCGTCAGGATGGGCGGCATAGTCGGGTTTGCGGACAGCGGCGGTGATTTCAAAAGCGGAATAAGGTCGTGTTTCAACACCGGGGCCCTGAACTCCGGCATCGGTATGTCCTATATCGGAGGCATCATCGGATATAATTTCTATACCGGCATAACAGAATGCTACAACAGCGGCAGTATAACCTGCATCGCCCCGTTCACCCACAAGACCTCCGCATTGGGAGGATTGACGGGCTTTGTCCTCGAATCCGACATAACGGATTGTTACAACAGAGGGAATATCACGGGATATGTGTTCGGATTCCCTGATATTTGGCCCTGCAATTCGTACATAGGCGGTATCGCGGGAGAATCTATGGGCCTATCGTCATTTTCCAATTGCTACAGTACGGGGACGATCAGTTTCGTAGAGACGCCTTTCCCCGATGTGGAAGATCAGAACAGCAGACCTTATCTGAGCGGCGGCATCGTAGGCCACCTCTGTGATTATGCTTTCATAACGAACTGCTACTATCTGGAGGATCCGGAGAACATAGGTCTGGAAACTTTAGAGCTCTTCGGAAGCAAGGATCTTTCCTACGATTATGTTATCGACGGAATTTACTTCGAAAACGGCGTGCCTCAGCCTCAGCCCGATTCTCGCAGCGAAAAACTTTCCGGGATCAGAACGAAAGATGAATTGAAAGAAAAATGTCCGAACAGCGATAACTTCCCCTACTACACCGAAGAAACAAAAATAAACGGAGACTACACCGTTCCGGGCTGGAACTTCGGAACTGTCCAGACCGAATCGCCCTGGAGTATCGATCGAAAAGGATTCAATGACGGATACCCCGTTCTGACGACATTCCTCGGAAAGATAGATGTCGAAGTATCTCCGGAAACCGGCGGGAAGGTCAGAAATACCGTATTTTACGGTACCTTCGACGGAAACATCGAAGCTGTGCCCAATGAAGGCTTTGTGTTCGGCGAATGGGAGAACAAAGAGACCGACAGTGTCCGATCCCTGAAGATATCGCACTGGAAACAACAGCAGTATACACCTCTGACCGCGGAGTTTGTTCAGCCTTACACGATCACCGCGGCGGCAGATGAAAACTCACGCATCTTCCCTGCGGAAAAGAACTTTGTTGCTCCGGGCAGCAGCATCACATTCGAATTCGGTGCATCCGAAGGGTATGAAATAACCGTATATGTCGACGACGAGCCTCTGGATCAAGCTCAGACAGAACAGGGATGGTACACTTTTAACGATGTCAGCGGCGATCACGACATAAGCGTGACCTCGCAGATCAAAAAATACTTCATCACTGCCGTTGCGGATAACAATTCGACGATCTCCCCCTCTTCAACCGAGGTCGATCACGGCGGCAGCATCACATTCAGATTCAGTGCGCTGCAGGGATACAGAATATCCGCAGTATATGTCGACGGGAACCCCTTGGGGCAGAGTCAGATAGAACTCGGAAAATATACCTTCTCAAATATCGACAAAGAACACAGCATAAGCGTAAGATCCGAACGGGCATCGGTAACTGTTTCGGCCGAAGCGGATGAGGGCTCGACGATCTCCCCGGGAACCACCAGGGTCCCGTACGGCGGGTCTGTTACTTTCGTATTCGGTGCCAAGGACGGATACACACTCAAAGACATAATAATAGACGGCGCTTCGCGCAGCGACCTGATAGACGCGGGAACGTACACCTTTGCAAACGTTAACGGAAACCACTCGATCAGTGTGATCTCCGAAGAGGTCGCTTCGACCGTCATCCTTACGGTGGACTCCTCCGGCAGCGGAACGATAACGTATTCTATCAACGGCGGAGAAATATTACAATACACATCCCCGATCGAAGTTACAGTCGGGTCCTCAGTCACTTTGTATGCCGAAGGAATCGACGATTTCAAGTTCAGCAACTGGATAGTGAAGGGGGAGACCATAGAATCGTCTACCGTGACAATATCCGATCTTGAGGCCTCGACCTTCGTATCCGTTGTGTTCATCATCCCGGAGGCCGACAACGGAGGATTATCACCGGAGATAGCTGCTGTAATGCTTATCATAACGATTGCTGCAAATGCGGCGATCATCATATGCCTCATCCTTTCCATTCTGGAGAGATTCGGATATCTGATACTCGGAGAAGGCCTGACCAGATTCTTCAAGATCAAGAGAACGCTCAAGATCGTTGCCGTGATCATCGGCGCGGTCGCCGCCGTCACGCTTGTGGGTGCACGCCGCATAGAGAAAGGAGGCAAATACGAATTCGAATTGAAAAAGAACAATAATATCCGCGGCGATCTTAACCCCGACGATTATCTGGTGGAATATCAGCTCGAAGGAAGCGATGAATGGGTCCAGATAACCGATGTATCGGGAAAATTCACTGTTCCGGATGTCAATCATCCTCTGGAGATCAGAGTAACATACAGGGGGGCTTAATATGAGCGGAGAAGGAACAGTGTCCGTACCTCTGAAGATCGTCTCGGCAGCCAAGTCTTACAAGGAGACTGTTGTCGACTCCAAACGCGATAAGGCTCTGAAAGGCATCGTAATGGGTTTCCTTTTCACCATCATACTTCTGACGGTGATACCTTTCTTCATCGATACCTACGTATCGGGATTCATAGAAAGTGTTGTGGGTGACGCAAGCGCTCTGTTCCTCTCATCCCGTATACTGGTCAATTTTGTCATGTGGTTCATCATCCTGACGGTAGAGGATACCGTCGATTCGGAAAAGATACTGGGCAATTACGGCATATTCGGAATAATAGGATTGGTGGTCGCCTATGCGTTAGCCGGCGACATTACCGACGCTATAATCCCGATACTGACCATTATACCCGCAAAATTGGGACTTAAGTTCTGATTCAGACGCCGGATGCCTTGGCTTTTCTCTTTTTCACCATCATCGATGCCAGAACGGTCACCAACAGTACGGTGCAGATGAATGCCAATGATACCAGCACGTCGATATGATAAACATCGGAAAGGAACATCTTGATACCTACGAATGCCAATATCGCGCCCAGCCCGTATTTGAGATATTCCAGCGAGCCCATTGTTCCTTTCAGCGCAAAGTACAGCGATCTTAATCCGAGTATAGCGAATATGTTCGATGTGTAAACAATGAACGTGTTCGTGGAAATGCCCAATACCGCAGGTATGGAATCGAATGCGAACATTATGTCCGTGAGTTCAATAACGATGACGCACAGGAACAGCGGCGTCGCCATTTTGACACCGTCCCTCATTGTGAACATCTTATCCCCGTCAAGTTCCGGAGAGGATCTGAATCTCTTGCTCAGCCTCATTGCAAAATTCTCTTTGTTGGGATTTTCCTTCTGCATGACTGTTTTTACCGCTGTGATTATCAGTATCAAACCAAAGATATACAGTACAAAATCGAATTTGTCAAGTAATCCCACGCCTACAACAATGAACAGCGCACGGAACGCCAATGCTCCGATGATTCCGTAGAACAACGCTTTGTGCTGATATTCGTCCGGGATCTGGAAATAAGCGAAGATTATGATGAACACGAACAGATTGTCGATGCTCATCATCTTCTCGATGACGTACGCTGTAAGATACTCCATCGTGGCATCCGTTCCCATCTGGAAATAAATGAACACGGAGAATACCAGTGCAATAGATATCCAAAATGCCGTGAGGTACAGTGACTTCTTCACTGAGATATGGTGCGAACCTCTGTTGAAAACACCTAAGTCCAACGCGAACATTATTATGACAATGACGCCGAACACGATCCACATTGTTGTCGAATCCAACATAGGAATACTTCCATCCTTCTGATGCGATAGATGATAGGTATTATTTCATATCATCTATCTTTTGTCTTAATTTTGACTTGGGTTTCCCCGCCGGCTTGCGGCCTGCCTGCTCGTCTAATTTGCTTAAGAGTTCCTTCTCGTAAGGAGATACCTTCGTGGGGACATCCATCTTTACTCTTACGAACATATTGCCTCTTGTCGGCTGGTTCAGTTTCGGGAGTCCTTTATTCGGTAGTCTCAAAACTCCTCCGATCTGCGTCCCGGGGGGAATATTCAAGGATATCGTCTCTCCGTCTATCGTTTTTACCATCTCCTCTCCTCCCAACACCAATTTGGAATACGTAGTGGTGACCTCCGACCAGAGATTCATTCCGTCCCGCAGGAAATTCTTATCCTCTTTCACATGAACAACCACAATTAGATCTCCGGGAGGGCCTCCGTTGTATCCCGCGTCGCCGCCTCCCTGCACTCTTATGCGGGAACCGTCCTCGACTCCCTTCGGGACCTCTATCGTTATCTTTGTGGATACGTTCAGGTGTCCTTCCCCTTTACACGAAGGACAACGTTCGTCAAAGGAACGGCCGGATCCCCGGCAGTTCGGACAGTCGGATACGGAGATCATATTACCGAACGGCGTGCGGTTCACGTTTTGCACTTGCCCGCTGCCGTTACATCTGGCACATGTGTTCGTCTTCCCGTCTTTCCCGCCTGTTCCCCTGCATTCCGAACACGAGACCGAGTGAGGAACAGAGATGTTCATGCTCTTGCCGCTCAGCACGTCCTTTAATGTTACCTCGATGTCGTATCTCAGGGAGTCGCCTGCGCGTGCAGTGCTTCGGGACCTGGACTGACGTTTTCCGCCCCCGAACATACTGCCGAAGATATCTCCGAATATGTCGCTGATATCATCTGCACGCGTGAAATCATTCCACGTGAACCCGCCGTTGCTGAATTGGTTCTTGACCCCGGCGTGTCCGTACTGGTCATAGGTTTGACGCTTGGAAGCATCGGAAAGGACCTCATAGGCCTCGGATATCTCCTTGAATTTTGCCTCAGCCTCTTCCTTGCTCTCACTGGATACATCCGGATGATATTTTTTTGCAAGACTGCGGTACGCTTTCTTGATCTCATCGGGTGTGGCGTCTTTCTTTATTTCCAGTACTTCGTAGTAATCTCTCGGCATATTACTCAGCTGTTCTCATCATCATCCACGATCTTGTAATCGGCGTCAACGAATTCCTCGCCTGCTCCGCCGTTGTCGTTGGGTGCCTCTCCGGTCTGCTGCTGCTGTGCGGCGGCTTCCTGGTAGATCCTCTGACTTATCGGACCCATTACCTTCATAAGAGCATCCAATTTAGACTTTATCGCTTCTGCATCGTCAGACTTCAGTGCGGCTTCGAGATCGCCGGCAGAGGCTTCGACCGTTGCCCTCTCTTCCTGCGACACTTTCGTTCCGAGTTCATCCATCGATTTTCTGACGGAATGGAGCATCGTCTCCGCTTGGTTCCTGGTCTCGATCAGTTCCAGCTTCTTCTTGTCTGCGTCTGCGAACTGCTCCGCCTGTTTGACGAGATCCTCGATCTCGTCCTTGGAAAGCTTCTTGGAGGAAGCGATCGTGATCTTCTGCTCTTTTCCGGTTCCCTTGTCCTTTGCGGATACATTGATTATACCGTTCGCGTCGATATCGAATGTGACCTCGATCTGCGGCATACCGCGCGGTGCGGGCAGGATCCCTTCAAGCATGAATTTTCCCAAAGGAGTGTTGTCCGCGGCCATTTTTCTCTCGCCCTGAACAACGTTGATCTCCACTGAGGGCTGATTATCCGCCGCGGTGGAGAATATCTGTGATTTCCTGGTCGGGATCGTTGTGTTCCTGTCAATGAGGATCGTTGATATCCCTCCGAGAGTCTCGATCCCGAGGGATAACGGCGTAACATCTAGAAGAAGCACATCCTTGACGTCTCCGGACAGGACCGCACCCTGTACGGCCGCTCCCATCGAAACGCACTCCATCGGATCTATTCCGCGCTGGATCTTCGGTCCGACGATGCTTTCCACGAAACTCTGTACGATAGGCATCCTTGTAGGTCCGCCCACCATGATTATCTTGTCGATGTTGTCGACTTTCAGCTTTGCATCCGACATCGCCTGCTGTATGGATTGTTTGCATCTCTCCACTATCGGATCGACCAGTTCCTCCAATTTGGAACGGGTTATCGTCTGAATGAGGTGCTTGGGGCCCGAAGCGTCCGAAGATATGAACGGAAGATTGATCTCCGTCTGCATTGTGGTCGAAAGCTCTATCTTTGCTTTCTCACATGCCTCTCTGACCCTCCAGAACGCCATGTTGTCTCCCGACAGGTCTATTCCTGTCTCTTTCTTGAATTGACCCAGTACGTACTTTGTAAGGACCTCGTCCATATCGGATCCTCCCAGCTGCGTGTCTCCCGATGTGGATATTACTTCGAACACACCGTCGCTGAAATCCATTATGGTAACATCCAGGGTTCCTCCTCCGAAGTCGAACACCAGGATCTTCTGTGCAGCTCCGTTCTTGTCGAGACCGTACGCCAATGCTGCCGCCGTGGGCTCGTTGATTATCCTTACGACTTCCAATCCTGCGATCGCTCCGGCATCCTTGGTTGCCTGTCTCTGATTATCGTTGAAATATGCGGGCACGGTGATGACCGCTTTGTCGATCGTCTCTCCGAGGTATGATTCCGCGTCCTTCTTTATCTTTTGAAGGATGAAAGCGGATATCTGTTGCGGGGTGTATTCCTTTCCGAGAGCCTTTACTTTCTCGTCCGACCCCATTTTCCTCTTGACATTCTTTATCGTCCCGTCCGGGTTGGTGACCGCCTGTCTTCTGGCAGGCTCTCCGACAAGGAGTTGTCCGTCTTTTGTAAAGGCAACATACGACGGAAATGATTTACCGCCGACGCTTGTTCCTTCTGCGCTCGGGATCATTGTCGGCCTTCCGCCTTCCATGACAGATGCAGCTGAATTGCTCGTTCCGAGATCTATTCCTATTATTCTTGACATTTTCATTCACCTTCTTTTAGTTTGGTCACTCTGACCTTGGAGTATCTGAGGACCTTGTCGTTCATTCGATACCCTTTTTGGAACACCTCGGCGATATCCCCTTCGGTGTCCGATTCCGATACACACAGAGCTTCGTGAAGGTCCGGGTCGAATTTCCCATCGTTCGGGATCTCCCTCAGACCGTTCTCTTCCAGGATCTTCATAAGATTCTGTCTTATGCCCTTTATTCCCTTGACGAAATCCGTGTCCTCCAATGTGTTCTGAAGAGCCCTGTCCATGTCATCTATGATCGTCAAGAGCTCTTTGGCCATATTCTCGTTAGCAAATTTTCGGAACTCTTCCATATCCTTTTGGGTACGTTTACGGTAATTATCGAAATCCGCCTGGAGTCTCCTTGCCAGATCGAGATATTCTTCAGCCTTGGCATTTGCTTCAGCCAACAGATCCGCTTCCTGTTCCTCTTTTGCTTTCTTTTCAGACTTTCCAGTCATTGTATGGCCTCTTTTTTAGTTGGATATAAATGAGAAGGGGAGGGGAGTGCCCTCCCTTGTTTAGTTAGAGTTTTAATCATCCATCTGCGGCATACCGTTGCCCATCTGGGGCAACGGGCTGGCCTTTGATGCTATTACATCATCGATCCTGAGGATCATGACCGCAGCATCGGTGGCCGAGTTTATGGCCTGTTTGCCTATTCTGTAAGGTTCGATGACATTCAGTTTAAGCATGTCCTCTACCTTTCCGGTGAACGGGTTCAGACCGGCATTGACCTTTCCGGCTTTGTGCTGTTTCCTCATCTCGATGTTCATGTCGATGGGATCGAGACCTGCATTCTCTGCGAGTGTTGTGGGTATGATCTCCATTGCGGACGCGAACGCCTCTATTGCGATCTGTCCTCTTCCGCCTACGGATGCCGCATAGTCCCTGAGCTGCATCGCGATCTCCATCGCTGTGGATCCGCCGCCGGTCACGATCATTCCGTCTTCTATCGAGACTTTAACAACGGACCACGCATCAACGAGTGACCTCTCCACTTCGTCTGCCACATGGTTGGTTCCTCCCCTGACGAGGATAGAAACTGTCTTGGGTTCTTTGCATCCGGTGATGAAGGTCATTTCCTCATCCTCGACAAACTTAAGTTCAACGGAGTCTGCATATCCGAGATCGTCTTTGTTTATCTCCTCGATCTTGTTGCATATGCTGGCGCCGGTGGATCTTCCCAATCTCTCCATGTCGCTCTTCTTGACACGCCTGCAGGCGTATATGCCCTCTTTGGCGAAGAAGTGCTGTGCCAGATCGTCGATGCCCTTCTGACAGAACAGAACGTTTGCTCCGGAGTCTTTGACACGCTGCACCATTTTCTTGAGCATGTTCTCCTCTTCCTGTATGAAAGCGGAAAGCTGTGAGGGATCGGTTATCTGGATCTTTGCCTCGATCTCGGTCTTTTTGACCTCGAACGCTGCGTCCACAAGTATGATCTTTGCGCCCTTGACCTTCTTGGGCATGGCGGGAGACACGGGTTCTTTGTCTATGATGAGACCTTTCACGAGTTTGGACTCCTCCATTGTGGCTCCTGCTTTCTTAACGGTCTGGATATTCTTCAGATCTGCGAAATAGTTGCCTTTCTCGTCCTTGTCGATTATTGTTTTTACGGCGTCGACGACCATCTCGGCGAAGAATGATTTTGATCCTCCGACCTGTTTGCTGATCATTGAGGTCTCTGCGATCAATCTGAGGAGTTTGTCGTCGTTGATCGTGACCTTCTTGGACACTTTCTTAAGGACTTCCTGTGCCTTGTCGTTTGCAAGTCTGTATCCCGCGGTTATGATCGTGGGGTGAACATTCGCATCTATCATATCGGTGGCTTTCTTCAACAGCTCGCCTGCGAGAATGACGGAGGTTGTTGTTCCGTCCCCTACTTCCGCGTCCTGTGTCTTTGCAACCTCGACAAGCATCTTTGCTGCGGGGTGCTGAACATCCATCTCCTTGAGTATTGTCACACCATCGTTGGTGATAACGACATCGCCCATGGAATCCACGAGCATCTTATCCATTCCTCTGGGGCCAAGACTGCTCCTGACGGCGTCGGCTATTGCCCTGGCGGCCGTTATGTTGTTATATTGTGCGTCTTTCCCTTTGTCTCTTTTTGTTCCTTCTCTGAGGATCAAGATAGGTGCATTGCCCATACCCATTTTTTCATCTCCGATCTACCTTCCATTTTTTACATGGAATTCTGTTTGGGTTATAGTTTGTTCTTCTATATAAACTTGATTGTAAATTCTATTGTCCGACCGTCATCTGAAAGACAATCGACGGATCAAAAAAAGGATGCTTTCGATCCATCGGTCATTTTTCTGCCAGAGATGCGCTCTGAAGCAATTTTTTGTAACCTATGGGCATGACCTTGAGGAACCTCTTGACGTTCGTGTTCCAATCGGAGATCATCTCCGCCGCGATCCTGCTCCCGGTATGCTTTACGTGCTCTTCCAGTATCCCTCTGAGTTCCGAACTGTCCTCAAAAGACTCGACGGGAGACAGTTCCACCATATCCATGTTGCAGTGTCTGTCGAAATCACCGTTATCGTTGAGCACATATGCTATGCCTGCGGACATTCCGGCGGCAAAGTTCCTTCCCACTTCTCCCAAGATCACCGCACGCCCTCCGGTCATGTACTCGCAGCAGTGGTCGCCTGCCCCCTCGGCAACGGCGATCGCCCCGCTGTTCCTCACGCAGAACCTTTCTCCGACTTTTCCGGAGATGTATGCCTCTCCTCCCGTTGCCCCGTAGAGTATGGTGTTCCCTGCTATCACGTTGCATCTCGGTGTATGTTCCTCGTGGAACACAGCTATCTTGCCTCCGGACAAACCCTTTCCCACGTAATCGTTTGCCTGTCCTTTGAGTATGAAAGTTACACCCTTGGTAACAAAACAACCGAAGCTCTGCCCTGCCGTACCTTCGAAGGTAACGGTTATCATATCGTCGTCCAATGTCCTCTTCCTTCTGGTGAGTTCTCCGGAAAGCATTGCACCGACGGATCTGTCCGTATTGAATATCTTATATTCTGCCTTCGCGGGCATTCCCGTTTCCAAAGTTATCTTGGCATCTTTGATCATTCTCTTATCCAATACTTCCTGAGCTGCCGATTCCGGCCTCGGAAGTTTATCCGAAGATACGACCTCGAGCATTGACGAAAGATCCGTTGTGTCTGCCCTCATGTTCCCGATCGTTCTTTGTTTCAGTACATCGGAATGTCCGATGATATCCTCCAGCGATCTGAATCCCATATTCGCAAGATGCGTTCTCACATCTTCCGCCAAGAATCTGAAGTAACACATCACATGTTCGGGTTTCGCTTTGAATCCGGCGCGTTTCTCCGGATCCTGGGTGGCTATTCCTGCCGGACATGTGTTCAGATGACATCTGCGGCACATCACACACCCCATCGCTATCATGGGTGCGGTCGAAAAGCCGTATTCGTCAGCGCCGAGAAGAGCCGATATGATTACGTCTCTTCCGGTCTTCATCTGTCCGTCTACCTGCAGTTTCACTTTTTCCCGCAGTCCGTTGACGATCAGGGTCTGATGAGCTTCCGCCAAACCGAGTTCCCACGGCATTCCCGCGTATCTTATCGATGATAACGGCGACGCCCCTGTTCCTCCGTCGGCACCTGAGATCAGGATCTTGTCCGCGCCCGCTTTCACAACTCCCGATGCTACCGCACCTATGCCGCTCTCCGAAACAAGCTTTACGCTTATTCTCGCTGTCGGGTTCACGCATTTCAGATCGAATATCAATTGTTTGAGATCCTCTATCGAATAGATATCATGATGCGGAGGAGGAGAGATCAGCGTTATTCCGGGTATCGTATTCCTGGTACGTGCGATCGTCTCGTCCACCTTCGGTCCGAGCAGCTGACCTCCTTCTCCGGGCTTTGCTCCCTGTGCCACCTTGATCTGTATCTCGTCCGCACTTGTCAGATATTCGACGGTCACTCCGAATCTTCCGGATGCTACCTGTTTGACCTTTGACCTTATGTCCCGTCCGTCGGGGAGTACGGAGAATCTTTTCCTATCCTCTCCGCCTTCGCCGGTATTGCTTTGACCGCCGATACGGTTCATCGCTTCCGTGAATGTTTCATGGGATTCTTTGCTTATCGCCCCGAAGGATATGCCTTCGCCGACGAATCTCTTCATTATCGATTCGGCCGATTCCACTTTCCTCAGCGGGATCTGTGTTCCTTTCTTGATATCCAGCAGACTGCGGATGAAGAAAAGTCCGGAGTCTTCCTTGTCCGTGAATTCCTTGAATGCGGTGAAATCGTTTCCGATAACGGCCTTATGCAGCAGCCTAACGGAATCCGGGGACCACGCATGCCTCTCTCCGTTCTTTGTGTAACTGTATATTCCGCTGGACCTCATCATGAACTCGTCCGAAAAGGCCGATCTGTGCGATGATATCGCGTCTGCCGCGATCTCTTCCAGCCCCACTCCTCCGATGGGCGATGATGTGTTTCCGAAATGATCCGCCGCAACCTTCTTGTCTATGCCTACGGCTTCAAAAAGACGAGCTCCGATGTATGACCTTATCGTGGAAATGCCCATTTTCGACATTATTTTCATAAGACCCTTCTCTGATGCTCTGATGTAATTACGTTCCGCGGTCTCGATATCGATCTTTATCTTCTCGTCGTTGACCAGTTTTTCGATCAAAGCGTAAGCCATATACGGATTTACAACGTTTGCACCGTAGCCGAAGAGAAGCGCAAAATGCATGACCTCGCGCGGCTCTCCGGACTCGAGTATTATGCCTGTGTGGACGCGCTTCTTCTTTGACACGAGGTACTGATGCACCGTAGAAACCGCCAGAAGCGATGGGATCGCAGCGTTTTCCCTGTCGGTATGTCTGTCTGAAAGTATCAGATACGATCCGTTCCCGTCGGCGGCGGCCTCCGCTTCTTCGCATATACGCACAAGCGCCCTTTCCAATCCCCTGTATCCCTCCGATGAAGGGAACGTGATGTTTATCTCGGCGGTGTTGAATCCTCTGTATCTCATATTCCTCAGAAGATCTATCTCCCTGTTGGTGATGATCGGGTGCCTTACTTTGATCATATTGCAGTGTCTGGGTGTAGGGTCCAGAATATTCTGGCTTATCTGTCCGATGTAACCGGTTACCGACATCACAAGCTCTTCCCTTATCGGATCTATCGGAGGGTTTGTCACCTGTGCGAAGGATTGTCTGAAATAATTGAACAATCTTTGCGGCTGATCCGAAAGGATTGCCAAGGGAGTATCCGATCCCATTGATCCTGTGGGTTCCTTCCCCTGTGATGCCATCGGTTCCAATATCCTGGAGATGTCCTCTTCGGTGTATCCGAATTCGGCAAGTTTTTTCTCTGTATCGATAACAGAACGTTTGATCTCTCTGCCCGATGATACACCATCGAGTTCTATCCTGTTCCTCTCGAGCCAGTCCCTGTACGGATACGCGGATGCCAGCTTGTTCTTGATCTCATCATCGTGGATCACTCTGTTCTCGAGTGTGTCCACGATCATCATCTTTCCCGGGATCAGTCTGCCCGCTTCATTCAATTCGGACTCGAGGATCTGGATCACCCCTGCCTCCGATGCCAATATCAGAAGCCCGTCCTTGGTTATCGAATACCTTGCCGGACGCAATCCGTTCCTGTCCAACATTCCTCCGGCGTATCTTCCGTCGGTAAAAAGTATCGCCGCGGGACCGTCCCACGGTTCCATCAGCATGCTGTGATACTCGTAATACGCCTTAAGGCTGTCCGGAATGGGATTCTTATCATTCCATGATTCCGGCACCATTATGGATAATGAATTCGCCATCGACTTTCCCGACATAGTGAGGAATTCGAAGACATTGTCTAAGCTGGCACTATCGCTCATATCCTCTTGTACAACAGGAAACAAGGGATCGATCTTCTTGAACCACGGAGACGTGAGAACACTTTCCCTGGCCTTCATCCATGATCTGTTCCCTTTGATCGTATTGATCTCCCCGTTATGGCAAAGCATCCTGAACGGCTGCGCCAATTTCCATTTCGGGAAGGTGTTGGTACTGAATCTTGAATGTACGAGAGATATTGCCGATATGAAATTCTCATCGGAAAGGTCGGTATAATATGCTCTGAGTTGTGCCGGGGTGAGCATTCCTTTGTACACAATGCACTTGCTCGAAAGACTGCAGATGTAGAAATCCTCGATCTCCGGAAACACGGATGAGATTCCGTTCTCCGTAAGCTTCCTTACGGAATACAGCTTATGTTCCAGAACGTCCTGGCTGTCATAACTCGTGAGGAACACTTGAATGATATTCGGTTCTGTCTCGGATGCAAGAGGCCCCGGTACCGAATGATCCACCGGCACCTTTCTTTCGCATATCACGTGAATGCCCTGGCTGTCGCACTCCCTCCGGAGAATATCCATGCATTTTTCGGAATCGACCGGATCGGGAGGCAGGAATAACAATCCCGTTCCGTATCTTCCCGCTTCAGGCACATCAATGCCCAGACCTGTAATGAACTCATGAGGTATCTGCACGGTTATTCCCGCACCGTCCCCCGTCTTGCCGTCGGCATTCTCGGCACCGCGATGCTCCATGTTCTCCAGGATCTGCAGCCCGTATTCGACTATCCTGCGGTCCTTCTTGCCGTCAATGTTCACCGCCAGTCCGACACCGCACGAGTCCCTCTCATCACTTGGGTCGTAAAGACCTGTCTTATATCTCATTTTGACACCGATCAGCGAATGAACAGAAGTTCCCTGTACTTCGGAAGAGGCCACATCTGATCGTCCACGATCATTTCCAAGGCATCCATGTGTTCTCTGATGCCTTCTATGTAAGGCAACACCTTATCGTGGTAGGCCACGGCCATCTTACGACCTTCCAGTTTTTCGAATTTGTCGCAGAGTTCGTCCATCTTGTCTGCCATTGCCCTTGCCTCGGCGGTACGCTCGGCAATCTCTTTTATCAGTGCCAATTCGTGCTGTGCCAGTTGTTTGTATTCCCTCTCGGTGTAGAGCTCCTTGATCTTGAACACATTGTCCAGCAGCAATGACTGATATCTTGTTGCCACCGGGATTATGTGGTTGTATGCCAAATCGCTGAGCATCCTTGCTTCGATCTCGACCTTCTTGGAATAGTGTTCCCATGCGACCTCAGTCCTTGCTTTGAGTTCTGCAGCTGTCATCACGCCGACGTCCTTGTAGATCTTGATCGACAGGGGAGTGATGAACTCGTCATAGATCACGGGCACGGACACCTCGGTGTTCAGACCGCGGCGCTTCGCCTCCTCTTTCCATTCTTCGGAGTATCCGTTTCCGTCGAAACATATGTCCTTGCATGCTCTGTACGTCTCGCGCGTCTCATCCAGTACCGCGTGCAGAGGGGTGGCTCCCGTTGCGATCCTCTTATCGACCGCCTTCTTGAACTGCTTCAGCTGATATGCGACGATGGTGTTGAGAACAGCCATTGATGACGAACAGTTCGCCGATGAACCGACGGCTCTGAGCTCGAACCTGTTCCCGGTGAATGCGAACGGAGATGTTCTGTTCCGGTCCGTGTTGTCCACCAGAAGTTCCGGGATCTGCGGTATTCCTACACTGTACCCCTTCTTCGCTCCGATCTTCACCATATCCTTTGTGTTGAGCAGTTCTTCGAATGCTGCGGTCACCTGTCTTCCCAGGAAGGATGACATTATCGCCGGAGGAGCTTCGTTCGCTCCGAGCCTGTGTGCGTTCGATGCCGTCATTATGGATGCTTTGAGCAATCCGTTGTTGTCGTACAACGCCTTCAGGACGTTCGCCATGAACGCCAGGAATCTGAGGTTCTCCTCGTCGGTCTTGCCCGGTGACAGAAGTGGTATGCCCTCCGCTGTTCCCAAGGACCAGTTGCAGTGTTTTCCGGATCCGTTCACACCTTTGAACGGCTTCTCGTGGAACAATACCTTGAATTTGTGACGTTCCGCCACCAATTTCATTATGGACATCAGCAACAAGTTGTGGTCTATCGCCAAGTTCACTTCTTCAAACACAGGTGCGATCTCGAACTGGTTCGGTGCGACCTCGTTGTGTCTCGTCTTCAGAGGTATTCCCATCTTGTATCCCTCGAACTCCACCTCTTTCATGAATTCCATGACCCTCGGCGGGATCGATCCGAAATAGTGATCTTCAAGCTGCTGACTTCTTGCGCTGTTATGACCCAGAAGTGTTCTTTCGGACAATATCATATCGGGACGCTGGGCGTAGAGCGCACTGTCCACAAGGAAGAATTCCTGTTCCCATCCGAGATAGGAGAAGACCACTGCGTTCTCCGTTCCGAAATATTTCAGAACATCCGATGCGGCCTTTGTGACCGAGCTTACGGACTTCATCAGCGGCGTTTTGTAGTCAAGGGCTTCGCCCGTGTATGATATGAATACCGTCGGAATACAGAGGCAGTCCCCGAGTATGAATGCCGGAGAGGACGGATCCCATGCGGTATACCCTCTTGCCTCGAAGGTGTTCCTCAGGCCTCCGTTGGGGAACGATGATGCGTCGGGTTCCTGCTGGCAGAGACGATCTCCGCTGAAACTTTCGATGGATGTGCCGTGTTTATGCGGTTCCGCAAAGGAATCGTGTTTCTCGGCTGTACCTCCGGTAAGCGGCTGGAACCAGTGGGTGTAATGAGTTGCGCCCATATCCATCGCCCATCGCTTCATGCCTGCCGCAACATGCTCCGCGACAGATTTGTCAAGCGTCACTCCCTGTTCTATGGATTCGTATATCACTCTTCTTGTCTCTGAAGAAAGATACTTTCTCATAATGTTCCTGTTGAACACGTTGCATCCGTAGTATGCCGATGTTTCCGGCGCAGGGGACACTGCCACAATTGGTTTCCTTTGAAATGCTTCTTCGACCGCTTTGAATCTGCCGTCTACCATAATGGATAGAATTATTACACATTAATAAACCTTTCTAAATGATTAGTAAAAACAACAAAGATTAGATATTTGTACAATAAAACTTCAATAATTGATTATTTTATCAGAACAAATCATGTATTTATCAAAAAAATGTACAAATGGTGTTAAAAACTGAGACATTGGTACGGAAAAAACATCCGATATATAGTCGGCGCGAGAGATATGAAGGGAATATTTTATCATCCAAAACGATGATTCCCATTCTCATCGTGAGAGCATGGTACTGAGTATTTTCAAGTCCGGAGATGAACTGTTCAATCAGGGAGTCGATCTGATAAAACGCAAGGAATACGCCAAGGCCCGAAAAAATTTCGAAAAAACAATAGATAAGGGGGGATCCGACGCCGAACTCGCTCAAATCTATATCGATCTTATAGATATCTGTCTGGACAACAACGATCCGAACAAATATCTTATCCTGGCCGGACATCTCGAGAAAACAAGGATAGAGGGATTCGAATTCGGCCTCACCGATGCGGAATCCGCAAAGGTGGCTGTTGAATGCAGACTGCTTGCGGAACGCCTTGCCACCGCCAGGATGCCCACAGGCAACCAGGCCCAATCGGAAGCGAAAGGGAACAAATTCCTGGATATAGCAAGAAGCTATCAGTCCAAGATAGGCAACAACCCGATAAAGATCAGTGAACTCGTGGGATTGACAGTGAACACGGGACTTAAGGAGGCGTTGTACATTCAGGCATGGGGATACGAAGCTCTTGCGGGAGGTGCCGTTCTCTCGGACCCGAAGAAAGCCGCAGAGCTTTTGCAGAATGCATACAACTGCCGCCGGCAGGTGGGAGAGAGCGGAGAAGAGGACCTCAGGCTCGTGAAAGCGTATTCGAAATCTGTCAAATGCTGGATCTGCGGAAGGCCTTCCACGGGAGAAGGAGTGCACTTCCTTGCGATGCCCAGCGATATAACTCCCTTCATGCGTGCAACGAACGATGATATCCTTCAGTCCGCACCGGAATCCTATGCCTCTGTTTACGTATGCAGACCCTGCTACACCTCGATATCCAAGAGATCGGACGAGATCGCGAAAGGATATCACGACGTGGCCATGAGAGAGATGCGCGCCATGGAAGCGAGACTTAGGGCTGAGATACAGTCCGCTATCGCATATTCCGCAATAAGACGGTGAAATAATTGGACGACATGGTAATGCTCAGGTGCAAATACTGCGGTGCTCCCTTGGATAAGGCGAGCCTTGAGTCCAATTCACCGTACATTACATGTTCCAGCTGCGGTACGTCGCAGCAGAGAGTGGATGCGAAAGCGTATCTCGATCAAATGATGGGTCAGATCCAATCATGGATCAGCAAGGCCCTTCCGGGCGGATTCTCGCTGTCTCAGTCTGAGAATGTGGACTCTATTGCCAGATACAACATTTTCTGCAACAATGTCAGACCCAGAATAGAGACAGAGTACACCGAATACAAATTCGCGGTGAACACGCTTCTCTCCAATCCTCTGATGGTCCTCCCGTTCACGACCGATGACAGTGTCGTACCCGCTCACACCTCCACCAAAGCATTCGAATTCAATGCGAAGGTGAAGAGTGTCGAAGCATTGGCGGTGGATGATTCGTCGAAAAGCCTGATCACCTCAGCGGAACAGATGGCGTCGGCGTATGCTCTTCTGATCAACAATACAAAACTGATGAATGACGATAAACCGGGAAGATACGTCCTGATGGCCAACAATTTCGCGGAATCCGCGGAAGCGTTCAAAAAGATCAAGGGATACGAACCCGTGAGCGATCGTTTCGGTGCTCTGGCATCCATTTGCACCGGATCGGAAAAACTGCTCAACGGAGATGTGATGGGAAGCGTATCGTACTTCGAAAAAGGATCCTCGATGCTTCTTGCGACCAAAAACAAGATCAATACCGATCTCAACCTGGGGATAATGTATCATGCCCTGGATCTGGAGATCACTCAGGCAAAGATCCTGATCGACCTGACAAAAATGGTATCCGGCGGACGTGACGATCCGCTGAAAACGCTTAACGTCATCCAAAGGGTCATGTCGTTCAAATATCCGAAGACCGGCAAATGGGGATACCTTCTCGGCAACAAAGACAGACTGAACGAGATCTTTGACAATATCGCTCAGGTCATGACCGCCAAGAACGGAGGGACTCTGCCCATCGCATCCGGAGCGGGACAATATCTGATCCCGTTCTGGGATGTGGATCTCAAATACAGTTTCCAAACAGGCAGTGCCTGGACGAAAAAAAGCGTGGAAGTGATAGAGGACCTTTTGGTACCCGCGGATTTCGTGACCGACATGGGATGTCTCAATGTCCCTGCGTCCGCCCTTACTGATATCTTCTCGATACGTCCCGAAAAAAGTATCCTGAGCGGCATAACCGGCAAAGAGACCAGCATAAGCGGAGGAGAAGGTATCGGCAGGCTGTCCAATACCATTGCCAACAATTCCCCGGGTTCGAGAAAGATAATCATACCTCTCAGCACGAAAAGAGAGGCCGAGAAGATCGTCACGGAATACATCTCATCATGCATGAGCAATGATTCCAAACTGAAACTAAGCAAACCTTACGTCAAATCACTTATCTATATACCATGCGATATAGACGGAAGAATAACAGTTCCGGACGGTTTCGGCAAATTGATACCTGAACGTATCAAGAGGACGAATCCGTCCCAGTTGATAATAGTATAAAGAGGGATAAAATGAACAAAAACACACTGTCTGCGGTAACATTGGGGCTTCTCCTTCTGTCCGTAGCGGCAGGTATAATAGTGTGGCAGGTAACAGACAAAGGCCTAGAGGTGGCCCTGTGCGTGATATTGCTGATATTCGGAATAGGACTTATCGCATTGTCATTCCTGGACTCCGGCGTTCCGAGTAAATTCGGACCTTCCGAGTCCACCTACAAATTGGTCATCGGAACAATCATTACCGTATTCGGGGTCGCGGGCCTGCTGAGCATATTCACAGACCTCAACACCTGGATACTGGCTGCCCTGATCATCATCGTGATCGCCGTTCTGGGAATGATCATAGCACTTACCAATGGGAAAAAGGAGGCGAAATAATGCCGCTGGAAGCAACAGTAGAGAATCAGATGAAAAAGAACCAATCACTGGTCGAGAGGATCGGCCGCTACATACCCATCTACAGAGGGTATAAAGAAAAGAATCTTCGCAGGGACGAGGACAGAGCCGTAAGGACAGAGGTCTCGCGCGTCCTCGAAAGAGCGAAACTCGATCTTGCCACTGTACAGAGAGCGACGGTGAACAATCTCGATCTGATGAGGGACGCAGAGAGGATAAGGAGCAAGATCGACAGATATTACATCGATGTAAAGAAAGCTGTGAACGGTTACAGTGCGTTCCACACATCCGTCAAGATCCTCGAGTCGGAGCTTGATGCTCTGATATCGTGGGATGCCAAACTGATCGATGATGCCGTTCTTCTCAAAGAGGAGACTGCCGCCCTGGTCAAAGCGATCGACAACAAGACCGAGGATCTCAAATCCTTACTGAGGGAGCTTGAGATAACGGCGGACAGACTCATTGAGGACTACAACGGAAGAGAATCCGTCATGAGAGGATTCCAAGAATAAAGGTGATGAAAATGGCAGAAAAGAAAACTAATGTAGTATTTTGGGAGAATCAGGGGCCGGACGATATAATCTACAGATCTCCTCACGAGGACCTTAGAACGCTCACCTCGGTCACCGTACCCGAACACGCCGTTGCCCTTTTCATCAGGGACGGACAGCTCACCGGAACGTTGGAGCCCGGAAGACACGTGATCACATCCGCAAATATCCCATGGCTTACAAAATTGTACAATTTGGCTCTTGGTTATAAGGAGACTCCGTTCAAGGTTTGGATCGTGTTCGTTTCGCTCAAGATGTTCAACGGCAAGTGGGGCATCAGAAGCATGATCAAGGCCGCCGAGGAATACGAAGTTCCCATAGTTCTTATGGGCAACGGAGATTTCCAGTTCAGGATTAACGACGTTTCCGTATTCTACACCCAGGTACTGGGCGGACTGAATGCATATTCGACCGGAGATGTGAACTCCTTCATGAAGAGTTTCATCAACGAACAGATAATCCAGCAGATGACCAACCAGTACTACATGGACATCATGCAGAATCTGGAGAAAGCGTCAACGAACACAAAGATCCTGATTGAACCGTACTTCAGTCAGAGGGGGATAGAACTTCTCTCGCTGAAGATCAACGAGGTCCAAACGACCGATGAGGATCGTCAGAAGGTGTTCAACTACCTGCAGTTCAGCAGCAAGAACGGAGAAGCGTTCAAGAAGTACGAGGTC
>JGI994J12354_10001084_pt1 | contig 27568 bp, 21 predicted proteins | sample IntmicLarv3ML3BL_FD_12354 | JGI IMG/M metagenome (IMG submission 12354)
ATGAATGAATTGAATGAGGAATTATGGAAGTTTGGTATTTTATCCAAAACGGAGCATAAAGAAGTAGCCCCAGGGCAATATGAATTAGCTCCGATTTTTACCAATGTAAATAGTGCAACTGACCAAAATCAATTAACAATGGAACTAATGGAAACCATAGCTGACAAACATGGTTTTGTTTGCCTATTACATGAAAAACCATTTGCTAATATAAATGGAAGTGGTAAACACAATAACTGGTCTTTATCAACAAATCTAGGCGAGAACTTACTAGAGCCAGGGGAAACACCATCAGAGAATGCTCAGTTCTTAGTCTTTTTGATATCAATTATCAGAGCAGTTGACAAACACCAAGATTTGCTAAGAATCTCAGTATCTTCTGCAAGTAATGATCACCGTTTAGGAGCTGATGAAGCACCTCCTGCTATCGTTTCTATTTTCGTAGGCGAGGACTTGGAAGAAGTATTGATGGGTTTGGAAAAAGGGGAAACGATACCAGGAAAAGGAAAACAGTACCTAAAAGTCGGCTCAGATGTATTACCATATTTTCGCAGAGACTTGACCGATCGTAATCGCACATCTCCATTTGCCTTTACTGGCAATAAGTTCGAATTTAGAATGTTGGGATCAAATTTCTCAGTTTCTTGCACTAATCAGATAATGAACACTATTATTGGTGATGAACTAAAAGATTTTGCAGATAAGATGGAAAAAGCCGAAGATTTTCATGAAGATTTGAATAAATGGATTTTAGAATCACTGAAAGAGCACAAGAAAATAATCTTTAATGGTAATGGCTACGATGAAAGTTGGGTAAAAGAAGCAGCAGATAGGGGTCTTCTGAACTATTGCACTGCTCCTGAAGCAATTATTCATTATACAGATGATAAAAATGTAGATTTGTTTACTCGACATGGTATTTTCAATAAAGAAGAAATGACAGCACGCCAACACACTTTATTTGAAAGTTATTCAAACGCGATAAAGATTGAAACAGCAACAATGATTGATATGGTTCAAAAAGATATATTACCTGCTGTGATTAATTATATGCAACATCTAAGTAAAACCATTAAACTAAAAAAAGAACTAGACCTTGGCTTAGGTAACGTAGTAGAATCAGAAATACTAATTAAGGTTAATGAATTAACTGAGAAAACATATATCATTAACGAAGAATTGAAAGAGGTATTCTTGACTACAAAGTGTATTGGTGATGTAGCAACTAAAGCAACAACATATTGTGAAAAAGTAATACCAATTATGCAAAAAATGCGTGTTTCGGTAGATGGTTTGGAAGAAATTGTGGCTAAAGAATATTGGCCAATGCCATCATATGAAGATATATTGTTCTAAAATAGATCGTCTATAGACGGTCTTTTTTACGTATAGTAATCATGCAAGAAATAAGGTAAAATTAGTAGGCAGAAATAAGAGGTGTATTTAATGTACAAGGTTATTGTAGTAGGAGCAGGCCATGCTGGAGTAGAATCTGCTTTAGTGTGTGCGCGGAAAGGGTTTAATACTCTTTTGTGTGTGATTAATAAGGATATGATTGCTTCTATGCCTTGTAACCCTTCGGTGGGAGGTCCAGCAAAGGGAATAGTCGTAAGGGAAATAGATGCGCTAGGTGGGCAAATGGCAAAAACTGCTGATGCAACAGCGTTACAATTCAAAATGTTGAACACAACCAAAGGACCTGGGGTTCAGTCATTGAGAGTTCAATCAGACAAAATAGCTTATAGCGAGATGATGAAAGAAGTCTGTGAAAACCAAGAGAATTTAACTATTGTCGAAGGAATAGTCGAAAATTTAATCATAAAAGATAACAAAGTATGTGGGGTTGGTTTCAAAGACGGAAACAAAGAAACAAGTGAGATTGTTATTTTAACTACAGGAACATTTATGAGTGCTTGTGTCATGATATCTGATGAGGTGACTAGTAGTGGCCCAGATGGACAGCCAACTACAAACAAATTAAGTGCTCAGTTACGTGAAATAGGATTTGAGACCTTTAGACTAAAAACGGGAACACCAGCTAGAGTTAAAACGTCTACCGTAGATTTCAGTAAATTAAGTGAACAACCAGGTACTTTAGAGAAAATATGTTTTAGTGATGAAACAGTTCAAATTAAACCATTTGCAGAACAGATACTATGTTACCTAACATATACCAATGCCAAGACACATCAAATAATTAAGGATAACCTAGAACGTTCTAGTATGTATAGTGGCGTTGTTACAGGAAGAGGACCAAGATATTGCCCATCAATTGAAGACAAATTAGTTAGGTTTGCAGATAAGGAAAGGCATCAAATATTCTTAGAGCCCGAATCACTTAGCTTAGAAACTACCTATATTCAAGGTTTTTCAACTTCTATGCCAAAGGATGTTCAAGAACAGATGGTGCATTCAATAGTTGGTTTGGAAAATGCAGAAATTGTTAAATATGCCTATGCAATCGAATATGATGCGATAAAACCAACGCAGTTGTACCCAAGTTTAGAATGCAAGAAGATAGAAAATCTGTTCTCTGCAGGGCAAATAAATGGAACCAGTGGTTATGAAGAAGCGGCAGCACAAGGCCTTATTGCCGGTATTAATGCATGCATGAAACTAGAAGGAAAAAACCCTTTAGTTTTAAAACGAGATGAGGCATATATTGGGGTAATGATTGATGATTTAGTGACAAAAGGAACAGATGAGCCATATCGCTTGTTGACTTCCAGAGCTGAATACCGTTTATTATTGAGGCATGACAATGCTGATCAACGTTTGCTAAAATACGGCCATGATATCGGTTTGATTAGTGAAAACAGATGGCGGAATTTTGAACACAAGATGACAATGATTGAAGTAAATAAAGAAGAACTCAGAAATACTTATGTCACTAAAAATAGCCCTTGTAATGATTATCTACAAAGTATTGGTTATGAAACAATTAAAGAATCACAGAGTATTTATGATGTACTAAAAAGGCCTCATGTGAAACTTTTTGAACTATTAAACCATGTTGATATCGAAATAGAAACAGAATTAGTGAATCAAATCGAAATAGAAGTTAAATATGAGGGTTATATTGAGAAAGCCAAAAAAGAAGCAAGAAGACTAGTCCAAATGGAGAAAAAACTATTACCAGATGATATTGATTACAATCAAGTTATCCATTTATCACTGGAAGCAAGACAAAAGCTTACCGAAATAAGGCCTTTGAATATTGGACAAGCAGCAAGAATTTCTGGTGTTAATCCAGCAGATATTGCAGTTCTTGCAGTTTATTTACAGACATTGAAACAAAATAATAGTAAGTAGTATATAATAATATCAATGGAGGTGGCAAAATGAAAAGACTATTAGCTACAATCTGTATGGCTCTTTTACTAAGTGGCTGTAGTGGTCCTTGGGAAAGAATTTTTGTGAAAAGAGATGAATCAACAAAAATACATGCAATATGGGTGGCATTTCCAGACTATGAGAAAATATTAATGGGGAAGACACGACAACAATTTGAAGTAGAAGTTCATAATATGATGACCAATCTAGAGTCGTTAGGAATAAACACCATCTACCTACATGCTTCTTTCTATACTGATGCAATTTATGAGTCTCAATATTATCCTTGGAGTATATATGCCAGTGGAACATTAGGAAAGCCCTTAGATTATGACCCTTTTGAAATAATACTTAATGAAGCAACGCTTAGTAAGATTAAAGTAGAAGCATGGATTAACCCACTTCGCTCTTTACGGGAAGACGAAATAGTAAAAGTTGATGATAAATATCCGATTAAGCAATGGTATAACGATAAAGTATTAAGGAAACAGAACTTAATGTTAGTGGATGGACGTTATTATATGAACCCGGGTTCAGAAGACGTCATTGAACTAATAGAAAATGTAGTTGAAGAATTAATTGGAAAATATAACATTAGTGGTATCCATATTGACGATTACTTCTATCCTGCGGGGGTTGCCAATCAAGATGCAGAGACATATCAAAAATATGTTGTTGAAAACCCAGAAGCAAGTATTGAGGAATATAGAGTCAGTACAATAAATAACTTAGTAAGAAGAATGTTTCTAAAAATTAAGAATATAAAAAGTGGCTTAGTATTCTCAATTAGTCCAATTGCTAATATTGAAAGAAACTTAACTGAGAACTATGCTGATGTGGAAAAATGGATTACTGAAGGTGGTTATTGTGATGTAATTATTCCCCAAATATACTTTGGATTTGAGCATGACTTAATGCCTTTTGAAGAAGTAGTTAAATCATGGGAACAAATAATGAACAAAAAAGTACGCATAGTATATGGTTTATCTGCCTACAAAATAGGCGAGAATGATGCGATGGCAGGAAGCGGCAAAAGCGAATGGATTGAAAGCATAGGAATTCTTGCTAATCAATATAAAGTAGTAAGCAAAAGTAAATATTATGATGGTATCGCCCTGTATCGATACTATATGATGTTCTATCCCGAAAAGAGGATAAAAGAACAGATGAAAGTAGAATTATCAAAACTAAAAGATATGATTAAGTAACTTCTATGATTTAGAAGTTATTTTACCCAAAGGAGATAAAATGGAACAGATTAAAGATATTGCTCAAAGATTACAATTAAACATTACCCAAGTAAAAAATACCCTAGAATTACTTCAAGATGGTAACACAGTGCCTTTTATTGCTCGTTATCGTAAAGAAATGACTAAGGGGCTGGATGAGGAACAAATTAGAACGGTTCAGGAAGTTTACGAGTACGAAATAAAACTTGCTAAACGTAAAGAAGATGTGCTCAGAATTATTGAAACTCAAGGCAAATTAACAGATGAAATTGTTATGCAAGTAAATGCATGTACCAAACTATCAGAAGTGGAAGATATTTATCGACCATACCAACAAAAGAAAAAAACCAGGGCTACAGAAGCAATTGCTAAAGGGTTAGAACCGCTGGCAAAATGGATGTTATCGCTACCAAGCGGCTCTGTTGAAAATGAAGTGGCTAAATATCTTAATGATAAGGTAGTAACCACTAAAGATGCTCTTCAGGGGGCTATGGATATAATCGCAGAAATAGTTAGTGACGATGCTGAATTAAGAAAAAGAGTGCGCGAATCAATGAGTAATTATGGGATGATTAAAACTGCTGTGAAAAAAAAGAATCCTGATGAAGAAAAAGTATATCAGATGTATTACGATTTTACTGATAAGGTGAAATATATTGCACCTCACAGGATAATGGCAATCGAAAGAGCCGAAAAAGAGAAGGTTATCAAGGTAAATATCGAATTTGACCAAAACTATCAACTAGAATGGGTTAAGAGAAAATATCACAAAAAAAGGGTATCCAGTTGTGATGAATATCTTGATTTAGCTATGGAAGATGGATGTAAAAGATTATTATTTCCGTCAGTAGAAAATGAAGTCAGAAATGAATTAGCTGATAATGCTCATGAAAGATCAATTGATATTTTTTCATTGAATGTAGAAAAGTTATTATTGCAGACACCAATGAAAAATAAAATGATTTTAGGACTCGACCCTGCTTTTAGAACAGGTTGCAAACTTGCTTTAATAGATGGAACTGGTAAATTGATAAATATTGATGTAATTTATCCTCATGCGCCAGTCAACAAGGTGTTAGAAGCAAAAGAAAAAATGAAGCATTATCTAGCATCTTATCCCATTGATATTATAGCGATAGGAAATGGAACGGCAAGTAGGGAATCAGAACTATTTATAGCTGACTTAATCAAGGAAAACAATTTTGATTGTGCATATACAATCGTTTCTGAAGCAGGAGCCTCTGTTTATTCTGCAAGTGAATTAGCAAAGAAGGAATTTCCTAACCTACAAGTAGAACAAAGAAGTGCTGTTTCTATTGCAAGAAGAATTCTTGATCCTTTAGCAGAACTTATCAAAATAGACCCAAAATCAATAGGAGTAGGACAATATCAACATGATTTACCTGTAGCAAGACTTAATGAGAGGCTGACATTCGTAATCAGTAAAGTAGTAAACAGAGTAGGTGTTAACGTAAATACGGCATCTCAGGAATTACTAAACAATATCTCTGGGCTAACGAAATCATCCGCAAAAGAAATAGTCAATTATCGTGATAAAAACGGTCAAATTAATAATCGAACCCAACTTAAGGAAGTAAAGGGGTTAGGGAATAAAAGTTATGAACAAGCAATAGGATTTCTTAGAGTTGAAGACGGTGAAAATCCAATGGATAGAACCTCAATTCACCCTGAAAGTTATGGTTTAGCAAAATCTATTATGGAGCAACATCAAATCGAAATTAGTGAATTAGGAACTAAAAAGTGCTTTGAGGTATTAAGCAAGTTGAATAGTGAGACAATAGCTAAGGAGCATAGCAGTGACTTATATACTGTTTCAGATATCATTGATGCGCTAAAAGAACCATTAAGAGATTATCGTGAATCTTGTGTTGGTCCGCTACTACGCAAAGAAATTCTTTCCATAGAAGACTTGGCTAAAGGCATGGAACTAGAAGGGGTTGTTCGAAATGTAGTGGATTTTGGTGCTTTTATCGATATTGGGCTTAAAAATGATGGCTTAGTACACATTTCTAAGATGAGTAAAGAAAGAGTAAAACATCCTAGTGATGTGGTCCAAGTAGGTGACATTGTTAAAGTATGGATTGATAATATTGACAAAGATAGAAACAAAGTACAACTATCACTAATTAGCATAGACTAGGGCATTCTATTTTTGAAATAAGGTCATAATTGTGCTAAAATACTTTAGTGAAGGAAGTGTATGAGACCTTTTACTAGACTTATGTAAATACGTAAAATGTTTCATTATCTCTACGACTAACAAACAGAAATAATACTCTAGTGTGGTATTTTCTAGTTATCAATAGATGTAAAAATTAATCCAACAATAACGGATTAAAAGATAGGCAGTAAAGATTCATGGACAAGGTGATGAACTAAGATGGAAAAAACAGTCAATTTATTGAACATTCAATGGGAACGGATGTATTTAAAAGTTACAACAGAAAAGCTTCCAGAAGGTTGTTCTTTATGGATTGAAGATATGACAAATAATAAGAAAACAGAAATTATTAGTGAAATAATTACTGATGAAACTAATACAACTTTTACTATAATTATTACAAGCGCATTGCCTCGTACAATGATAGAACCCGGAAGGTATCTTTTTGTTGTTTTCAAAGAAAACAATTGGAGTAATTTGAGCATTCCCCAGCACTTAATACAAAGGATAGTGAATTTTTCTCAAATATTCTATTATGGAAATTACAACTATAGTTACAACGTTTCTTTTGAAGCGAGTATTGAAAACAAAGAACCTTTATTAGTATTAAGAACGATGTTTATGGCAAAAAACGACAATTATCGAAAAACTAATCTATGGACAGGAAGTTGGAAGAGGTTTCTGTCAAATATAGTAGTTCGCATCATCCAGTTCGGAATTAATTGTGTGTATCGCTTCTTATCCCTTGTAATGCCTAAAAATGGGAAAAGGGTATTGTTTATGTCTCAAACGAAATCAGCTTTATCAGCGAATCTGGATGCGATAGCAAGTAGAATGAAAGAAAGAAAGATGGATGATTATAAAATCTATTTCAGTACTACCAACATTCTTTCGGGCAAACTGAATATTTGGGCATGGGTTAAGATAACTTGTGTTTTAGCAAATAAGGATTTCATTTTTCTAGATGACTACACGCCAATCCTAAGTTTCCTTAATCTAGATAAAAGAACTAAACTCATCCAAGTATGGCATGCAGGCGTCGGGTTTAAATCATGCGGATATTCCCGTTTTGGGCTCCCTGATAGCCCTCATCCTTTTCAATCATGTCATCGCAAATATGATTATGCAGTAGTCGGGTCTGAATTACTAATACCAGATTATATTGAAGTGTTTGGAATTCCTAAAACAGCATTTATCCCCTCAGGCTTACCTAGGTTAGATGATTATTTGGATGAAGGAAAAATTGAAGAATTTAAGACGAGTTTTTACAACAAGTATCCTAGTTTCAAATCAAAGAAAATTATTCTATTTGCACCAACTTTTAGAGGAAAAGGGCAACTTGAAGCAGACTATGATTATAGCCAAATCGACTTTGAAAGATTGGACAAGGCTTGCAAAGATGAGTATGTGGTATTATTCAAGATGCATCCTTTTGTTACTGAACCAATACCCATCCCAACTATTTATGCGGATAAAATGTTTGATGTCTTCAATGAGAAAGACATCAACGAGTTGTTCTATGTAACGGATTTGCTTATTACTGATTACTCTTCAAATATATATGAGTTTAGTTTGTTTCAAAAACCAATGCTATTCTTTGCTTATGATGAGCTTGAATACACAGTAACTAGAGGTATTTACAAACCATTTGAAGAAGTAGCTCCAGGTAAGGTTTGTCACACTTTTGAAGAGTTAGCTAGAAGCATAGAACAGAGTGATTTTGACATACACAAACAAGAAAATTATTACCATTATGGATTTCACACTACCAAACAAAAAGCTGCAGATGAGATAATTGATGTTGTTTTTTGTGGCAAAGAAATTTAGATTAAAAAACACCTTGTCACCGTTATTTCAAAAAAGCGCAATGCGTATAGGAGGATATTGAAAATGACAAAAAGAATAGGTTTAGTTTTTGCAGGCGGCACAGGTTCTAGAATGGGAAGCGATGGCATACCGAAACAATTCCTACTGCTTAAAGGAAAACCAATTATTATACATACTCTTGAGTATTTTGAAAAAAGTCCTCTTATTGATGAGATATATGTTTGTAGTGTTGAAGAAGGTATAGAGTATTTAAGGAGCCAAGTTTTACATTTTGGAATTACAAAAGTTAAGGATATAATTCCTGGTGGAACTTCAGGGCAAGACTCGATTTATAGATTGCTGAAGAAGTCTGAGGAAAACAATGATGGCGAATCTATTGTGCTAATACATGATGGAGTTCGACCTTTTATTACGCAAGAAGTTATTGCTAAGAACATTGAAGCAGTTGAGAAGTATGGCTCAGCCATAACATGCACTGGTTGTTATGAAACTATCATTACAAGTTCTGATGGTGTTAATGTCAACACTGTGCCATTTCGTAAGGAAACATTTGCAGCACAAGCGCCGCAATCATTTAGGCTAAAAGATATTTTATCTGCTCATGAAGTAATGAGAAAACAAAATCCAGACTATATTAATATTGTCGACTCTTGTACTTTATTCAAGACGTTAGACATTGATGTTCATATGGTTGAAGGAAATAAAGGAAATATCAAGGTAACATACCCAGAAGACTTTTATTTGATAGAAGCTTTATTTGAGTTTAGAGATAATCCAGAAGGCATTGGCATGGGTGAAAATGATGGTTACTTCGCAACAATCGCAAAGGGAGAGAAATAATGAATGCTATCCTAAAAAATGACATGACAGAATTATTATCACTACCATTACCAATTGAAAAAATAAACAATAAAACAATACTAGTAACAGGAGCTACTGGCTTAATTGCACGCTATTTCTGTTTTTACTTACTAGAGTTAGTTATCGAAAAGGGAATGAATATCAAGGTTGTTGCCTTAGTTAGAAACAAAAGTAAAGCAGAGCGAATATTTAGTGAGTATCTTGAGATACCTAATCTAGAGTTTATTTTTCAGGATGTTTGTGATCCAATTATATATGAAGAAAAAGTAGACTACATTTTCCATGCAGCAGGAGGAGCAAGTCCACATTTTATCAAAAATGATCCTACCGGTGTTATCAAAGCAAACACAGTTGGTGTGATGCAAGTATTAGAATTTGCCAAAGAAAAAGAAGTTACAAAGGTTCTATTCCCATCAACACGTGAGATATATGGAAAAATAGAAAACGTTGCTTGGGTACAAGAGGATATCATGGGCACAATTGACCCTTTAGACTCTCGCTCTTGTTATCCAGAAAGCAAAAGAATGGCCGAAACTATTTTCGAGGCCTATCACAATCAATATGGAATTCCCTACAATGTAATTAGAATAGCGCATACCTACGGACCAGGAATGGAAATAGATAACGATGGTCGAGTAATGTCCGATTTCATTTATTATGCTGTTAATGGAAAAGATATAACCCTCAATAGTGATGGGAGTGCTAAACGCTCATTTTGTTACATAACAGACTTAATTTATGGCATTGTTTTGATTCTCTTAGAGGGTGAAAACAAGGGAGCATATAACCTTTCCAATGAAAAAGAGCCATATCCAATTCGCGAAACAGCTCAAATGTTGATTGATCTTTTCCCAGAAAAGAATATGAAACTTAGTTATATAGAAGCGACAGAAGAGATAAAAAAAGGATATACCAATTACAAACTAACGCAGATGGACAATTCAAAGGTTGAAAGACTTGGCTGGAGTCCAAAAATTTGTCTAAAAGAAGGCATGAAAAGAACTGTAGACTATTTTGAAATTGAGCAAAGTAAATAGTTATCAACAATAACTGATGTATTATAATCTATTATTTTAAGATAATAATATTAGATAAAGACATTAGACATAGCAAATACACAAAAAATGAGTTTGTCATCTTCGTAAAAATATTGTAAACTGATATTTGGTTTTCTTAGATTCTAAAGGAAAACGAAGCAGATTAGATACAATAGTTTGAGAATACTTAGCAGAAAATTGCTGTACATCCAATATGAATAGTATTATTGAAAAAGTATTCTAGTTTAGTTTTGTAAATGGAGGAAAAGATGGACAAAGATGAAATTGTAAAGAAGAAAAAAAGAAGGCAGTTACTACGACTAGTACTATCACCAATACGTTATGCGCGGGCGGCTGTTAGAATCATCTGGAAACATCTCTGTTTTAAATTCACTAAAGTAAATAAGCAAAAAGTATTAATGACTACCTTTCAAGGTGGTTTTAGTTGTAATCCTAAGTATATTTACGAAGAAATTAAAAGGCAAAATCTACCTTGGGAAATTGTCTGGATTACAGAACCTTCCAAATTTGTAAACAAAAATGATTTTCCAGAAGGTCTAAAGTTAGTGCCTTGGTATACCATGCGTTATTATTACGAATTAGCAACTTCTAGAGTATGGATTGCTAATGCGTTAACACTTACAAGAACAGCGGTTACTAAAAGAAAGAACCAGATTTTTATTCAAACAATGCATGGTTCTTTAGGAATAAAAAGACTTGATGAAGAGTCAGTTAATGATAAGATACATACCAAAGCAGCGAAGCGTGCATCCAAGATGACAGATTATTTAATTTCCAATAGTACATTTGAAAATATGGTATATAAGTCAACGGTATGGGGAAATGTCCCAATTTTGGAATATGGACATCCTCGCAGCGATGTTTTTTTCCTAGAAGATGAAACAGCAAAAGAGAAAATCAAATCTAAAGTGTTTGAGTATTTCAATTTGCCAAAAGATGCCAAAATAGTTCTATATGCCCCTACATTTGCTGATATAAAAATGGAGAGTACTGGAGCAGAAAAAATAGACAGAAAACTAATTTTAAAGGCCTTGGAAAAAAAGCATGGGGGGAATTGGTACTTTATTACTAAAATGCATCCAAGAGACAAGAGATTTATGAAAGAAACAACTGAAATGACTGGCAAAATTCTTGATGGAAATAGATACCCTGATATCCAAGAATTAATGTTAGCAATTGATATAGGAATAACAGACTATTCTAGTTGGATTTATGATTATGTCCTTACTAGAAAAGAAGGTTTTATCTTTGCTCCTGATCTAGATACATATGATGACTTTAGAGGCTTTTACTACCCAATTGATGAAACACCGTTTCCAATATCAAAAACAAATGCGGAATTGATAAAACAGATAAGTAGTTTCAATAATAAGAAGTACCAAAAGAGAATAGATGAGTTCTTAGTTGAAAGAGGCTGTTTTGAAAAAGGAGATGCCTCAAAAAGAACAGTAGATAAAATCAAAGAATTGATGGAAAAATAAGTATCCTAAAAAAGTGTTTAAATGCCCTGACTCTGGGGCATTTTTTATGTATACTCAATGATAGTAATTAACAAGCACTAATGCAAGTTATTATGTCATATCTCTGCTTTACTTAATTCTGTTATCGATTGTATCTAAAATAACCTCGTGTTTAGATATTCTCATGTACCTTGGAAGCAGTTGGTTTATTTCATCAATAATCAGTTGGGTTTCAACGTTTGTATTAGTAACATACAATGTAGCAGCTAAGTGATTGCTATCTTCATAAACTTTTACTTTGTTTATGATAGCGTACTTTAAGAATAATTCTTCTATTTCATCAGGAAATACATTTAGACCATTGTTGGTAATAATAACTCTTCTTTTTCTACCCTTCAAAAAAACCTTGCGTTTATTATTTATAAAGCCGATATCACCAGTATAGAAATAACCATCTTCATCAAAAGCAACCTCTGTTGCTTGCTCGTTGTTGTAGTAACCTAAAAAAACATTGTCACCTTTTACCACCAGTTCACCATAACCATCATCGTCAGGGTTTATTACCTTAACATCTATATCTTCATATATTGTGCCTACTGATGTAATATCATCATTAGGATAAGTAATGCTCAAAACAGAAGCCGTTTCGGTAAGAGCGTAACCTTCAAGGATGATAAAGCCCGTATCCTTATAGAACTTCTTAATTTTCGGATCAAAGAAAGAACCGCCACAAATTAAGTATCCATCTTGCATACCTAGTACATCATGAAGTTTTTTGAATAAAGATAGTCTAATATCAATACCAAAAGATAATAGAAAATTGGAAAAAGCAAGCAATGTTCTAACCGATAGTTTATTGGCATTATTGTATATTTTCTCTAAGACAAGTGGAACTACACAAACAACAGTAGGTTTGACAATAGATAAATCAGAGATGAAAGTTTTAGCATCAGCATTTAGGTAGATTGACCATCCACCCAACAAAGAAAACAAGAAATTGAAAATACCTGCAAATGTAGTGCTAAGGGGTAAGAAGATATAACACTTGTCATTTTCAGTAAGAGGAACGCGTTTTACTAAACCATCCCAACCTGAAAACATATTAGTTTGAGATAACATAGCTGCTTTTGGTGTTGCCGTTGTTCCAGATGAAAAGATAATCTTACTCATCAAGTCAGGGTTAATTTTCTCAAAATCGTGTTTATTCGCTTTCTGAGCTAATATTCTGTTTCCTTCACGAAGGATGGTTGGAAAATCGTCCTGCATAGAAAGGTAAATGGTTTCAGGGTGTTTTTCCTTTAACTCATTAACCACATCTTTTTTACTATTTGAGTATATAATAGCCGCAATATCAATAAAGTTTGTAATATTGGATAAATCATGTATTTTCCACTCTTTGTTAACTACAACACTTACTCCTACATAACCCATAATTGCTAAATCACTAATAGCCCAATGGTAAGAATTTTCTGAATAAATGATTATTTTCTTCCCTTTAAGATTAAGTGATAAAAGTGCCTCAGCAAGTGCCAAAACATCATTAACTGTTTGACTAAAGGTTTTTGGAACATATTCTTCAGCTTCCTTTTGCCAAATATAGTTTCTGTTTCCCCACTTATTTTCGACCTCTATAAGTAACTCTTGAACTGTTGTTTTCATTTACTTATCCCCTAATTCTTTTTCCAAAAGAACATACTTATAAACAGAACTAACACTTTCTGCAAAATATGTGTTGGTTTTTCTTTCTTCCTTTGTTAAGGCAGAAATAGCTGAAGAAAGCCGCAATACAACATTTTTAACAATGGTTTGAACAATTGCTTTACCAAGTCCTTGGTGTTCCTTTTTAGCTCCCATATACAACAGAACATAGTTTTTTGACCTAATCTTTTTAAGAAAAACCTTCAAATATGTCGTGTAAGAAATATCTTTGGACAACATATTACCATAGTCAGGTGTACCAATAAAAAAGCCTACTGCTTTACCATCATAATAAGCTACCTTTACTAAACTATAATCAAGAACATATTTATAATGTTTGTAAAGTTCTAAAAAATCACTTTCGGATAATTCTTTGAAAATCGGAAAATCATTATACAATTCCATTATCAGTGCGTAAATTTCTTTAAGTGCAGTCTCGAAATTATCCTTATTGGGGCTAACAATCTTATAACCTCTAGAACTAAAGTTTTGATATCGATTAACATACTTTTGTTTCTCTTTCGTTACTTTTTTATTAAAGAAAGGAAGTCTAGGTATATAGTTAGATAGATACTCTCCACTAACTTTGAAATCATTATCTAAAAACAATTTCAAATAGTAATCTTTGTTATAAGGCTCTCCAACATAAGGAGGTTTATGGAAATTGTTAATTTTTAAACGGTATTTAAGCCAAAAACTAGCGTCAACCGGACCAACTATTTTCTGATAACCATGTTCTTTGGCGAATTCATTAATTTGAGCTAACAGTAGCTTAACTGCTTCATAATCGTCGAAACTTTCAAAAAAACCGAAATAGAGGTTGTCATCATCTGGATACATAGTTAAGACGCATCTAGTGACTACCCTATTTTCTTTGTATACTAGATATTTATGAAGTTTGAAGTATTTACTCAACACATGTTTATCTAATAGAATACTTCTTTCTTCTTCTATATTTTGAGTAATTGTTTTTTCATCATATAAACTTCTAGGCAAGTCTAGGAAATCTTGTAAATAATTTTCTTGGTCATTAAAGGTAACTATTTTATACATGCTATTTCTCCATTTTTTCTACAATACCAGTATTGCCATCTATTTTAACATAATCACCAGTTTTCAAAATACTTGTAATATTATCGACTCCAACCACAGAAGGAATTTTGAGTTCTCTGGAAATGATAGCAGTGTGTGAAAGTAAAGAGCCTTTTTCCGCAATAATTCCTTTAGCCATTGTTAACAGAAATACCCAACCAGGGTCTGTCATTTTAGTAACTAATATCTTATCCTTAACATCGATTACTTCCTTAGGATTATTGATAATAACCACTTCACCTATTGCTACACCATTTGAACAAGGAGTGCCTATAATCCTGTCTTCTTTAGGGATGATTTGGACAGCATTGATATTTTTATGGGTCTTATTAAATTCATGATTCCCGAAAACTAATCTTGAATAACTCGGCAACTGCTCATATGATTGATAGTCATATTTTCGGTCATTAACTATTTCCATTAAATCTATTTGGTTTCCATCAATGTAAGAGAATATTTCCTCAATCGTTAGATAGAAAACATCACTAACCTCATTAATATAGCCTTCATTCTTTAAATTTGTAGCAATCGTTGTAAAAATGGTTCTAGCCATACCATATAAACGACTTCTGTTTAGTCGAGATATTTCTCTATTGTTTATCCCTTTTACTGCTTGTTTACTCAAGAAACTAATTAGTTTTCTTTCAAAATAATTACTTTTTCCAATGACATTATTTGCTACAATTGGCTTCGATTTGTTGAATGAATCGGTTACAGTTGCTAGTTTTTCCTCATCACTTGTATATTCTAAGATTCTTCTGATAAGTAGGATTGGAGAAGATCTAAAAGTTGGTGATTCCAACTTTAATTCTTCCATGGCCCTATCGCCATAGTTGTTAATATAATTGGTAATCATCTTTTCAACTACACCATCAGTTTTTAAATATTCTTGCACTTCATCATCGTTAGTAAGTTTTGCTAAAACAGTTCTTTTATTTTCTGCAATTACGGCATTCGCAATACCTACTAACTCCTTTATAGGCTTCATACTTTCAATATTAGTTATTCCGGAAATATAATCATTAGTTACTTGTTCATAGTTCATTATTTTAAGTTTTCTGAATCTAGACTTTAATAAACCAGTGAACATAAAAGCATAACCATCATTAAGCAAGGTAATTCCCCAGTTATCTAGCACAGAAGTTGTTAACTCACAATATAACTGCTTAAGTTCGTTATTGCTCAAATTAGGGTTATATAAGTTAGTAAAAGAGTTGTTTATTTCATTAAACTCTAGTTGTAACTTTGCCATATTTTTGGGAACTTGCAGGTATTCTAGCAACGAATTAGTGTATATTTTCGCTGTCATCCAAAACCCAGTTGATATGTCCTTTTCATTAACATCTTTTATCTTAACACCCATCATATCTTGCCAAATAGGAAGAGTTTTCTTGCTAAAAGGAAGTAATTTAATCAGGGTATACCAGTTACTAATCTTGTAATACACACGCCCATTTACAGTGCCAATCATTTCCTTGAAGATAGGGTCATAGTTCTCAGTTTGAGTTCTATTTTTAAGCACTCTATGAATCACATTTCTAAATACTCCTGTATATGCAATATGAATAAAAGAATAAGTCAGTGGCAAAGTGATTCCAGGATAACTTTCAACGATATTGCTATTATCTAAAATAAGCAGTTTTTCTAGTCTGATGGTAGTTATTGGTCTAGTTTGTAAAATGTAGATTTCACCACCACTAATCGCAAACTCTAGGTCAATATACTCATCATTGCTTATCTCTTTGCATATGTTTATCAACTTAATAAATATATCTTCTTCAAGCAAAACAGAATCATGTTGTTTTTCATAATAGTAATTGCTGTCAGTTTTATTATAGTAGTACGTAGTAACATCAACCCTATCTTCGACAATATTATTACCCGTTCCTTTTCCTACGACTACAACTATTTCGTTTAACAAACCCTGAGGATTAGCAGTAAAAACAACTCCAGATACATCAGCATCAACCATTTCTTGAACGATAACAGACATACTAGCATTAGCAATATCAATGCCTCTTTCTTTGGCATAGTCTAGTACGTTGGGGGAATACATGGAATAAAGACATTTGAGAATGGAATCATAAAGATTATCTTTGGTAACGTTCAATAAAGTTTCAAATTGACCCGCAAATGAACTGTTTTCGCCATCCTCAATCATTGAGGAAGAGCGCACACTAAAGCTTCTTGTTCTTTGAAAGTTTGTCTCAATTTCAGTTGAGATAAGACTTTTGAGTTCATCATCAAGTTCAATATCAACTTCTGCAGATAAAATCGAAAAATTGATACAGAAAAACGAAGGGATATTAAAACCTTCTGCGGTTAATTTAAACAAATTATTTGCCTTTGGACCACAGTTATATAAAGAGTAGTTATTCTTATCAACGATAAAACTTTTCACTATAACACCCTCCCTAAAATGAAGATTATTTCAATTAACACCATTGTTCCTTCGGTAATGTATTCATATAACTCGATTTTACTAACGAGTTTAAACCGCTCAGGGTTGTCAATAAATTGCCTGCATTTAAAAATCAACCAAAGATAGCTAATGATTACTGTAATTACGGCATATGGAAGCAACATGTAAACAAGAAAAGCGCTTGTAAGCATATCTAAAAACATTACAAATAAAATAAAGTTTGTAGCTTTTTTATAGCCAAACAACTTAGAGTAAGTAGTATATTCTGTTTCATCCTTTGGAGCTCTTATTTTTCTTGATACTTCCCAAATGAGCCCTGGCCAATAAAGGGTAAATAGAATAATGATATTAGTTATGCTAAATATAGGGATTCCATATTTTAGACAAGTAAAGGAAACGATATACAAGTTAAGAAATAATTGAACAGGGTTATGAGTTATTAGTGCTAAAGGAAGGCTTTTTTGAATAACATTTTTCTTAAAAAACCATACTGACATTAATGCACCATAACCAGCAAGGATAACAAAATATAATAGGTTATTCATAAAGAATAAATTTAAAACAATCGTAACAACTATTATCGTAACAAAAACAATAACTAAATCATTCTCTTTGACCTTGCCTGAGGGAAAAGCCCTATCAGGAAACAAAATTCTATCAGCTTCTTTGTCTTTAAAGTCGTCCGCAATGCGCAGAAACATCAAAAAAAGAAAGATGGTAATACTGCCAATTATTTCCTGTACACCAATGTTAAAAGAAGGGTAATTATTTGTTAGAATTACCAAAAAATAAATCTCAAAAAATAACAGAAAACCCACTAATAAACGCGGCAAAAGAGGGTACATTTCTTTGAAATAGATACTAAGACGTTTTATCATTTTTTCTCACCGATCTTCTCGCCAAATTTGACTCTTACCTCAATTGATTCACTAGAACATTTCATAATATCACTATCCATTCTAACAGTATCTTCTTTGAAAAGTAAAATAATCGTAGAACCACCAAATTCAAAGTAGCCCTTTTCCTGCCCCTTACTAAAGGAAGAAACTTCATAATTTACTATTTTTCCTACTAATAAGGCGCCTACTTCCATTTGGATTACTTTCGAAAAATTATCGGTCTCAATAACCACATACTCTCGATTGTTTTCGCTATAAACATTATATTTTTGTGCAGAAATAGGGCCGACAGTATGTAGACAACCTAAGATGCTTTTTTGTTTGATTACTTTCCCATTATCAATGAAACAATAACGATGATAATCGTCCACAGTTAGTCTAAATACTAAACATAAACCATTTTTAAATTCATTGCTAAGAGTGTCATCTTGTAACAAGGAATTTACTGAATATAAACTGTTTTTAATATTCAAGGCAAGTTGTTCATTTATGGGATAAACACTTAATTTCGCATCAGCTGGGGAAATTAATACGTTTTCTATTAAGGCAATCGGTCTTTTATCAGTGATTATTTTTCTAGTAAAGAAACTATTAAATGACAAATAATCTTGCTGTTTATAATCGCTCATATCAATCTGGTATTCATTAATAAATGGCTGGATTTTAGCACAAGATTTTTTGCTTTTGTTTGTTATCGAGTATAGATTGGAAAACCAACGTCGCTTGACTAATAAATTTAGTAATGTTCTACCAAGAAAACTGTCATATAGAAATGTTAATTCCTTATCTCGAAATGTTTTTTCGAGATAGTAGTTTTTTTTCTCTCTATCAAATATTTTTATCTCCATAGTAATTACCCAAATACTATGATAATGGATGATACAATAACTGCTAATAGTGCTAATAATACATACATCAAACCTCTAGGTTTACTTATTTTTATATTCAAAACAAATAACAAAGCGATAAGCAACATTGCCACTGAATAGATGATGTGAAAAATATTACTGGTTACAACAAAGGATAGTAACCATACTAATGGTAATATCAAGGCAGCATAAGTAACGGGGAGCCCACTGTAATAGCTAACTGTAACCTCCACGTTGTTACTAGCACCGATATTGAAGTAACCTAATCGAGTGATAGCGGCCAAGGTGTACAAACAATAGATGATAAGATGGTACCAAGAGTTCAATCCTAGAGCAAAGGCAATAACCAATGGCAACATGATGAAATTAACCATATCGGCCAAGGAATCAATCTCAATACCAAATAATTTTTCTTCATCAGTTCTTTTTATCTTGCGGGCAACCATGCCATCAAATAAATCACAGACACCGGACACTATTAGGCAAACAAAAGCAAATTTCATTTGTGAGCCAAAGGCAAAATGGACACCTAGAATGGCAGTTATTACTCCAAGATATGTAAGAATAACTGATTTGTTATATTTTCCAATTAACATATTTTCACTCCTTTATAATTAAAACTTCACCAGTAGCACCATTTATAGAAATCGTGCTACCATCTTTTATTTTGTGAGTAGCATTATGACAACAAACGACACAGGGGATTCCATACTCTCGAGAAATAATCGCCGCATGGCATAGTATGCCCCCATATTCAGTAACTATTCCTTTCAATATCGCAAACTTATTAGTCCAGCCTGTATCAGTAAATTTTGTAATTAGAATATCATTAATATTAAGTCTATCAATTTCGGAAAGGTCTTCAATAACCCTGGCTGTTCCAGTCACAACACCATTATTGCAACCAATTCCTTTAATCTGATGAGTATCGTTGTGATTGCTAATGCCTTCGTTATCAAACACCGATCCTATTTCATTTTCACTAAGGTAGTTTCTAAATGAATTATAGTATTTCTTATTTTTTTCAAGAGTATTGTGGATGCTATTAATATCTACTTCGTTATTCATAAACGCAAAAATATCAGAAATTGTAAGAAACCAAATATCATCAATACCGCTGATAATACCTTTTTTTACATATGATTCAGCAAGTTCAAGGGTATAGATTCGAATAATGTAGTAAAAACGAGTAGAAATATCTCTCAGTTCTTCTCTCCACCATAACATATTCCTCATCCTATCAATTTTATCAACAATTTTAGTGAATTTTCGGGAACTAACAGAATTTTTAACCTTGCTCAGTTGTTCTTGAAACTTTGCGGTCTGCGTTTGCCTGTCAATAATTGGACTGCAAGAATCATCTAATTCTAGAGTATCCTTAAACATTTTAATAACTTTTTCAACGTCTTCATAATAACATGGATAGGTAACATCCAACTCTTTTTCGGAATGATATCCAAAAGTATCAAGGTATATTCTTAGTTCAGGAATAAAGTACTTAGCGGATTTGTTTTCATACATAACTTTAATGCTGGAAACACTTGCGTTACGCCAATAATCCCAAGCAGGTTTGTCAGCTTTTATTTTTCTTGTTATATTCCATATATCATAGAAAGGTAAAAGGTGTGAGATGTTATCTAATCCACTTATTAAGTTTAAATATTCACTATCACTTACATACTTAAGCAAACTGTCTTTGAATAAAGATTGGTGAACAGTGTTAATGAATATTTGCCAAAAATAAGTTCCTTCACTTTGAAGATAAACATTCTTGATTAAGTCATACCAAACACCATCAATATCATCATTGAAATCATGTGTTAAGTAATCATGGTATTTTTGTAAATATTCTACTTTAAAACTACTAACAGTATCATTTTGCTTTCTTATTATTTTTCTTTGACACCATGCTGTTTTAATTAAGTCAAACAACAATTTTGGTGAGGTTTTGGTTTCAACACCATTACCTTCATAAGTTATCTTAACCCCAAACTCCTCATCAAAGGATCTTTCCTTATATCCTGGAACTTTTGCCATACATTGTTTTACCATGGTCATATTCCAGTAAGGTCTGCCATAAAACATTTGCCCCAGTTTGCGAATGTCCTTTTTCTTGATTAATTTCAATTCCAACATAAACTTACTTAAGGTAGTATCCCAAATATATTCATAAAGGCTCCACATAAAAGGAGTACAAACAGTTGCCGAGACTCCTCCGTCCTTGAAATCGGCTGTGGACCATTGATCACTTATTTGGGAATACATGACTTTAGTTACAGCTCTTGCTTGTAGAATATAAAGTTTTTTTCCCTTAATCGCAAACTCAATGTCACAAGGATAACCAAAATGCAACATAATATCATGGGAAACTTTGAATAGAATAGTCATTTCTTGAGAGTTCAATAAGTAATTGTCTTTGGAGAAATCGTATTTATTATCAAACCAGTTAAAAAGATAACGCTCAGGATTAACTTTTCCGCTAACAATATTCTCTCCTAACCCCTTAGCTACTTCGACAACCATTTCTTTATCATTTCCTGTGAGGGGATTAATCGTAAAAACAACACCACTTTTATCAGCGTCAACCATTTCTTGGATAATGATGGCCATTTCTAAATTTAGTAAAGGGATATTATTGTTTAGAAAGTAAGTGATAATGTTTTCGCTGTACATCGATTTATAGCAATCAATAACTGCATTGGCGATAGCTTCAATACCATCAAGATTTAGGAAAGTATCATATTGTCCAGCAAAAGAATAATTATCTAGGTCTTCTTTTGTCCCGCTACTTCTTACAGCGTATTTTCCTGTTTCTATATTATTGTTAATGTCCGCAACAATATTTTTGGGTAACACAAAATTCTCAAACAGTTTTGCTATCAGCGAACAGTTCTTTTTGACGTTTGCTAGATTTGTTTCTAAAAGTAAGTCATTTATTATCTCTTTTTTCTTATTATATTCAACAACTAAATTAAAAGTATCACTATCAAGAATAAAACCATTTGGCACTTCAAAGCCAGCAGCTTTCATAACCATCAGTGATTTAGCTTTGTTACCTATATTTGTAGGTATTCGCCGGTCGTTTATTTTAACTATCATATAGAGGCCCTAAAACATATTTTTCCTTAATTTACAGAAATAAAGTAATATGTTAATTACTATATGTGTGAAAGCACCAATAACGATATACAATAGGAAAAAACCTAACGACATGCTATGAACTATTGATAAAACTAACACACACCCAACTACTGAATCAGCCTGGTCAATAAAGACAAATAGAGCACCTTTTATGCCGGTCATTCTTTTGCCAGGGTCTATTTTGAGTCTTCTTTTCATAAAACTATTGGGTAACTCAAAAACAGCATAAGCCAGTCCAAATAAGGCACCCATTAGTGTGTTGTTAATAATATTATTCTCTAGATTACTGTATAAATAATTGTGATCAAATAAGTAGCCACTAGTACCACAAATAACGCCCCAAATAACCGTGCAGATGGCACCGAAAATAACCATGCCAACGAAGCCTTTCCAAGTTTTATTATCCCCAAACAAGCGCTCATTATCATCTAGAACTTTATAATTATCAATGGGCAGACTAAGTTGGCTAAAGACGCTGGCTTTACACCATATCATGTTTAATACTCCTGCAATAATTGCAGGTAATAGACTAATATACATTTCTAGTAGTTTGTTCATGCCTGTCTCCTATCAATATAATTAATGCTTGAAACAAAATTACCAAGTTATTATAACATTTTTTTGTCTATCGTGAAAAAAGGGAAAGAAAACAAAAAATCCCTATTCTTCCCCTACTAATTCATTGTGATGATCAACATATGTTTCAGATTTTGCACTGATTTTTGAGTTGAAGTTTTCAGTAAAAAGAGGATGCCTTCTCAAAGTTTTTAATTCTTCAGAAGGATAATGTGCCAATAATTGGAAGAAGACTACATTATATAAAGGGCTAATTAACTCAGAAGTAGCAGAAGGAATTCTAATTGCATGAGTTTCTTCTATTGAAGAATCATTAGAGATAATAAAACAACGATCAGTAACAGCCTTTGTAGCATGATAGGCTTGGATACAACGTTTGCTAGGTTCATCGCCACCATCGATAAAAACCACAGTATAGTTTGGTGTCAACTGTAAGTTAGGTCCATGAATATACTCATCGACCTCGTAACAGAATGAAGGAATATGAACGGTTTCTCCAACCTTCAGCGAACCTTCCATAATGGTTCCTATATTTGAACCACAACCAATTACATATAGATTAGACATACTAGTAAATGCTTTACGATGCAGTTTGTACATTTTATCAAAAGCACTAACCATTTCTTCGTGGCCTTTCATTGCTTGTTTAATCTCATCTTTGACACTGTTTACTTCTGCTTCAACTGTCATATTTAAAATCAAAGCAGCTTCAAGTGCAAACAACATCATAAATACCGCCAAGGTAATTTGTCCCTTAGTTACATATCCAACAAGTTCTTCCCCAACTCCATAATCAATAACAACATCTGCCTCAGTTTTAAAATCACTTTCTACATTACCAGTTAAGCCAATGGCTAAAATGCCTAGTTCCTTACATTTTCTAAGAGCGCTAATAGTATTAGTACTACAGCCACTTTGCGAAATGCAAATTACAAAATCATCTTCATTTACATTATGTTCATAATTAGTGAAAGTAAAGGGGGTGAGAACCTTAACTTCGATATTCAAATATTTCATCATTAATAATCTTGCCATAGTGGTAGCACTGCAACTAGAACCCGAAGCAACTACTACAATTCTTTTATAGGGTTTCTTAATAAACAATTCTACTAATGGCGCAGTTAAATCTTTTGATTTATCCACATTCACACATACAGTATTAGGTGTTTCTAAAATATAGTCCATCATTGTAACATTGAGTTTGCTCATATTTTTATCTCCCTTAATATAGTGAAAATATTATAACATTTTGTACCTTTTAAAATATAGTTGTTTAGTGTTTTATTGAAGCCCAGTTTCGTCTATAATAGGTATACGGAGAAATGATATGACAGAGCAACAGTTTATTGAGAGTTTAAATAAAGAGGGAATAGTGTTAACTGAAACAATGATTCAGCAATTTAGACAATATGTAGAATTATTGCAAGAATGGAATAAGAAAATTAACTTGACTTCTTTAACAGAGATTTCTGAAATATATGAAAAGCATTTTTACGATTCGCTATTGATTAACCGCTTAATTGCACTAGAAGGGACATTTTGTGATGTTGGATCTGGAGCAGGCTTTCCTGGAATCCCCTGCAAAATTGCTTATCCTGAATTAACGCTAACGATTATTGAGCCGCTTAAAAAAAGATGCAATTTTTTGGAAATATTATGTAAAGAACTAAAAATAAGTGTTAATATTGTCAATGGACGCGCCGAAGAGATAACAGGAGAATATGATATTGTGACTGCAAGAGCGGTTGCGAATTTGAGAATCTTGGCGGAATTATGCATACCACTAGTAAAAAAAGAGGGCTACTTTATAACAATGAAAGGAAGCCAAGGACAACTAGAGAAAAAGGAAGCCCAAAAGGCGACGACTTTTTTAGGCTGTAAAGAAGTGAAAGAAGATGTAATAACGTTATCTGAGCAAGCGACTAGAGTAAATGTGCTCTACAAAAAGGTTAAGGCCACTCCAGTTGGATATCCAAGAGCTTATGCGAAGATAAAGAAAAAACCATTGTAAAAGGAGAATATGATGAACGAGATTAGACTAATTGCTGTAGATGAAATACACCCAAACCCCTACCAACCAAGAGTTGAATTCGAACCGCAATCATTAAATGAATTAGCTAGGTCCATTGAGGAAAATGGCCTGATTCAGCCTATTGTTGTGCGAGAGGTATTTGATGAGTATGAAATTATTGCTGGGGAAAGAAGATATCGTGCTTGTAAAATGGTAAATGTGGGGTTGATTCCTTGCGTGGTAATGAAAGCTAGTGAAATGGAAACGGCACAAATAGCTTTAGTTGAGAATATACAAAGGGAAAATCTAAATGCGATTGAGGAAGCTAAGGCGTATGTTCAAATGATGAGGATGAGTAATTTAACCCAGGAAGAACTTGCGTCAAGAGTTGGAAAAAAGCAATCAACAATAGCCAATAAAATCAGATTGCTAAATCTATCAGATGAAATTAAAGCACGAGTCATTAACCGCGAAATTACGGAAAGGCATGCTAGAGCTTTGTTATCTTTGCCTGCTGAAAAGCAAGAAGAAATGTTAGAAGAAATCCTTAGTGACAAATTAACAGTTCAGCAAACAGAAAATAGGATAGCTACCAAAGGACCAATTAGAAAAAGAAGTGTTCAGCCGTTAAAAATGGGCTTTACTCGTAACATTGAGATTGCAAGAAACACTATCCTCCAAGCAGTAGATATGATTAAGAGAACAAATATCGAAATTGACACTTTGGAGAGTGATAGTGAAAATGATTATGTGATTACGATTCACATAAAAAAATAGATATATGTATGATAAAATAGAACGTAAGGATGTGAAGAAATGGGTAAAATAATCGCCGTAGCTAACCAAAAAGGTGGCGTAGGAAAGACCACGACAAGCATTAATCTGGCTGCCGGATTAGCGTATTGTCACAAGAAGGTATTGTTAGTGGATTTTGATCCACAAGCCAATACAACGCAAGGACTAGGAGCCCGTAAGGGAGTAAAACTTAGTTCTTATGACGTTTTACTAAAGGATAAAGAAGTAAGTGAATGTATAAAAAAAGTTGAACAACCACCTTTAGATTTATTGCCTTCTACTATTGATTTAGCTGGAGCAGATTTGGAAATGGTTGAATATAAAATCGGGAGAGAAAAATTACTTAAGAATAAGTTAGATAAAGTAAAAGATCAGTACGATTTCATTATTATTGATTGTCCGCCTTCATTGGGACTATTAAACACTAATGCGCTAACTGCAGCAGATTCAGTTATTATTCCCGTTCAGTGTGAATACTATGCTCTGGAAGGATTAACCCAGTTATTAGCAACAATTCGATTAGTAAAAAAACTGTTCAATTCAAATTTATTTATTGAAGGAGTTTTATTAACAATGTTTGATGCTAGAACAAAGTTGAGTTTAGAAGTACGCGAAGAAGTAAGAAAGTACTTCAAGGAAAGAGTCTATCAGTGTTTTATTCCTAGAAATGTTAAACTTTCAGAAGCACCATCTACCGGAAAATCTATCTTTGAACATGATGTTTATTCAGAAGGAGCAAAAGCTTATGCTTTATTAGCAAAAGAAGTAATTGCTCATAATTCCTAGGAGGTACTGGATGAAAAACGAGAAAAGACTAGGAACTGGTTTGGAAGCTATTTTTGGTGAAGACTTAACTAATGCGATTGATGCTATTCAAGCAGATGCTGCTGGTCATGGCGGAGCTCATGAAATAGAGGTCGATAAAATATTGCCAAACCCGTACCAACCAAGAAAAGAATTTGATGAAGTTTCATTGAAAGAACTGGCTAATTCTATTATTGAACATGGTGTTTTTACCCCTATTTTAGTTAAGCCAATGGATAGTAATTATGTATTAATTGCTGGCGAAAGAAGACTTAGGGCGGCTAAAATGGCGGGGCTAGAGACTATTCCATCAATTATCCAAGATTTTACTGATGAACAAATGATGGAACTATCTCTTTTGGAAAATATTCAAAGGGAAGACTTAACAGCAATTGAAGAAGCGAAATCCTATGAACAACTAATTAATAAATTGGGATATACTCAAGAGCAACTAGGACAACGTATTGGAAAATCAAGGGAACATGTCACCAATATTTTGCGTTTGCTGAAGTTACCAAAAGAAGTTCAACAAAAGGTTGCAAATAAAACGTTAACAATGGGTCAAGTAAGACCATTGATTACCTTAAATTCTGCCGATGAGATGATTAGAATGGCCAATATAATAGAAACTGAGGAATTATCAGCGAGACAAGTAGAAAAACTTATTCGTTCAACTAAGAAACAGCATGATGAACCAAAAAGTAGAGTTCTTGTGGATACCTCATTACTAAATGTGCAACGAATTGTCCAAGGAAAACTACAAACCACTGTAAAAGTTACCGATTCTGAAATAAGGATAAAGTATTCAGATACAGATGACTTAAATAGAATTCTTGAGATACTAGACTGTTTAGATGACTAAAGCACTTAGGTGCTTTTTTAATTAATAATATTGATTTTGACAATATCAAAGATAGTTAGAAAACAATAGCATTTAACCCTTTCATTCCATTTTTCCATCACAATAATGATGTTTCTTTGAAAACTAAAAGCACAAAAAAAGGCATCAAATTGATGCCCTGTTCTGATTTATTCTATTTCAATGTATTTCTTGATTTCAACTTCTTTTAGTTCCTTCTTGGGGATTTCTAAAGCAAGTGTTCCATTTTCATATTTCGCTTTAATATCTTCATTGGTAATTCCTTCACCAATATAGAAGGTTCTAGAGCAAGTTCCATAACGTCTTTCTTGACGAATGTATTTGCCATTTTCATCCTTTTTTTTTTTCATAGTTCTGAGTAGCGTTAATAGTTAAATAGCCATTGTTAATTTCAATTTTGATATCTTCCTTTTTGAAACTTGGCAAGTCCA
>JGI994J12354_10001085_pt1 | contig 27564 bp, 27 predicted proteins | sample IntmicLarv3ML3BL_FD_12354 | JGI IMG/M metagenome (IMG submission 12354)
CTATGGAATCGCTAGCTAGCGCAACTTATGATAATCTAATTATCATAGGCAACATCGGCGAAGAAATTGCAAATAGTGTTTTGAAATTTTTCTCTAATCAGGAAAATCTTGTTTTTATAGATTCATTGAAAAATTCTGGAGTAAATTTAAAAAATAAAACTGTGAGAAGTTCAGAGTTATCAAATCTGACTTTTGTGATTACAGGGACTCTTGATTCTTTAAGCCGAGAGGGAGCAAAGTCGCTTATAGAAAAGCACGGTGGGCGTGTGACATCTTCTGTAAGCAAAGAAACTAAATATCTTTTAGCTGGTAAAGAAGCAGGGTCTAAGCTGAAAAAAGCTCAAGAATTAAACATAAAAATTTTGACTGAATCAGAATTTTTAAGCATTCTTAAAGGCAATTCAAATCAAGACCAATTGGAACTTTTTTAATGAGCATAGAAATTTTATCAAAATCTTTATCAGCACAAATCGCAGCGGGCGAGGTTATCGAAAGACCTGCGGCGGTTGTCAAAGAGCTTTTGGAAAATTCTGTTGATGCTAAGTCAACACGTGTTGACATCGAATTTAAAAGTGGTGGAAAAAGCTTTATAAAAGTTTCTGACAATGGAACTGGTATGAGCAAAGAGGAGGCTCTTCTTAGTTTAGAGCAGCACGCAACTAGCAAAATTAAGAGCTCTCAAGATTTATTTAGCATCACAACTTTTGGTTTTAGAGGTGAAGCTTTGCCTTCTATGGCAAGTGTTAGTAACTTCACTTTAAAGACTCGCAATGCAGAATCTAGCGAGGGTGTGGAGATTTTTGTAAGAAACAAAAATGTAGAATATATTCGTGCTTGTGGTATGCCAGTTGGTACCGAAATTCTTGTCGAAAATTTATTTTCTACGGTTCCTGCGCGTCGCAAATTTTTAAAGTCAGACGAAGTTGAATCTTCGCATATCATCAAGCTTTGTAGGCTTTATGCATTGGCTCTTCCGCACATCGCAATTTCTCTTACTGAGAATGGAAGAATTTTATTTAAGTCGGAAAAAGATTTACCTTTGCCTAGTCAGGTTTCAAAAATTTTCGGTTCAAACTTTGCAGACAAATTTATTCTTATGCCTAAAGCATTTCGTGGCGATATGACTGTTACAGGTATGATTATGCGAGTGGGAGAATCTTTTGCTTCTTCAAAAAATATTTACGCATTTGTTAATTCAAGACCTGTTAGTTCAAAAGCGATTTTCTTTGCGCTTAAAGATGCATACAGTGCCTATTTACCAAGCGATAAATATTCGGGAGCAGTTTTGTTTTTGACATTGAACCCGAATGACGTGGATATCAATGTTCATCCTGCAAAGACTGAGGTGCGTTTCAGAAACGACGCTGCGATTAAAGATTTTATTTTGCAAGCGATGTCTGAGCATCTTGAATCTGTTTACAAAAAAGATCCTTTTGTTGTGGAAAGCAAAGGTGAAGTTTTAAGAACTAATATTAGTCCTGTTTTTAAAAATGTAGAAAATCTTGAATATATAAGTCCTGTACAAGCAGGCGAAATTACAAGAGCAGAATTTTCTAATGGCGAAATTAGAATTGAGGGAACTACTCAACAAACAAACTCTGTATTGGCTGGCTGGTCGTATTTTGGGCGAGTAGACAATAAGTACGACATTTTTAAATTCGAGAATTCTATAAAAGTCCTAAACATAAAGGCTGCTCTTGCCAGAGTTTATTACGAAGAAATTCTCGCGAATATGAATGAAAAAAAACCAAATTCGCAAGCTTTGCTTTTTCCTGAAAATCTCGAATTAGAGCGTAGCGAGAATGAAGTCTTTGTGAATTTGCGAAAGTATTTTGAGCGTTGCGGATTTGTAATTGAAGATTTCGGCAAAAATTTTTACAGAATAGAAGCATTTCCTTCTTGGCTTAGCGATACTGAGTGTTTGACTTTTTTGTGCGATTTTATCGAGGTTGCAAAAGAGGAATCTTTCGGCGTTGCAGATTCAAATCAAGCAAGAGAAAAGTTTGCCAAATTAGCTATGAAAAACACAAGAAGTTTGCGTATCGCAGAAGGAGAAAGGGCATCTTTTGATTTGCTTGCAAGTCTCTTAGACTGCAAAGTCCCCACGAACTCGCCAGATGGCATTTATACTCTGAAAGAGCTCGATAGCAACTTTTTCAAAAAGCTATTTACTTAGTTCTTTGTTAAAATCTTTATAAAACAGTTGCACAAAAATTTAAAGTCATCAATACTTGGCTCTCATATTTACTTAATAAAATGAGCGAAAACGAAAATACAAATATTCAAGATAACTCTCACGATTTATTTGCTGTGCGTAAAGCAAAGCTTGATGCAATGTCTGCAAAAGGTATGAATCCTTTTTTGCAGGATTGGAATCAGACTCATACTTCAAAAGAAGCGGTAGAGTTGTTTGACGATTCTATTCCTGAAGGCGAAGAGGGTGATGAAGTTAGCGTTGCAGGTAGAATACTCGTTTTTCGTTTGATGGGTAAGGCTACCTTTCTTAAAATCAAAGATAGGCATGGTGTTATTCAGCTTTACATTTCTCGCGATCATCTTCCAGAGGGCGTGTACAATGACGACTTTAAAAAGAATGTGGATGTGGGCGATATCATTGGCGCAAAGGGTAGACTCTTTAAAACCAAGACAGGCGAGATCACTATCAGAGTTAGCGAATACAAAATGGTCAGCAAGGCACTGCGTCCGCTTCCTGAAAAGTGGCACGGGCTCACAGACAGCGAGCAAATTTATAGACAACGTTATCTCGATTTAATTGTTAATGACGAATCTAAAAAACGCTTTGAGTTGCGTTCAAAAATCATTCAAGAAATCAGACAATTTTTGTGGGAGAGAGATTTTTTAGAAGTCGAAACTCCTATCTTGCATTCTGTTGCAGGCGGCGCGGCGGCTCGTCCATTCAAGACTCATATGAATGCCTTGGATTCTGAATTCTTCTTGCGCATCGCTCCTGAGCTTTATCTCAAAAGAATGTTGATTGGCGGATTTGAAAGAGTCTTTGAACTTGGTAGAGTCTTCCGTAATGAGGGCTTGTCTCGCAGGCACAATCCAGAATTTACAATGCTAGAAGTATATCAAGCATACACTGATTTTAGAGGTATGATGGAGCTTTTCTATTCAATGATTCAACGTATTTGCAAAAATGTTTTGGGTACAACTTCTGTTAAGCGCTATGATGGTCAAATTATTGAATTTGGTGGCAAGTGGCGTGAAGCAGAGTACAAAGATTTAATTATTGAAGCAACTAAAGATAAAGACTGGTTCTCACGTTCTAAGGAAGAAAAATTTGCAGCTTGCAAAACTTTTGGAATAGAAGTTGACCCAGCTTGTGAAGATTTTGAAATCACAGGTAATGTGTTTGAAAAAATGGTTGAGCCTACTTTGATTCAGCCAACATTTGTTTTACATATTCCAAAGCAACTTTGTCCTCTCGCAAAAATAAATCAAAAAGACGATTCTTTGATAGACGTTTTTGAACTTTGCATAAATGGTCAAGAGGTTGCTCCTGCCTACTCAGAGCAAAACGACTCCGTTGTTCAAAGACAGATGCTTGAAGCCCAAGTAGGTGAAGAAGTTCAAAAATTAGACGAAGACTTTTTAACAGCAATGGAATACGCAATGCCACCAGCAGGCGGTATGGGCGTTGGAATAGACAGACTCGTAATCCTCCTCACAGGCGCCGCAAATATTCGCGATACAATCCTCTTCCCAAGCCTAAAACAAACTCCAAGCGCGTAAAAGAAATTATATACAAAAAAGCGAATTATTCTTTAATTTTATTTTTGTAGAAAGGCGCGTTGTCTATCTTTGAAGCAGATTCTATCTACTGCTTTTTCAAAGTCTTCATCGCCTGAGATGATGTCTATATCGAGGCGTGTGTAGTAGAAAGGAATGGAGGCTTTAAAGTCTTTGTTTATGCGAACTGCATCTTTTTCTGTTGTGACAACGAAGTCAGCTTCAAGGCTTTTTGCAGTGTTGAAAAAATCTTCAAGTTCGCGATCTGTAAAGCGGTGGTGGTCTAAAAATCTCTCGTTATAAATTATGTCAGCGCCCATTTCGCGAATGAAATTTTCAAAACTTTCTGGCATAGCAATTGCAGAAAAGCAGGCTACGCTTTTACCTTTTAATAGGCTCAATTCTTTGCGCTCGTCAGTTTCAAAATTTATTACGTACTGAGGGATATGTGCGCATTCAATGAACTCGGCATCTTTATTATATTCGCGAATGAAATTTTCTAACTCAATGCTTCTATTTCCGTCTGACTTTGTGAGGAAAATATAAGATGCTCGCTTCAAGTGTTTGACAGGTTCGCGCAGTATTCCGCGGGGAAGAAGAGATTTATTTCCAAATGGATTTGTCTTATCTACTAGCAACAATTGTATTTGACCGCGTAGAGGAAGATATTGAAAGCCATCATCTAAAATCAAAGTATCTGCGCCGAATTCTTTGATAGCAAAGTGTCCGCCACGAACACGATTTCTATCGACAATCACAATCACTCCTGGAAGATTACGTGCAAGCATATAAGGTTCGTCGCCTGCCATTTCAGAATCTAGCAAAATGTTTTTGCCATCTGACACCACTCGAGAAATTTGTTCGTTACTATGAGTTAGCCAGCGCTTGAATTTTTCTATTTTTGTATCTGATTTACTTTTGTATCCACGGCTTAGAATTGCAACTTTGCGATTACGCTTTGTAAGTTCGCGCGCAAATTTTTCTACGATAGGAGTTTTACCTGTTCCACCTACTGTCAAATTGCCTACAACAACGACTAAACATCCAAGGGGTGCGTCGCGAAAGATACGTTTTCTATATAAGAAATATCGAAATTGAACGATAGTACTAAAAATGTATGACAAGGCTTTTAAGAATCCGCCAAGAATGCGAGCAGGAAAGTCGGAGCGTCTATCGTATATAACATCGACAACGCCTTCGGCAAATTTATCGAGGCGTTTCTTGAAGCTATCTAGGAATCTTTTAAACATTTTTAAGGATTAAATAAAAGTGATTTTTTTTGCGATGGCGATTCTAAAAAGGTCTTAAAAAATAATTCGCAAAAAAAGTTTTTTTCCAAAATCTATATTTGCCTTCGGTAGTCAATAGTCCGTAGCTTTCAGCAGAACTTTTGTTATGCATAATATTTTTTAAAATATTTTCTTTATAGATAATATCGGATATCTTTTGCAATGTGAAAGCATCTAAATTCTGCGCAATTGCATTTTTGAAGTCGTGCTTTTCTAAGAATCTATTGTGAGATTCCAATAACTTACAAATGCTGCGGCGGAACGGAACGTATTTTATTTTTACTGATTTTGGCAACACAAATGCAAAGGAACTACTCGAATTGTTTGTAATAAAAAAGCTCCCTGATTTTTCTTGTGAGACGAATGCAAAAAAAGAATCTATTGATGCAATTTTTTTTGTGAAAGACACTAATAAAAAAATCTTATTTTCTTCGCTGAAAAATACAGTCAGATACTGTTGTGCTTTTTCATTATGGAATGAAGATTGTTTTTTGAAATTTAATTTTTCTATTTTGTTTTTTAGTACCAGAGATTTTCTATCGCTACGCCAAGCGTTGGGAACTTCTTTGAAATCAGCAAACGGAATAATATTTTCGCTACTATATTTGCAAACTTTTATCCAAAGAATCAGACTCTCTGCAAAAAAATAAATCAACAAAGACAATGCTAATGTGAAATATGAATTCTTTTCAAAAAGAATAGATACAAGTATAAATATACTAACAGATACAAATCCTGCGCGAATCCATCTGCGTATAGTCCACAAAATTTGGGAGTCGAATAATCGCGAATTCAGCCAAGTAATCAGAACAATAGAAAATGCGAGAACTGCCAAAATAATATATGCGAGAGTAAATCTCTCGCATACATTTTCAAATAATACTGTGGATAAGCATTGCATTCTATACACGCAATGGCATAACAACGCACAAGAAATTATCTAGAGTCTTAAATACGCCTGGGCTCATTTCATCTTTGAATTCAAAGTAGACTTCGTCTTTAGTTAAGTTTTTAAGAGGGGCCAACAAGAAGTCTGGATTGAATCCGATTTGAACTTCAGCGCCAGAATACTCAATATCAAGAGGTTCTTTAGAGTCGCCATACTCTTGGCTGCTACCAGAAATTTCTAAGCAATCTTTTGAAAGTTTAAGCTTAACAGAGTTTTGTTTTTCGCTTGTGACGAGCTTCACACGAGAAACTGTTTCGAGCATCAATTCTCTATCAATCTTGATTCTATGTTCGGCTTCCTTAGGAATAACTTGCTTGTAATTTGGATAGTTACCTTCGACGATTTTTGATACGAGGTATACATTTCCGTCCAAACCTTTTTCAGAGAGCTGTTCATCGACTGCGATATCGAAAGCAACTTGTCTATCGTTGAAAGAAATTTTAACGTTCTTACCTTGAACCAAAAGTTTTTCGACCTCAGAAACTGTTTTTGCAGGAAGGATGATACTGCCTTCGTCTTCTTTAGCGACATTCATATCGCGAGAGATTAACGCTAAGCGCTTGCCGTCTGTTGCAACCAAAGTGAGTTTGCCTTCAGAAAAATTAAAGTAAACGCTATTCAAAATGTATCTGTTTTCGTCAGAGCTTTGAGCGTACGATACAGAGCGCAACATAGATGCCAACTCTTGAGGACCTAACTCGTAAGAGTGCTTATCAACAAAGCTTGGCAATGGAGGAAAGTCTGCTGCGCGCAAGCCTGGCAAGCGATAGTCAGAGCGACCTGAACGAATACGAGCGTTTTGCCCATCTGTGCTTTCAATTGTGATTTCTTGGCTAGGTGCCAAGTTCACGATTTCAGACAATTTTTTAACAGGTAAAGTGATATCACCAGCTTGTTCGATATCTGCCTTGATTGCGCAACGAATTCCCAAATCGAGATTTGTTGTTGCGATAGATATGCGGTCATTTTCAGCTTTGATTAGCACGTTGTTAAGAACTGTCATTTGTGGTCTTGAACCAACGACACTCGCAACTTGGCGCAAGCCTGTGATTAAATGCTCTTTATTAATTTTGAATTTCATAAGTGAATAATCTATATTTTGATTTTTTGGCAATCAAGCAATTTTTTCAAATTAACTGCGTTTTGATTTTGTGGAGCGTCCACCTGGATTTGATTTTCTGGTTTCACCACCAGATTTTTGTGCATTTTTCCTTGCTTGAGCTTGTTCGGCTGCCGCTTGGAGTCTTTGCATAAAGCCTGGTCCTTTACGCTCAATTTTCTGCATAGTAGAGATATCTTCTTTGCTACGAACAACCACCCACGCTTGAACTATACCGAGGAAGCTTTGAACTGTCCAATAAAGAATGAGTCCTGATGGGAAAGTGTAAAAGAATATTAACATCAAGAAAGGCATCAATCTGAACATTATCTTATGAGCCTTTTCTGCTGATGGCATCGGAGTAATTTGCATTTGTATGTATGACAAGAATGCATTTATCAAAGGCAACAAGTGCAATGGAAATCCGAATATAGTTGGGAATCCTGGGATAGTGTCAGGCAAGGAGAGGTCTTGAATCCAAAGGAAGTGCGCGAATCTGATTTCACTGACTGTCTGAATCATAAAGTAAAGACCCAAGAAAACTGGCAATTGAATCAGAACAGGGAAGCATCCTGCTAGTGGATTGATTCCGTATTCGCCATAGAGCTTCATTGTTTCTTGACTGACTTTTTGTTGGTCGCCTTTGTATTTTTCTTTGAGAGCCTTTAAAGGACCTGCGAGAGCAGACATTCTTTTTGATGATTTGATTTGCTTTGCAGTTAAAGGCCACATTATCGCACGGACAACCAAAGTAAGAACTATGATAGCCCAGCCCCAGCTCCATTCAGGTGAAACTTTCGCAATTATAGACTGAATGAAATTCAAGAAAATCAACATAGGCTTACTCAAGAATCCAAAAGGACCAAAGTGCATAATGAGTTCTTGACGCTTACCCATATCCATCAATGCATAGATATCTTTAGGTCCAACGTAATAGCTACCGCTGATTTCAAAAATGTCGTTAGCTGCGATAGAATCTGAATTAAATGCCACATATCCTGCGATACCTTTTTGCATATATTTATTTTCATTACCCAAATCTAATGCTACGGGGAATGAAATTGTTCTGATTCCTGTGGATCTTATAGGAGTGTAGATTGCAGCGAAAAATTGATTTTTTACAGATGCCCAAACAACGGGATTTTTATCTGAAACTTCATAGGACTTCGCATCGCTTGCGCCTATTCCCATAAATCCTTTGCTAGATATAAATGGACTAGAGCGTAAGAATTTTTCACTTGTGCCATCGAAAATACCTACAGATAAATTTGTTCCGTAGATATCGCCTTCTGTTGGAGAAGCCATACCGAGTGCTAAGTAGAATTCAGATGCAGGGATTTCTTGTCCAGAAATATTTTTTACAGTAGTAGATGTATAAACTATGTAAGGCGAATATTTTTTATTGTCTTGAGCTTCTAACCAAAACTTACGTTCTATTTCATATTCATTATGGATTTTCGCTTTGAAGACGTAAACGTTTTGACCTTTTTCTGTCAGAGTAAATGGCGTGCGTAATTCTGTTGGTAAAGGATTTTTTTCGTCTTTATTAAGAGCGAGAGCTAGTGCGTATGTTTTTGTATTGTCGTTGAAAATAAATGGCTCGTCAGATTCTTGAGTCTGCGGATAGTTCAGCAAAGAAACTTGTTTAATTGCTGCGCCAAAATTTGAAATTTGAACTTCAATAAAATCATTTTTTAAAGTAAAAAATTCTTCTGCAACCGAGGCTTTTTCTTCTTGAGCACTAGTAGCGGGGGTTGCTACTTGTGCAGTCGCTTGCGCGGCAGCTTCTGCCTTAGCTTCTTTCTTTATTTCTTGAACATATTTAGCAGAAGCAATTGCTTCCTTAGCTTGTTCTTGACTTTTGAATATCATAAAGAATGCTGCGCATATTAGCAGTATTCCTATACTTGAGTTTTTCCAATCCATAATTGTCTTAATACTTTAAAAATACTTTTGTTTGGTCAATCTATTTTTCGTTTCTCTTGAATAGATTTTTATATTTAAAAACTTCTGGCGGATTATCTATGCCTCCTTCGCAAAAAGGATTGCATCTTAATATACGACAAAATCCTTGTAATCCGCCTTTGAAAGCTCCGTGTTTTTTTATTGATTCTATTGTGTAAGTCGAGCAGGTAGGGTAGAATCGACATCCAGAATTTGGTACTAGATGTATTATAGGCGATAATATTTTTTTATAACACTTTATAAAAAAAATGAAGATACTTCCTAAAATACCAGCCTTACTGCTCATTGCATTTTTGATATTGATTCGTCGAATTTCTGTTTCAATTTTTTGAATTCAAAGAAATCAAAGCCTCTGCGAACATATACAATTACTGCCAATTTACGTTTGAAATCAGGTAGCGCTAATCTGAAAATTTCTCTAAAAATACGCTTAGCATAGTTGCGTGTAACGGCGTTCCCTACGCGTCTGCCAACGATTAACCCGAGTCTTGAAGAATCTTCTACCTCTTTTACATAAATAACAAAGGCGGAACAATCCGCCTTTTGTGCATTGTCTTTGACAAATGCAAAGTCGCTGTTTTTACGCACCCTGTTAGATGTGCGAAAGCGCATTTTGATTACTTAGTAACCAGACGCACTCTTCCGATTGAGCGTCTGTTTGCGATTACCTTACGGCCACCGCGAGTTTTCATACGTGCGCGGAAACCGCAACGGCGTGCGCGTTTTAATTTTGACGGTCTGAAAGTAGGATGCATTTTTGTGTCTTTCGTTTAATATAAATTTAAGCGGTCGATAACATAGCTTAAACTTCGCTACGTCAACCATTTTTTTAATATTCTTAAAATCTTTTATCCAAGTGCGATTTTTGCAGTTTCTCCGAATGCACTAAAAATATAGTCTTTGAGCTTTGCAATAGAGTCATTATCAAGCTTATTTATCACGGCAAAGCAGGCGCTTCCGCTTCCTGACATCATTGCTGGAATTTGGAATTTTTCTTTTATTTCTTCTGTCACTACTTCCAATATTGGGAATTTTTTGAAAGCGGGCAGTTGCATATTATTTACTAATGGCAGATTTTCTAGTGTAGGATTTTTACGCCAAGAATTCAAAATATCTGACGCATTTTCCTTACTAATATAGTAGTCGGGATTCGTGCGCATTTCTTTGTAGGCGAGTCCTGTGTTGATTGAAAATTCTGGTTTGAAAATCAAAAGTTTTAGAGAGTCTAAAAGTGCAGACTCTGCGCTTGTGCATTCTTCTATTACTTCACCTTTGCCTGACATTATGATTGCTTTTTTACGCAAGAACAATGGGCAATCGGCTCCCATCTTTTCTGCGATTTTTGACAATTCATCGAGACTTAACAAATTTCCGCAAAGCTCATTTACTGCTTGTAATGCAATTGCTCCGTTAGAGCTTCCGCCGCCGAGACCTGCGCCGTGTGGGACTTCTTTGATTAAATCAAAATCAAAATATTCTTTTATATTACAAGCGTCTTTAAAAAGATTCACTGCCTTTATCACCAAGTTGGATTCGTCACAAGGCACGCCCTCAAGATTACATTTAATTGTATCTTTGCCAGAAGTTGATTTATTAACTTTGAGAGTGTCGCCAAACTTTGTAGGAGCGACGAGACTTATTAAATCATGGAATCCATCGTCTCTTGGATTCGTGATTGCCAGCATAAGGTTTACTTTGCAAGGAGAGAAAAATTCTTTATTTGAGTTCATTTGATTTGAAATATGTTTTAGAATCTGCAATATTATTTTCACTATGTCAAAACAAGCTTGTAAATTAATTTTAGCTCTAGATTTACCCGATGATAAAAAAGCTCTTGAAGCTCTTGCAAGATTGCAAGGTTCTTTGGAGTGGGTGAAGATAGGTTTGCAGATGTATCTTAAATATGGCGCAGATTTTGTACGCAAAGTTAGCGATTTAGGCTTTAAGATTTTCTTGGATTTGAAGCTTTACGATATTCCAAACACCGTTGCTTCTGCGATAAAGAGCGTGGGAGAGTTGCCTATTGATATGCTCACTATTCACTCTCTTGGTGGCTCTGAGATGATGCAAAGAGCTGTTGATAGCGCGAATGAAATCAATGAAGATTTAACTATTATTGCAGTTACTGTTCTTACATCTTTCAACTCTGAACAGCTCAAGCAGCTTGGCTTAGACGGCGATATTGAGGCTCAGGTAGCGCTCCTTGCAAAGCTTGCTACAGACAACAAAGTAAAAGCAATTGTTTGTTCTCCAAAAGAAATTTCTTTGCTAAGAAAAATTCTTCCAGAAGATGTTTTACTTATCACTCCTGGAATTCGTCCGCTTGGTTCTGACAGCAACGACCAAAAGAGAATTATGACTCCTATTGAAGCCAAAAGAGCAGGGGCAAGCTTTATCGTTGTAGGTCGTCCAATCCTTGCTGCGTGCGACCCAGCGCAGGCAGCGAAAGACATTATTAAGGAATTAGAAAATGAATAATTGTGCTATTCTTTTAGCTGCGGGCAAGGGAACTCGTATGCAAAATAGTGTCAAGGATAAGACTCTTGTTACTCTTTTTGGAGAGCCTGTTTTGATTCATAGCCTCCGCGCCTTTGCAGAGAGCAAGGCAGTTTCCACAATTATTTTTGTTTGCAAAGACGATGAACAAATTGCAGAAATTAAAAATCTTTCTCAAATAATTTTAGAAGAAAACAATATCAAAAGTATCTTCACAATAGGTGGCAAAGAAAGGCAAGATAGCGTTCTAAACGGCTTGCGCGCTTGTCCCACGGGTTGCGATATTGTTTTTATTCACGACAGTGCGCGTCCTTTAGTAGGCGCTGAAAACATTTCAAAACTTTTAGAAGTCGCAAAGAAAGATGGCGCTTGTGTTCTCGCTAACAGAGTCGCAGACACAATCAAAAAGAATCTTAACTCACCTTCAACTTCTCAGTGCGAGCTTCAAGACTTAGAGCGTGTGACTCTCTGGGCTATGCAGACTCCGCAAGTGTTTATGCATTCAGAAATTCTTCGCGCTTACGAAAAAATTTCCGCAGAAGGAATCGCTATTACTGACGATATTGCGGCTGCTGCCTTTTTAGGAATAAAAGTTTCTATTGTAGAAAATCTTTTACCCAATCCCAAAATCACCTTGCCTCAGGACATCGCTTTGGCAGAATATATGCTAAACCACAAAATAAAATGAATAAAGATTACAGAATAGGTTTCGGATTTGACGTTCACGAACTAGTCGAAAATAGAAAATGTATTTTAGGCGGTGTAGAAATTGAAAGCGCTCTAGCTCCGCTCGGACACTCAGATGCAGACGTTCTAAGCCACGCAATTGCAGACGCCATTCTCGGCGCTTGTGCTCTTCCTGACATTGGTTACTACTTTCCAAATACGTCTAAAGACTGTGAGAATATGGATTCTCAGAACATCATTAAGCGTGCTATTATTGAGATAGAAAAAAAAGGTTTTGTTCTTGTTAACATAGACTCAACTCTTATTTCCGAGACTCCAAAAATTTCTCCGCATCTTTCCAGAATGAAAGAAGCTCTTTCTAAGACCACTGGTCTTTCTGTTGACGACATTGGCATTAAAGCTACCACCAACGAAAAGCTAGGTTTCATCGGACGCAAAGAAGGCATCGCAGCTCACGCCGTCTGTATGATAAAACCAAAATAATAAATATATTTTAAAAAAGGCGCATTTGTTAAATAAATTCTTATTTAACGAAATGCGCCTTTTTTGTTTATATTTATTTTCTTTACTCTTCGTTAAATTTGTTAGTGAAGAGGTCGGAGATTTCTTCGAGCATTTGGTCTGCATTTTCGCCTGAGGCTACGAATTTGATTTGAGAGCCTCTACCAGCTGCGAGCATCATAAGGCTCATAATACTTTTGCCATTAACGCGTTCGCCATCTTTTTCAATCCACACATCGACAGAAGAATAGCGACTAGAAATACGCACTATCATTGCAGCAGGACGAGCGTGAATGCCCATCTTATTTGTGACAACCATAGTTTTGCTAATTTCTTTCTGTTCTAGATTTTCGCTCATAGAATCGTAGTAATGATTAAAAATAAACGTTCGATAATCCCATTGAAAGATTTTTAGTCAAGCTTTTAAAGTTCGGAAGTGGCGCACTTCGTGCTTTATCTCTAGTTTAAGGATTTTTTGAAGTTTCGAAAGAGGCAGGCTTCATCCTTTGTCATTTGATTTAAGGATGGGCTTTTCAATTCGCTTACTAAGCTTTCCAACTTCGCTTTTTTAATAATAAATTTCTTTCTTTTATTTTTTCATCTTGCCCATCATTTTCATAAAGAGGGGCATTTGTTTGCGCATAGTTTCGAATTGTTTGATTAGGGTGTTGACATGTGAGACTTGAGTGCCAGAGCCATTGGCGATGCGCATTCTACGGCGGGCGTTAAGAATTTTTGGATTACGGCGCTCTTGAGGGGTCATAGAAAGAATGATAGCTTCAGTCTGCTTCATCTTAGCTTCTGCTTTGTCGTCGATGGAAATATTGTTCATTCCAGGGACCATTTTCATTAGGGAATTTAAGGGTCCAAGTTTTTTCATCTGACGCATTTGAGCTAAAAAATCTTCTAGGTCGAAATCTGTTTTGCGCATTTTTTGCGCCATACGTTCAGCCTCTTTTAAGTCGATGTTTTCTTGAACTTTTTCAACTAAGCTAACGACGTCGCCCATACCGAGAATGCGGCTAGCCATACGCTCAGGATAGAAAACATCAAAGTCTTGAACCTTTTCACCAATACCAATGAACTTTATCGGTGCGCCAGAAATATATTTGATAGACAGAGCAGCACCACCGCGAGCATCACCATCTAGCTTTGTAAGCACAACGCCAGTGAGATTTACAGCCTCGTTAAAATGCTTTGCAACATTTACAGCTTCTTGACCTAAGGCTGCGTCTGCTACGAGCAAGACTTCATTAGGCGAGCATTCTTTTTTGAGATCTTTGATTTCTTCAATTAAATTTTCGTCGATTTGAAGTCTTCCAGCGGTGTCGAAAATGATAGAGTCAAAAGATTCATCAATTGCCTGAGCCAAAAATTTCTTCGCAAGAGCAGGGACATTTTTTGCTTCTTTGTCGTAGAAAATCTTAATGTCGTTCTGAGCACCGAGTGCAATGAGTTGGTCAATAGCGGCAGGTCTGTAAATGTCGCAAGCAATGATACAAGGTTTACGTCCTTGCTTTTTCAAGAGCATAGAAAGTTTTGCGCAACTTGTAGTTTTACCTGCGCCGTGCAAGCCTACCATCATAATTTTCAGAGGACGCAAGTGAGTAAGTTCACTTTTATCTGCGCCTAAAAATTCAACAAGAGAATCGTTAATGATTTTGACGAGCTGTTGACCAGGGCTAACGCTAGCGAGTACTTCGGTTCCGAGAGCTTTAGATTTTACGCTTTCGATAAATTCTCTTACGACTTTGAAATGAACGTCAGCGCTGAGCAATGCCTGACGGATTTCTGCGAGTGCCTCAGTAATATTGCTTTCAGTGATAGTGCCGACTCCGCGCAGATTACGTACAGCTTTAGATAATTTTTCTGTTAAATTTTCAAACATTATTAAACTTCGTTTAAGGTTGGCTCTTTTAGTTGAGCAATTAAATTCATTATGTTGTCTGCCATAACTTGCATTCTATCTTCGCAGGATTTTCCTGGATCTACATCGGCAGGCATTACAGTTTTTCCGACAACGAAAGATATTCTTGCTCCGCCAGAAAGCTTGTTAGATTTTGGTAAAACTTTTTCAAATCCAAAAGTTCTGATAGGTAAAATAGGAACGTTTGCTTTAAGAGCAATCATTGATGCTCCCGCTTTGCCTCTTTGTAAAGAGCCGTCATCACTACGAGTTCCCTCAGGAAAAATTACTACATTGGAATTATTTTTGATTCGCTTCAATGATTCTTTGATAGCACCAATGTCGTTTTGTCCACCGCGCTTGAGAGCAATAGCATTCAAACATTTCAAATACAAAGCCATAAGCCTGTTGTCAGAAAGAGATCCGCGAGCCAAGACACTTGCCATAGAGTAATCGCAAAAAAAACCCATTGAAGGCGGGTCGAAAAAACTCACGTGATTTGCAACAATTATGCAAGGAGTCTTCGGAATGTTTTCCCATCCATAGATTTCCATACGACCAAACAAATCGTTAATCGTCATAACCGTTCGTATAGTACCCCAGTAAACGAAAGAAGAATCTTTTCTATCTATGAATTTTGTTTTCATTTTGCTTCGACAATAAGAGCGATAGTTTTGTTTATTACTTCTTCAATAGTTAAGTGAGAAGTGTCTATTAATACTGCTCCCTCGGGGCAGACTAGAGGAGCCACTTTGCGAGTTAAATCTAAATTGTCGCGCTTAGCAATTGAATCGCTGATGCCTTGCTTTGAGCGGCGCATCTCGCGTGTCTGAGCATCTGCATCTAAAAAGATTCTAACATTTGCATCTGGAAAAATAATAGAGCCAATGTCGCGACCTTCAATTATAGTTCCTGCAAAATTATTTTGCATAGCAAATTCGCGCATAGAGCGTTGATAATTTTTCAAAAATTCTCTTACGCAAGGCATCGCAGCAAAAACAGAAACTTTAGAATTAACTTCTTCTGTGCGAATGAGATCGTCTTCAATAAGTTCAGAATTTATGCGCATTCTAGCTTGATTGCCTATAAGGGTAGCGTCGATGTTGATAGTTGCTAAAAAGTTTTTAACTTCTATTTCACCTGCTTGCCCAAGATTATTTTTAATCAAAGCATAAGCTAAACTACGATAGTGCGATCCAGTGTCAACGTGCATAAACCCAAGAGCAGAAGCACTTGCTTTAGATACGCTAGATTTACCAACAGCAGCACCGCCATCGATAGCAACAACTTTAAAATTTTCAGAATTCATACGCGCAGAATTTAAGGTTTCAAAAAAATCACTCCAAGTTTTTGCGCAACACTTTGGGTCTATAATACTAAGCCAAGGCGCGCCATTATTTAGATTACAAGTTCCAAGAATCGCAAAACTCATTGCAAGGCGATGATCTTTATAAGTTTGAATTTCAATTTTCTTTTTGAAAGAAAATTCTTTGAACGGAATGATTCTAATGGAATCTTCTTCTTCAAAAACTTTTGCGCAGAGTTTTTTTAGTTCACTCGCAACAGCAGAAACTCTGTCGCACTCTTGTTTGCGAGTGTGGGCAATGCCCTCTATAAATACTTCGCACTCGAGCTTTGGAGTAATGGCGGCGAGCGTTAAAAAAGTATCTGAAATATCATTGAAATCAAAGTGCAAAGAGCGTTTTTCAAAATCGCCTCTTGTAACAAGTAAGTCATCATCTACAAATGCATACTTGATAAGATTTTTTCCTGAAAGAAAATCAACAAACTTTGAGTCACCTTGCAGAATTGCTTTTTTGAAATTCTTTACCAATACAGCACCTGCGTGAATTGCACCTAGTGCTATAATGTAGCTAGCGGCAGTAGCATCTGGTTCGATTGTGTATTCATCAAAAAGAATTTCTTTTGATGCAGATTTTAAAGAAAAAATATTTTTATCTTTTACAATATCGTGACCAAATTCATTCATCATAGACAGTGTCATATCTATGAAAGGTTTGGAAACTAAAGAGTCTTGAAGTTCAATTTGCGCAGGATTTTTTATGTAGGGCAAAATCATTAATAAGCCAGAAAGTATTTGGCTAGATTCTTTTGCATCAACTTTAATTAATCCGCCTTTCAGTTCGCAAGTGTGCATTTTAAAAGGGAAACAAAATTCTTCTTTTAAAAATTCAAATTTAATTCCTTGCGAAATTAACGCTCTGATTAATCCACCCATTGGGCGCTTGTACATTTCTTTATCAGAATCAAATTCAAAAGTTGAGTTTGGATGTAATGCGCAAAATGCTGTGATAAATCTTGCCGCTGTTCCTGCGTTGCCCACGAAAAGTTTTGCAGAAGAGGGAATTGTTTCTTGAGAAATTTTTACTTCGTTATTTTCTTCGCAAATTTTGAATCCGAGATTTTTTAAGCAATCAATAAAAATTGCAGTATCGCGAGATTTTAAAATGTTTTTTAAAACTAAATCTTTTTTGCTCAATGCGCAAAGCATTAAAGCTCTATTGCTTACGCTCTTTGAGGGCGGAGGTGTGATTGCACAATTTGCGCCTTTCTTAAAAACATCTATATCTAAAATTTCCATTTATTTTAAAAGAGAATCTCTAAAATCTTTTCCTTTTTTTAAGAAAGATTCTATTTTTTTTGAGTCTGAATTTTTCAAACTATTTTCTAAAGAACAAAGAATTTTTTTGTAATCTAAAATAGATTTCAAAACTGCTTTTTTATTTTGTAAAAGAATATCTTGCCAAAGATAGATGTCGCCCGACGCAATTCGCGAAGTATCTTTAAATCCCGTGCTGATTGCAAAGTGCGACTTTCTATTTTGTAATGCGCTTATGCAAAGTGCGCTTGCAGATATATGTGGCAGATGGCTAATTGTTGCAACAATTTCGTCGTGGATTTTTGCAGGAATAATTTTTACATTCATTCCTAAAGTAGTCCAAAACAATTCTAATTTTTTCAGAGCAGAACAATTTTTTGAATCAATAACAATGCAAGGTTTGCCTTTGAATAAATCTTTGATTGCGTATTTCGCTCCAGATTTTTCCGAGCCTGCCATTGGGTGTGAACCAATGAAAGTTGCTTTTGATTTTGCAAATATTTTTTTGCAATCCTTACAAATTTCTTCTTTAACACTCGCAACATCGCTGACTATAGCTCCATTTTCTAAATAGGGTAGAATCTCTTTTGCAATAGAGCTAACGTATTTTGGATTTGTACAAATTATAATAATGTCGGAATCTTCAACGCAATCTTTGATGTTATCGCAGACACTGTTCGCGAAACGCATTTTTCTTGCTGCATCTCTGCTAGATTTGCTATTTGACCAAACAGATATTGTAGGATCTTTAAAATATTTGCGCACAGCAATTGCCAATGAAGCTCCGAGCAAGCCCATTCCCAATATAGAAATCTTTTTAAAGTCAGACATTATTTAAGAATACTTGCATTAAAAATGTTTTTTGTAAAAACAATTTTAGCTAGATTTTAAAGCTTTTGAAATTGCATCATTTCTTTCGATGCAAGTTGCGCATTTTTTACATTGAGTTTTTGTACCCTCGTAGCAAGACCAAGTTAAATCGAAGTCAACGCCAAGCGAGATACCTAATTTTGCGATTTCAATTTTTGATAAATTAACAAATGGGCTATAAAGTTTGATGCGAGACCAATCGCATTCATAAAGAGCTTTTTCCATTGCGCTAGCAAAGTTGTCCGTGCAATCTGCATAGACAGCGTGGTCGCCTGCGTGAGCTGCGTAAGCAACGTGTGTAGCCTTATTAGAAATCGCTAATGCAGCTGCGATAGAAAGAAAAATCATATTTCTATTTGGAACAACAGTTACAGCCATATTTTCTTTTTCATAAGAAGCTTTAGGCACTGCGATATTTGGATTTATCAGCGCGCTCTGAGCAAAGACATCTTTGATAGAAGTTAAATCTATGATGCTATGTTTGACATTTAATTTTTTGCAATTTTTCTTTGCATATTCAAGTTCTACGATTTGCTTTTGACCGTAGTTAAAGCTGACAGCTTGTACGATAGAATTTTCTTTAGCTAGTTTATGCAAAAGAACAGTAGAATCGAGACCACCAGAGTATATCAGTACAGATTTCATTTTATAAAAATTTAATATCTTTGATTTTAGAACAGTGTGCCAGACAATTGATATTTTTCAAAATTTCGCGTTTTTCAAAAAGCAAGTGTTGACGCACGGAAGGGTTTTCGCAATTCACAAAAAGAATATTATTTTTGATATATGCAGGATTTGTTAATTTTGAAAATTCGCTTTGCATAACAAAATTCCAACTTTGACGAATTTCACTTTCAGGGTCATTTTCTTTAGTCTTATATTTTTTTAAGACTCTGTCGCATATAGAATCAAAAGATTCAGCGATGCCTTTTGTGAATCTTTTTTTAAGCTTGCTAGGAGCAGTATTTATGCCGCGAAACAGACTTAATAAATTATTTTCGTCTTCGCTTAAAGGCATTTTGAAGAGGATGTAGGGCGCAAATGCTTTTGCAAAAGATACACTGCATTTATTGCCAATGAATGATGCATTTTTCCTGAAAAAATCAAATCGTCTAATTCGTCTAATGAATAAAGTTTAGTTGAGATTTCTTCATTTTTATCAAAGTTTACATCGCTTATTTTTACACAATCCTTGATTAGAACTATGTGTGATTTATTATTCATTATTGCAGGATTTGGCGACACGCTTGCCAGAAGAATAGGGCATACACCCTTATAACCTGTTTCTTCCAAAAGTTCGCGCTCAGCTGCCTTGATAGGGTTTTCGCCATTATCTACAACGCCACCTGCGGGCTCAATAGAAAAGCTTTTAGTTCCGAATCTATGCTGATTTACCAAGATAACTTTATTATCTTTAGTAAGAGCCATAGCCAAGACCCAGTCATTGCAATCGGTAACGTAGAAGTCATCGACTCTACCATCTGGGTGAGCAAAGCGCTCTTTGTTGACTTTGAAAACTTTACAATCAGCAACGAGTGTGCTGTTCAAAAGTTTCCAAGCTGATGGCTCTTTCGACATATTAGGGAATCACAATCTTTTGTCCGATTTGAAGCTTTGAAGAAGATGTATTTGGATTAGCTTTTTCTATAGCTTCGATAGATACTTTAAATTGTTTAGCGATTTTTGAGAATGTATCGCCAGATTTAATTACATAAATTTTTGAATCATCATCAGATGATGTTGATGTTGCAGGTGTAGCTTCTGTGCTGTCTGTGGGGACAGGGTTTGGAGCGACTGCAACGGCAACAGGTTCAGCTCTTTTTATTGAGCGTTCTGCTAATTCTTTAATTGCATTTTGATTTGCAACTATAAGATTACGATTTTCATTAATTGCATTGCTGATAGCATCTACTGTTTTGCGCAGATTAGTATTGATAGTTTCGCTTTGGAGTTTTGAAGCAGATTTCATATCTTCAAACTGCAAGACAACGTTATCGATTTTACTATTCATACCTTTGAATTCTACTGCAACGCTCATAGCTTTATCGAGCTTTTCAGATGCTTCTTTTTCAAAGACAGACAATTTTGCTGCTGCATTTATAGACAAGAACAATGCTGCTGCGCCGAGCGCACAAGCTATTAGCCCCAATGCCAATGGCAGGAAATTTTTGATACTTACTGATGATGCTTGGTTTTCTTCCATAATATTTTAAGTTGTAAATTGTTTACGATAGTGGCGTTAAATGAGAAAAATTCAATTTAAATTTTAAGTTTTATGTAAAAAAGAGTTGCCTAGAGAAAATCGAAACATAAGAATTTCTTCCTATGTCTGGTACATTAAAAAAATTGTTAAGTGGAAATGAAGCGATTGCATTAGGTGCGCTTCATTCTGGTTGCGCGTTGGGGATTGGGTATCCGGGAACGCCATCTAGTGAAATTTTAGAAACATTCTCCATACTAGGAGCCAAAGCTCAGTGGGCGCCAAACGAAAAGGTCGCAGCAGAAGTGGCTCTAGGAGTGGCTTTCGCAGAGAGTTCTGTGTTAGTAACAATGAAGCACGTTGGCTTTAATGTGGCTCAAGATTTATTTTTCACAGCTTCTTATAGCGGAATTCAAGGTGCATACGTTGCAATTGTTGCAGATGATCCTGGTATGGCTTCTAGTCAAAACGAGCAAGATACACGTTCACTTGCATTCGTAGGTGGATTGCCAGTTTTAGAGCCTTCAAATTCTCAAGAAGCTTACGAATTTACAAAACTAGCATTTGAACTTTCAAGAGAATATAAAATACCTTTTATTGTTCGTACTACAACACGCATTGCGCATACGAACGCTATTGTAGAGTATGTAGATTTGTCTGTTCCAAAGGCAGGTGCAAACTTTACGCGCGACATTGGTTCTCGAGTTATGGTTCCTGGCAATGCGAAACGTGGACACTTTAGATTGCGCGAAAAATTATCAAAGCTTGCAGAATATAATAATAAGAGTCCTCTTTGTATAGAGACCGATGGCGACAAAGAATTAGGAATTATAAGTTCTGGTATTGCGTATATGCACGCTCTTGAAGCTGTTCCAAGCGCAGGATTTTTGAAAATTGCAATGAGCAATCCATTGCCTATGGAAAAAGTAAAAGAATTTTGCAAAAAATATAAAAAGGTAATTGTGATAGAGGAGGGAGACCCTTATATGACAAATCTTTTTAGAGCAGAAGGCATTTTAAATGTTCAAGCGCGTGTAGAAAAATGGCGCTTTGGCGAGCTCAATGTCGATAGAGTTATAGCTCAAGCAAAGGGCGATTTGAATGACGAAGATATCGTTGTGAAATCAAAATCTCCGCAATTATGCAAAGGATGTCCGCATACTTTTAGCTTTGAAATTTTCAAAGAGCTCGACTGCATTGTTGCAGGTGACATCGGTTGCTACACTCTCGCTGCAATGATAGGGGCTATGGATATGCAAATCTGTATGGGCGCTAGCATTGGAATGGGTCTTGGTATGAGGTATGTTTTGCCAGAAAACCAGGCTCGCAGAGTTGTTAGCGTGATAGGCGATTCTACTTTTATGCATAGTGGTCTTACAGGGCTTCTTGATATGGTTTATAATTTGCCAGAAACTGGTCACGTTGTAGTTGTAGTTGACAACTCAACTACTGCAATGACAGGTCAGCAAGAGCATCCCGGGACTGGTTTTTCTCTAGATGGAAAGCCAGCTCACAAGGTGATAATTGAAGATGTTGCAAAGGCAATAGGTATTAAAAACGTTGCAGTCTTCAACCCTGTTCGTGAAAAAGATGCATACAAAAATTTCCTTTCAGAGAAATTACAAACGAATGAATCTACTCTTATAGTTTTGCGCCAACCTTGCATACTTGCCGCATCTCAAAGAGCCAAATCAAAGAATTCATAATTATGAAAATTACTAATATAAGAATTGCAGGTCTTGGCGGAATGGGTGTTCTAAAAGCATCTTTAGTTTTGAGCGAAGTTTTGTTTGAACTTGGATACGATGTTAAAAAAGCAGAAGTTCACGGAATGGCTCAACGTGGCGGGTCTATTTCGAGCGACATTCGCTTCGGCGAAAAAGTTCTCAGCCCAATGATTCCGCGCAATAAAATAGATTACTTTTTATCTATGATGCCAGAATGGTCTGACGTTCACATTCCTGAAGTTGTTGACGGCGGAATTGTAATTAAGTCTGACGATATTGATATCACAAAATTGTCGAACGCAAAGGCTATCAATATTGCAATGTTGGGAATTTTAAGTAAGTACTTAGACATTCCGACTGAAAACTTTTTGACTGTATTAGGAAAATTATTTCCAGAAAAATTTCATAAATCAAACGAAGAAGCATTTATGCTCGGTAGGAATAATGTATAATGGATATCGATATTAAAAAAGATTTTGTATCAAGGGAAGAATTGACTGAAGTTCAGTCTTTGCGTCTTAAAAAAATAGTCGCACACGCATACGAAAACGTAGAGCTAGTGCGAAATAGAATGAATGAAAGAGATCTGAAACCTTCGCACATCAATAGCATTAAGGACATCACTTTATTGCCATTTATGGAAAAGAGCGATTTGCGCGATACTTATCCTTATGGTCTTTTTGCAGTGCCTATGAATGATGTTGTACGCTTGCACGCTTCTAGCGGAACAACAGGCAAACCAATCGTAGTTGGGTATACAAAAGACGATCACGATGTTTGGGCAAGCACAGTTCGTAGATCTTTGTTAGCTTACGGAATGAACTCTCACGATATTTTGCAAAACAGTTATGGATATGGACTTTTTACTGGTGGATTAGGATTGCACGCAGGTGCAGAGTCTTTGGGATGCACAGTGATTCCTGCTTCTGGTGGAAACACAGAGCGTCAGTTGATGATTCTTCGCGATTTTGGTGCAACTGCTATTAGTTGTACTCCTAGCTATTTTGTTCATATGATTGAAGAATCTGAAAAAATGGGTATAGATTTAAAATCTACATCCCTTAAATTTGGTATCTTCGGTGCAGAACCTTGGTCTGAAGGAATGCGCCAGTACATTCAAGGTAAGACTAACATCAAGGCTTTTGATATTTATGGACTCTCTGAAATCGCTGGCCCGGGGGTCGGATGTGAATGTCAGCATCAGTGCGGTATTCACATTTTTGAAGATTACTACTTTCCAGAAATCGTTGACCCAAAAACTGGCGAAGCTCTGCCAGACGGTTCTGAGGGCGAGCTTGTGTTGACTACCCTTAGTAAAATGGCGATGCCAATCTTCCGCTATAGAACTCACGACATAACTTCTATCTACGCAGAAAAATGCCCTTGCGGAAGAACAATTCGCCGCATTCGCAGAATAGAACGCAGAAGTGATGATATGTTTATTATTCGTGGCGTAAATGTTTTTCCATCTCAAATCGAAATCGCTCTGATGAAAGTAGAAGAATGCAGCGTTCACTTTAGAATAATTCTCGAGCGTCACAAAGACTTAGACAATGCTCGTGTTGAAGTTGAACTCGAAGAAAAATATTTCAGCGATAGCATCGCTCAACTCGAATCTATACGCAAAAAAATTCAGGCTGCAATCGCAAGTATTATCGGCATTCGCATAGAGGTTAAACTTGTCGAACCGCATTCAATTCAACGCTCCGAAGGCAAGGCCAAAAGAGTTTTTGACAACAGAAATATTTAATTCTACAATGCGATTATGAAACTTAAGCAAATATCAATTTTTTTGGAGAATTCTCCAGGGCATCTTACTAAGGTCTGCGAAGCTTTCGCTCTTGCAAGCATTAATATGAAAACAATCTCTATCGCAGAAACCAAAGATTTTGGCGTAATGCGCGTAATCGTCGACAATCCAGAAGCCGCATCAGAAGCTCTCTCAAAGGCTGGCATCGCGTCAAAACTCATTGACGTTCTCGCTCTCCCAGTAGCAGACAAAGCAGGCGACTTCCTCCGCATTCTCAACAAAGCTAAATCCGAAAACCTTAACGTAGAATACGCTTACGCTCTCTCCCAAAACGCAACAACCCATATGATCTTGCGTTTTAACGATATGGATAAAGCTTCAGAAATATTCGCATAAGAATATCCCCACAAAGGGGCAAAGCCCCTTAACCCCAACGGAAAGGGCTTCTCGCTCTTTCAAACCTCGGCAAGCTTACTCCAGCTTGCAACCGAGGCAAACGGGGTTTGCATCCATAGTGGTGAAGCTGCAAGCGCTGTACTTGCAGTTGCTCGTAATACGACGGTTCTATCACTTGAATCGGAAGTTTTAGATTTTTTTCAAAAAGAAAAAATCTAAAAACGATTCAAATGCGATAGTGTCACACAGACAGCGAACAACATCAACAAAACTATTATGACGACTTCAGACTCTGCATACTGTGTGATGTTTACGAAGTAAACGCTCCGAATTGGCTATGAATGCAAGCCCCGCTTGCTTTGGATTGCAAAGGCGAAACCAGCCTTTGCTGGATTCAAAAGGCAAAGCCTTTTGTGAGGTTTCGAAAGGAGTGAAACTCCTTCGTCGGGATATGGGGCGGATAGCCCCATAAGTTCTAGTCTTAGTCTTTTCCTTGTTGTTTAGAGTAGAGGGATTTGTAGTGGTCGCAACGGGAGATTAGTTCTTCGTGTGAGCCTGAGTCTACGATTTTGCCTTCGGAGAAGACTATGATTTTTTTAACATTTTTAATTGTACTGAATCTATGAGCTATGATGAGCATAGTTCTGTCTTTCATAAGAGAGTCGATAGCACGTTGAATGTAGGCTTCGCTGTTGACGTCTAGGGCAGAAGTTGCCTCGTCAAGAACGATGAAAGGAGGATTTTTGAGGAAGACTCTAGCTAGGGCTATGCGTTGTTTTTGCCCGCCAGAGAGACGGTCTCCACGCTTGCCGACTATAGTGTCGTAGCCATTTTCAAGTTCTTGAATGAAGTCGTGAGCGTATGCGGATTTAGCGGCGGCTAAGACTTCTTCTTTAGTAGCGTCTTTTTTACCAAAAGCGATGTTGTTGTAAACTGTGTCGTCAAAAAGAACAGGGTACTGAGGTACGCTACCTAGTTTCGCCATAAAATCTGTTTTGCGAAAAGCTTTAAGGTCAATGTTGTCGATTTTTATAGAGCCACTTGCTGGGTCGTAAAGACGCATAGCAAGCTTTGCAAAAGTACTTTTACCTGCGCCACTTTCGCCTACAAGAGCGCAAGAAGTTCCAGCAGGAATGTCGATATTCACGTCATTCAAAACAACCTTTTCATTGTAAGAAAAAGAGACATCCGAGAAAGATAACCTACCTCTTATCGCTGGCGTTGACACAGGATTTTCTGGGTCAGGAACGGTAGTTTCGTAGTTTAAAATTTGGTTGAGACGTTCAATCAAAGGTACGATTTTGATGAAATCAGAACTCATACGTATTATGCGCTTGATAGGGTCTATCATAAAATACAGAGCGATGCCTATTGAAAGAAAAGTTGAGAATCCTATGTTGCTATAATAAGCATACACGAAAATTATGGAAACAATGATAGCACTTAAAACTTCCATAAAAGGCTGTTGTAGTTGCTCATATTTGGTAACTTTCATTGTAAATTTTCGATGCTCTAAATTGAAAGAATTAAACTTTTCAGTTTGAGCATCTTGAAGATTAAAGACACGAACTTCGTGAATTGCGTCTAAATTTTCGGTCATTGCCTGAGACATATTCGCGAGTTCTATTTGAGATTTACCAGCGAATCTTTTTAGATTCTTTCTTATCATTTGTACGGGCAAAATACAAAAAGGAATTGCTGCAGCAATTATAAGAAAAGAAGTGAATTCACCAATCGAAATGCAAGTGTAAGCGATGAAAATAAATGCGCCGAAAGCTTGAATTGGCTGTTTGAAAATTTCTGAAGCAAAAGAAACTAAGATTGCTTGAATGGCATTAGTATCGCCATTTAAGCGAGTCAGTAAATCGCCAGTAGTGTACTTATCAAAGAATGAAACAGGATAGGTTTGAATCTTTGAAAAAATATCCAGCTTTAATTGACGCAAGATTTCCAAAGAAGAAAAACACATCAAGTAAGCACTAGCATAACCGAAAATTGCACGTATAATAAATACAGCAGGAACAAGCATTGCAACTCCGAGTATATAGTAGATATTATGAGTCTCACTAGTCTGCTCTTCAAATATTTTTTTGAATACTACATTGATAACCGTGGGCAAACCCAAACCGCTAGATATACCGAATATAAAGCCACAGATTATGGCAATAATCAGTTTTCCTCTACAAGGTTTTACGTAGCGAATGTAAGGTAATAGTATTTTCATTTTGTGATGGAATATCTTTAAACAGAGGCTCAAAGTCAAGGTTATTGAATTGATGAATAAAGCATTAATATGAGTAAACTTCATTGAAAATAGTTGACATATCGGGCAAGTGAGAATTGAATTAAGTTGTATTTATCAGCTTCGGACGTGTTCGATAAGATAGTACATACATTAGGAACAGATATAATGAAAATTTTCCATAAAGGTTTTAATTATTCGCAGGACGGTCAGGGCAACAGATTGGTATTGCACTTGCAAGGCTGTAACATGAGATGCCCTTGGTGTGCGAATCCTGAGGGTATATCAATGAAAGGGACTTTAGTTACACACGACAAGCCCCTCATTGATGCATTGTGCCCCAAAGGAGCAATAGTAGATGGCAAGCTCAATCGTAAAATATGCGAGACTTGTACAACTCACGATTGCGTGACCAAAACACCGAACACTTTAATGCATATGTCGTGTAAGGATTATACGATAGACGAGCTTGTCGATTTAGCAGTGCAGTCAAAGCCGATGTTTTTTGATGGAGGTGGTGTTACTGTCAGTGGTGGCGAGCCTACTTTACAGTTTGAAGAATTGATGGAATTATTAAAACGACTTCAAGAAGTCGGTATAAACACAGCAATAGAGACGAACGCAACAAATAAGCGCCTTCCAGAGCTCATTCCTTATCTAGATTATTTCATTATAGATTTAAAGAATGCAAATTCTGAGCAATTGAAGGCAATTACAGGAGTTAGTGCTGAAATCATCAAGGAAAACATCCGATATATAGCTAAGAATCACAAAAACGTGCTGATTAGGACTCCCTTAGTGCATAATTTCAACGACAGTGAAGAAAATTTAAAAGAATTTATTGATTTTTGCAAAACGATAGATAGTCTAGATGTAAAATTTGAATTCTTGCAATTTCACGAATTCAGTTTGTCAAAGTGGAGACAGTCAGGAATGGAATACACTATGGTCGATGGTCATCTACCTAAAGGCAGAGTTGAAGAATTTGAGAAAGCATTTAAAGAAAATAATTTAAAAACAATAAGGACATAAAATGAAAGTACAAGAAGTATACAATAAAGATACATTAACTAATATGGCTGATCTTCTTTTTAAAGAAGAAAGAGCTATGAAA
>JGI994J12354_10001086_pt1 | contig 27563 bp, 28 predicted proteins | sample IntmicLarv3ML3BL_FD_12354 | JGI IMG/M metagenome (IMG submission 12354)
TAAAAACGGCAATAACACTCCCCCAAAGCTACATAAATTTCTATATTATTGGCATTTTCTGAATCAAGCACAAGAGCCTTCTCAAATTCTTCCGCCGCCAATTGGCTCTTACCATCTTTAAAATAAGCAAAACCACGAGAATGGTGAACCTCATAAGAACCCGAATTTACCTCGGTTTCCCCAACATTTTGGATAGCCTGCAAATTATTCTCCGTCGTAGAAATTCCCTGCTCTGCTCCAGCTACCGAACTTCCCAATAGCAGTACTGCCAAAGCCATTCCGAAAATTCTTCTCATGCCTTGCCCTCCTTGCGGGTTTTTACCTTTAGCCGATTAGGTTGAGTTTGGCGAAGTCGGCGAGTTTGTTGCCGGTGCTTCGGATTTGGGTCAGTAGGGCAAGCCGATTATTTTTCACATTTTCATCTTTTGCCATGACCATGACCGCATTGAAGAAGCCTTCTATCGGTCGCCAGTTTTTCAAGGGCGATAAAGGCCTCATCATAGTTTCGATTTTCAAGGGCGATTTCAATTTCAGCCCGGATAGGCTCCCAAGCCTGCCAAAGGGCACTTTCTTCAGGCTCTTCAAAGAGTCCTTCGTTGACCGGAATTTCTACTACGATTTCTTTTAAAATATTGCCGACCCGAAGCATGGATTGGAGTACCGGTGCAATTCTACCGTTTTCCCAGGCTTCTTGCACAGCTTTTGCTCGGCAATAAACATCTGCCGGGTCGTCAATATCGCCGCCAACTACTGCATCCGCTAAAGCTGTCGGAAAACCTTCCAAATCGACAAATAGACTTTTCAGGCGAATTCGGAAGAATTTTTCCACTTCTTCCATGATCTCCGATTTTTTCGCTTCATCGGTCAAGTCGTAACCTGCCAGAGTAGCGCTGACAAACTCTTTTAAGGAAAGATGAATTTTTCCATCAATCAGCATGAGGACAATCCCCAGAGCCTGGCGGCGTAGGGCATAAGGATCTTGCGAGCCGGTTGGAATAAGACCGCGGCTGAAAGTACCAATCAGATTATCCATTTTATCGGCTAGGCTTACCCAACGACCGGGCTTGCTTTCCGGCAAATCATCTCCGGCGAAGCGAGGTAAATAATGCTCAAAAATCCCTTTGGATATAGCGGCATTCTCGCCGGATTTCTCCGCATAAACCTCTCCCATGACTCCTTGAAGCTCGGTAAATTCTGTTACCATACCGGTTACCAAGTCGGCTTTTGCCAGATGAGCCACCCGCAGGGCGTCGGCTTTCTCCGGCTCCGAGCCTGCCAGCCAACCGGTCAGGCTTTCGATGCGGCTTACTTTATCCCGCATCGTTCCCAATCCGTCTTGGAAAACGATGGTCGCCAATTTTTCCACTCGGTCAGCCAGAGGGATTTTTTGATCTTCTTCAAAGAAAAATCTCGCATCTGCCAGCCGAGCCCGCAAGACCCGCTCATTTCCCTGGCGCACCAAGTCCAGACTACGGCTATCGCCATTTCGGACGGTAATAAAGCGGGGCAGTAATTTTTTCCCTTCTTTTTCCAGCACCGGAAAATAACGCTGATGCTCCTTCATCGGCGTAATAATTACATCGGCGGGCAAAGCCAGATAATGCTCTTCAAAACTTCCGCACAAAGCAGTCGGTGTCTCGACCAGATAAGTGACCTCAGTCAAAAGATCCTCATCCCAATCTACAATGCCGCCCTCAGCATCGGCGATTTTATTGACCTGCTCAATAATCATGGCTTTTCGCTCTTCCTGATCCAGAATCACGCCATTTGCCCGCAATTGCTCAAAATAATCAGCACTATCTTTGACTTCAATCTTTTGACTGCCCAACACTCGGTGCCCTCGGGTCATAGTACCGGCACCGATATCGGCAAAAGTGACCGGCAAGATTTCTGCACCAAATAGGGCTACCATCCAATGAATAGGTCTGGCGAAGCGTACTTCTTTATCACCCCAACGCATCATTTTCGGGAAAGTCATTTTTTGCAGCAAAGTCATCAAAATTTCCGGCAGGACTTCCTGAGCCGCCCGGCCTTCTTGATGAACTTCCGACCAGACATAGCCGTCTTTTATCGTCAGTTGTTCCGCTGTCAGCCCTTGACCTCTGGCAAATCCTTCGGCGGCTTTGGTCGGTTTATTTTCTCCGTCAAAAGCAATTGCCAGAGCCGGACCACGGCTTTCCTTGGTTTCTGCCTGGGTCATTTCCGCCAATCCGACTCCATGAATGACCAATCGACGCGGAGTTCCCAAAGTACGAATCTCGCCATAAGGCAGGCGATATTCCGCCAGCAGTTTTTTCGCCCCTTCCTCCAGCTCCTTGAGAGCTCCCGGCATAAACCTTGCGGGAATTTCTTCGGTACCTATTTCAAAAAGTAATTCTTTCGTCATCTTATTTTGCCTCCTTCATAAGAGGAAATCCTAATTTTTCCCGTTGCACCAGATACTGTCTGGCACATTCTCGCGCCAGATTTCGCACCCGACCGATGAAGCCGGTTCGCTCACTTACGCTGATAGCTCCGCGAGCATCCAGCACATTAAAGGTATGAGAGCATTTGAGCACATAATCGTAAGCCGGCAGAACCAGTTCATTTTCAATAATCCGCAAAGCCTCTTTTTCATATTGATCGAAAAGATTCATCAAAAGTGCAGTATCGGCAAGCTCAAAGCTATAGACCGAGCTTTCATACTCATTTTGCCCAAACATCGCCCCATAAGTAACCCCACTAACCCATTCCAGATCAAATACATTTTCAACATTTTGAATATACATCGCCAGTCGCTCCAGACCATAGGTAAGCTCCACGGCTACCGGATTTACATCAATACTGCCGACTTGCTGAAAATAGGTAAATTGGGTAATTTCCATCCCATCGAGCCAGACTTCCCAGCCCAGTCCCCAGGCACCCAAAGTCGGGGATTCCCAGTTGTCTTCTACAAAGCGGATATCATGCTCCGCCGGGTCAATGCCCAAAAGCCGCAGGCTCTCCAAATAAAGCTCTTGAATATTCGAAGGCGAAGGCTTCATGATGACTTGATATTGATGATGCTGGTACAACCGATTCGGATTTTCGCCATACCGGCCATCCGCCGGGCGTCGAGAGGGCTCCACATAAGCGATATTCCACGGCTCCGGCCCCAAAGCCCGAAGAAATGTAGCGGGATTCATTGTGCCGGCTCCTTTCTCTACATCATAAGGCTGACCGATGATGCACCCCTGAGAAGCCCAGAAATTTTGCAAGGTTAAGATCATTTCCTGAAGATTCATACTGCTACCTCCGTTATTTTTGATTTGCCTTGAAATAAAAAAGAAACCTCCCCATCCAAGACAGTACTTTACTGTCAGGGACGGGAAAGTTCCCGCGGTTCCACCCTGATTGACGGCATTCACCGCCCTCTCGATTTTTGTCAGGCTTTACTCTTTTTTGAAAATCAAAAAATTTCCTCCTGGTTGCTCCAAAACGCCAAAAGATTCTGATGCCGGCTCACACCTTTCCGGCTCGCTGAAGAGCGAATCTTTCCTTTTTGTCCTCGCAAAGGGTATCTTTTCACTTACAGATGAATGGTATCGTCGGATTTTTCATCCTCATTAATATCCATCTGTGCAACGATTTCTTCATCCTCATTGGAATAATCATCATCGGCTTGATCATTTTTTACCAACTCAATCGAACATTGGCGGAACATCGTCATAATGCCTGCCAAAAGTGTGAGTTGCGGCAAAAACAGCGCACCCAGCGCACCCAGTGCAACCGGAATTTCAAGAAGCACCTTATCTTGATGGCTGACTCGAATTCGAGTCACTTTGCCATCCGCAACCATCTCCTTGATTTTTTCGAGCACTTCTTGAGAGCGCTCGCCCGCATTGGCAAAAAAGCTTTCGCTATTAATAGTCTCTTTAGGGCGGTGTTCCAGCTCAATTAAAGCCTGCACCACATCACCATTACAAAGCTCCAACAATTCCTTTGCCTCTTGATAGCTAATGTCCGCCCGCTCCCGCAGTGCGTCCAATTTTTCCAAAGTGATTTTTTCATCCATAAGAAAGCCTCCTTTTTAACCGGGCCGATTTTTTGCAACTTTTAACTTAATTATTTTTATCGTCAGATACTTTTTTATTATATCATACTTTCGGGATTTTCAATTCCCAAGAAGCGAGCACACTCAAAAAATCCATTCAAAGTGCCTTCTGCCAAAGGAATTCCGTGCTCTGATCGCTCTTTCAGAGTTCGCCTTTCTACCTCGCCGGGGAAAAATACCGTCTCCCCATCCCCGGTCGATGGGGAAGATCTGACCCAATCCATTACTCCTTTGACCTGGGCTTCAAATTCCTCTTTCGTCCGCATCTGATAAGGCTTGAAGATAATTGACATCATATTATTAAGAAGCGGCTTGCCTTCCGGTGCTTTGTCCTGCACCAGACCGCCCATCAGCGCACCGCCCAGCACTTCACACATAAAAGCCAGTCCGGCACCTTTATATTCGCCAAATGGCAAAATCGCCCCAAATGGCGAATCCATCAAGACCGATGGATCATTAGTCGGTTTTCCCTCAGAATCAATTAATTTTCCCGGTGGCATTTCTTTGCCCGCCTCATAAGCGACCCGCACCTTACCATAAGCCGTCGCACTAGTTGCAAAATCCAGCACCAAAGGCTCCGACTCAAAAGGCACCGCCACGCAGACCGGATTTGTCACAAGCCGAGCATCCCGACCGCCCCAAGGCGCTACAGTCGGCGCATGAATTACATTGACAAAATGCACCGAAGCCAATCCTGCTCTGGCACATTGCTCGCCCCAATGACCAATTCGAGCCAAGTGATGAGTATTGCCAACACCGACAATCGCCACTCCATATTTTTCAGCCCGAGCAATCCCTTCGGCCATCGCCTCAATACCGATGGACTGGCCAAAGCCTTTTTGACCATCGAAACCAATCATCGAGCCGCAATCGGCAATCACTTTTGCGCTCTGTCCGGCCACCGCCTCGCCGGCTGCCAAATCCTGAATGTAAGTTGGAAGAAGCCCACAGCCGTGAGAATCATGACCATATAAATTCGCCTCTACCAAATTTCCGGCGATTCGCAAAGATTCCTCCGCTCCCACACCGGCCGCCTTAAATACCTCAGCCACAAAAATTCGTAATTTATCCGGATCAACTCTTCTTTCTGCCATATCTAAACTCTCCTTCCAATCTCCACAGAACCGTTAACTTGTAACTTTAATTTTATTCGGGCAAACTGGAAAGATTCCTGCTATTATTTTCCATTTTCTGTAAAAATTGCAACGATTTTAAAGGCCTTTCCAAATGATACTGCAAATATTCCAGTAAAATTCGCTCCGCTCCTACCAAATCCCGCCCGGAAATGCTTCGACGACTTTCCTCTTCTTCCCACGGATAATCCCTAAGCGCCCGAAGCACTTCAAGCTCTTCCGGTGTTACCCCGCCGCCACTATCACTCTTTAAGCAGCAACTCCCTTTCATGCCGCCATTTTCCACATCCAGCCGACCCGCAATCAGGAGCTCACCGCAATGGGCACAATGCTCAAAATCGCTACCAAAGCCCGCCAATTCAAGAATCTGCCAAAGAGCCGCCGCCGCCGCAACCCGCGGCGAACGCTTTTCCAATGCCCGAAAAGCTTTACGCAAAAATTCATAGACCTCCGGCTGTGCCTCTTCTTCCGGCCACAGATGCTCTACCGATTCTGCCAGCACCGCACCATAAGCAAGACGCTCCCAATCGGTACAAATCCCCTCATAAGACTCCAGCGCTTCAGCCTCTACCAATTGATAGCTCCCCTGCCAAAAATCAAGCTGAATATCCAGCGCCGAAAAAAGACGAAGCGCCCCCCCTCGCCCACCTTTTCTACGACTACCCGGACAAAAGACCCGCACCTTTCCCTTTTCCCTTGAAAAAAAGACGGCCACTCTATCTGCCGTTCCACTTTCGCGGAGAGAAAGTAAAATCGCCGTCAAATTGCATTCCATATCGGTTTCTCCAGTTCATTTTTTATACTCGTTATTCCTCTTCCCAAGGCTCAATTCGCCAAATATCGTCCCTACTTATGACCCGATGTCGCCAGCCTTTCGCCGAGCTTCCATATTCAAGTAAATATGTCACCGGATAAGTCCTGAATTCCAAAATCACATTACCTACAATCCCATCCATCAAATAAACTACATCTTTGCCGTGAATTTTAAAATCCACACAGCCACCTCCCACATTATTGGTATGGCCAAGCTCTGTCAAATGAAACAATTTTTCCGAGTCTAATCATTGTGTATTTCCCTGCTTTTTTTATATCTAGCTGCCCATCCGCATACTTACATTTCTGTACTCCTCTAATCTTCCGCCACCTTCTCTTCTTCCAAAGGGATCGCCAAAATTCGATGAATCCGAAACCCCTCTGTCTCGGTAACTGTAAACTGCCAATCCTGAATCACCAAGGTATTCCCTTCTTCCGGCTTATGACCGAGCAAACGGAATAAATAACCGCCGATGGTATCTTCTTCCGGCTCTTCTTCAAATTCCAGCCTCAAAAGCTCAGACACTTCCTCAAAAAGAGTCCGCCCGTCAAATTCATAGCTACCATCCGCTAAAGGTACAATTTCCTCAGCTACATCGGAATCATGTTCATCGTGAATTTCCCCGACCAGTTCCTCCAAAATATCCTCAAGGGCGACAAGACCGGCAGTGCCGCCGTATTCATCCACCACAACCGCCAGATGAATCTGCCGAACCCGCATCATCGTGAGAAGCTCCGATACTGCCATCCCTTCCGGCACGACCAATACCTCACGCTGTAGACTTTTCATATCCACAGCGCTATTTTCCATCAGTGCCTCCAGTAAATCCCGAATATGAAGCATCCCCAACACATGGTCTTTGTCCTCTCCACATAGCGGAAAACGAGTATGAGGATTTTCCTTAATCGTCTTAAACTGCTCCTCTTTCGGGTCATCCAAATAAATCACCGTCATATCCTGCCGAGGAATCATAATCTCCCGCACCAGACGATCGGTGAAATCCAGCACATTATCAATTAATTCTTCTTCAACCTCATCAATCTGGCCGCCCCGCTGGCTGGCGCTGACAATCTGCCGAAGCTCCTCTTCATTATGAGCCTCTTCTTCTTGCATCTGAGAGGTAATGCCCATCATCCTGAGAATCGCACCGGCAATTTGATTGGCAAAGCCGGTAATCGGCAAAAAAAGCTGCCCTAAAAAACGGGAAAACCACAGCAAAATCACGGCAGAACGCTCCGACCGTACCGCCGCAATTCCATCGGGAATCAGCACCGAAAAAGTCAGCCAACCAAAAGAAATTGTCAAAAATACCAGACCGAAAGCACCATACAGATTGCCCAGCCATTCGGAAATTCGCAAAGTCAGCGGCCAAGCCACCCAAATTGCCAAAAAAAGGACACACATAATTCGGCAGAATTGAGCCGTCCGAATATACCTATCCCAACGAGGCTGCTCTGCCAAAAGACTCTCAGCAGTCTGACTACCATCCTCAGCTTGCTCTTCAAGAAGCCCCGGTCGCAGGCGACGCAACGAGCTTTCTACCAAAGCAAAAATACCATTCAAAAAAACCAGAATCACAAAAATCACCGCCAGAACTACCGTCGAATCAGAAAGTCCCGGCCCCATAAGCGGAGGGGTTTCGATAAGTCATCTCTCCTTTATTTTACATACTAAATTTTACATACTAAATTTTACTTACTATTTTATCATAAATTTCATTTTCATGTTTTTTCGCCGGAAATACAAAAAGAAGGCCACCACCTCGTGACCTTCTCCACACTTACTCAGCTTCCTCCGGATCGACCCACTCGGCCACATCCACTTCCGCAGGAGCTTCTGCTTCCTTCGCCTCTTCGACAAATTCATCATACATCCGCAGGATATTGTAGTCCCCAATCCCGTATTGGGGGAATTTGCGGCAAATTTCCTTGACAATCCGATTCTTATCCCAAGAATCATACATCATATCCCGAACCGCTCGCTGGATTGTCCCATTCGGAGATAAATACTCCTTAAAAAGCCGAATCGCTTCTTTCAACTCCGAATACACCGAATATTTGACCGGAGTTTCGTTGCGATTTACCAGGATTTCCTCATACATTTTCTTATAACCCGCAACTCCGACCCGATAAGACCGAACGATTAATTCATCCCAAGAAGGGCATTTCCAATAGCTGGATTGAATTAAATGAAGCTTCACCTCGCCGGTAAAACCGATTTGGTCAAAATAAGCAAACAAGGTCAGTGCATTCATCTGGGAGAACATATCATCGTCAAACCAGAGCTGAACTCCGCCGTAATTTCCTAAAAATAACGGGGCAAGCTCTCTCACTACAGTCGCTTGATAATTTTCCTCACTGACTCGCAGCGCATTTGCTCGCTCTGCAAAAAAAGCCTCACTAAAAATATCATCACCGCAAGGCCCGGTAATCACAGACTCATTAAAAGCAATCAATTCCTGCTCCCATTTTCTTTGATCCCGTAAAAATTTCTTTAAAGCCGATCCATTTGCAATATGCAAAATCATTTTTTTATCGTCATTCCACATCTAAAGACCTCCTGTTAGTGATGAGATTTTTCGCCAGCCTACTGGGCAGCAATTTGCTGAATTGCTCGATTTGAATTGCGCCAATCTTTTTTTACTTTTACCCATAGCTCTAAAAATACCTTATTCCCCAAAAGAGCCTCAATATCCTCCCGGCCTTTCTTGCCGATTTCCTTGAGCATTGCCCCTTTTTTACCAATTACGATGCCTTTTTGAGAATCTCGCTCTACATAAATCACCGCTCGAGCATAAATATCGCCATTCGGGCGAGGTGTAATCTCTTCCATCTCAACCCCGATAGCGTGGGGGATTTCTTCCCTTGTCATCTCCAAGGCCTTCTCTCGAATCAGCTCTGCCATAATCAGCCGCTCCGGCTGATCGGTCACCATGTCTTCCGGGAAATACATGGGGCCTCTCGGCAATCGCTTGCTGATTTCGCCACTAAATCCGTCGACATTTTCACCGGTCTTAGCAGAAATCGGAATCACCGCCGCAAAATCCCGAAGCTGACTATAAGACTCCAACAAAGGCAACAGCTCCCGCTTATCCATGAGGTCAATTTTATTGAGTGCCAGAATAACCGGCGTCTGTGCTCTTTTTAGCCGCTCTGCCACAAATTCGTCGCCGCTCCCCATCTTTTGGGTGCAATCCACAACCCAGACCACCACATCAACCTCTGATAAAGTCGATTCAGCGGCTCTTACCATGATTTCACCCAATCGATGCCGAGGCTTATGAATCCCCGGAGTATCAATAAAAATCGTCTGAGAATTTTCGCCATTGACGATTCCCATGATTTTATTACGAGTCGTCTGAGGCTTATCGGACATAATCGCCACTTTCTGCCCCACCATATGATTCATCAAGGTAGATTTCCCGGCATTCGGCCGCCCTACCAAGGCGACAAAACCGGAACGAAATTCCTTACTGCTCTCCATCATTTTTCTCCTGCTCTGTTAAATAACTCTTCCCAAAAGCCAAAGGCAGCAAAGACTCAAAGGCCAAAAGCTTCCGCTCTTTTTTCATATTCCCCAGAACCACCCAGGGAATCGAAAATTCCTCCATCACCTGCCGACAGGCACCGCAAGGCATCGGCACCTCTTCCCCGTCGGCGACTACCGCAATCACCGAAAAAGAAGTTTCTCCAGAAGTAACACCTGCAAAAATCGCTGCTCGCTCGGCGCACATCGAAAGGCCATAGCTCGCATTTTCCACGTTGACCCCCCAATAAATCTTGCCACTTCCCCCAAGTATTGCCGCACCGACTTTATACTTTGAATAAGGAGCATAGGCTCTTTTTTGAGCACGCTGAGCCTGCTTGACTAAGTCTTCTAAAGTTTCTGCCTTCATCAACCCTACTCCTTCTCCCGGGAAATCTTTAGCACCTCTAAAATCTCCTCCTGGCGAGCCTTCATTTGCCGCTCTTCCTCGGCATCTTTTTCATGATCATAGCCCATCAAGTGAAGGAAACCATGAACTCCTAAAAAAGCCAATTCCCGCACCAAAGAATGTCCGTATTCCTCAGCCTGCCGCTTGGCGGTATCCATGGAAATAATGATTTGCCCCAGCATCTCTTCTTCCCCCGGAAAAGATTCCTCAGATTCGCTCCAAGCAAAAGACAGCACATCCGTAGGCCTATCCTTGCCTCGGTAGTCCCGATTCAATAAATGAATCTCTTCATCCGTAGTCAATACCACTTCAAGCTCCGCATCAGGGGCGACCTTCTCTTGCCGCGCCCCTTCCAAAAGCACCGCTTTTAAAAGCTCCGACCATTCCGAAGAAAATTCAAGGCTTTCCGGCAGGGTGCAAAATATGATTTTCATAAATCCCCCTACCTATTGCCTTTTTCCGCTTCTTCATAAGCCCTGATAATTCGGCCTACTACCGGATGACGCACCACATCAGCCTCGGTAAAAAATACCTGAGTAATGCCGGAGATATCCTTTAAAATCCGGAGCGCCTCATTTAGACCGGAACGCTGATGAATCGGCAAATCCACTTGGGTCATATCGCCATTGATAATCATCTTTGAGCCGAAACCCAAACGGGTCAGAAACATTTTCATCTGAGCCGGAGTGGTATTTTGCGCCTCATCCAAAATCACGAAAGCATCATCTAAAGTCCGTCCCCGCATATAAGCGAGAGGCGCTACTTCAATGATTTGCCGCTCCATATATTTTTGGACAGTCTCCATTCCCAATGTCTCATATAATCCATCATACAACGGACGCAGGTAAGGGTCTACCTTTTCTTGCAAATCTCCCGGTAAAAATCCGAGTTTTTCACCGGCCTCCACAGCAGGGCGAGTTAAAACAATCCGCTCCACTTGGTGATTTTTAAGGGCTTGCACCGCCAAAGCAACTGCCAAAAATGTCTTTCCCGTACCCGCAGGGCCGGCAGCAATCGTGATTTCACTTCGGCGAATCGCCTCTACATAAGCTTTCTGCCCCAACGTCTTTGGCTTGATTTGCTTGCCCCTCGTGGTCGTCACGACCACATCGCCAAATAAATCATGAAGTTTATCTACCTGACCATCCTTCACGAGCTCTACCCCATATTTAATCTCGTGAGCGGTAATCGCCACCCCTTGACGATATAAAAATTGCAATTCTCGAATCAAATCCGTAAAAGGCCTCATCTCTTCCGAATCACCTTGCAAAATCAGCTCAGTACCTCGAGCCGACATCTGCATTTGCTCGGAAAAATGATTCGCCATCCACCGCAAATGCTCATCCTGATAGCCCATAATAGCAACCATCTCTTGGGCATCTTGAAAGACGAGAGTCTGGGTTTCCTTTTTCTCGGTCATTGATCTTCTCTCTTTTCATTTGGAATAGAAAAGGGATGGCTGTGCGCCATCCCTTTTACCTGCATTAGGATAAAAACTTCTGAACCACCTGATTCAAAAATTTACCGTCCGCACGGCCTTTCGTTTGGGCCGCCAAAAGACCCATCACTTTTCCCATATCTTTTTTAGATTGGGCACCGGTTTCCTGAATTACTGCTTTTACGATTTCCTCGATTTCCGACTCGCTGAGCGGCTCCGGCAGATACTCTTGCAAAATTGCAACTTCCGCCTCAGTCGCATCAACCAAATCCTGACGATTCCCTTTGCGGAATTCCTCAATCGAATCTCTTCGCTGCTTGACCTCTTTCATTAAGATCGCCAGAATATCCTCATCAGAAAGCTCACGCTTCTGATCAATTTCCTGATTACGCCATGCAGATTTTACCATTCGGATAACCGACAACCGGAGCTTTCCGGTCTCTCGTTCTTTCATTGCAGCTTTCATATCTGCATCTAAACGAGTTTTTAACATGATGATACCTCCTGAACTTTACCCCTTAGCGAAACTTACGTTTCCGCGCAGCTTCGGATTTTTTCTTCCGCTTTACGCTCGGTTTTTCGTAATGCTCTCGCTTGCGAAGTTCAGACAATACACCGTCTTTCTGACAGCTACGTTTAAAACGTTTCAGTGCTGTTTCAAAAGACTCTGCTTTGTTGATTTTGATTTCAGCCATTATCTATCCCTCCCTCCGGGTGGGTCGTATACCTCGTATTAGTATACAAAAAATCATTTTTTTTGTCAACTAATCCCATTGACAAAACCCATTTTTTCTTTAGCCCGGTGGCCACTCCATAAAACGACCGCCCAATAAATGAGCATGCAAGTGCATCACCGTCTGACCGCCATCATCCCCGGTATTTACTACAACCCGGAAACCATCTTCCTTAATACCGGCCAACTCGGCAATATCGGCAACTTTGGCAAAAATGCGCCCCAGAAGCTGTTCGCTTCGTTCACCGTCTCGCAAACAAGACAAGTGCTTTTTCGGAATGACTAGCCAATGAATCGGCGCTTCCGGCTTAATATCCGGAAAAACAATCAACTCCTCATCTTCATAACGAATATCCGCCGGGATTTCCTTACGAGCGATTTTACAAAAGATGCAATCCTCCATTTTTCTCTCACACCCCCATTACCTTTAGCCTTTTTCTAAAATTCGTTCTTTCCTGCCCATTTCCTTCCAAATCGGAAATATTCCATAAAAAAACCACAAATTCATTTTTGACCCGCAATCAAGGGTAGCCAGTGCCCGAATTACTCAGCCTCTCCCCAAAGACCATCCCGATAAATATTCGTCACTTTCAGCCGCTCTATACTGCCGCTCTCGTGACCGCTTGCCTCACCGTAAATACGGATATACTCACTGCTCCAACCGGAAATCTTGCCATCCTCGCCGGGTTCTTCCCAAAGCACTTCCACTTCCCGACCGATAAATTTTCGCTGAAATTCCCGACTCATCTCATCCGCCAATTTTTGCAGCCTCTGCACCCGCTCTCTTTTTTCAGGCTCCGACACCTGCTCCTTAAAGCCCGCCGCCGGAGTACCACGCCGGGGCGAATAGGGAAATACATGAATGCCTGAAAAGCCAAAGCCCCGCACTGCCTCTAAAGTACTCTCAAAGTCGGCCTCACTCTCACCGGGAAATCCGACAATAATATCTGTAGTCACCGCAATATCCGGAGCATTTTCACGAATCCTCGCCAAAAGCTCCCGAAATTTTTCCACCGTATAAGGGCGCCCCATCCCTTTTAAAATCTTATCCGTACCGGACTGCAACGGTAGATGAAGCTGCCGGCAAATCCGTGGATTTTCGGCAATCAAATTTAACAGCTTCGGGCTTACCTCCACCGACTCTAGCGACCCTAGCCGCACCCGCCCGGTCGGGAAAAATTTAAGCACTGTTTCCGTTAAGTCCGCCAAAGACGGTTTCTCCGGCAAATCCAAACCATAAGCCCCCAAATGAATCCCGGTCAGAATCACTTCCCGAAATCCCTGCCGGCTTAAGTTCTCCGCTTCCCGCTGCACAGCCTCCAAGCTACGCGACCTGAGAGGCCCACGAGTATAAGGAATAATGCAGTAGGTGCAAAATTGATTGCACCCTTCCTGCACTTTAAAAAAAGCTCTTGACCGTCCTTCTTCACGAGCCGGCAAATCCTCAAATTCACGAGCCGCCAAAATATCGCCCACATGAATCTGCTGTTTTTTCGCCTGCTGTTGCTCCTCGACCCAGCCAATCAATTTATGCCGATCCTGAGTACCAACAATCAAATCAACCCCTTCGATACCGGAGATTTCCCCCGGCGCCGATTGAGCATAACAACCGGTCACCACAATCGTTGCATTTGGCGCTTTTCGAATCGCCCGGCGAATACTCTGGCGGGATTTTCGCTCCCCCAGATGGGTCACTGAGCAGGTATTTATCAAATAGACTTCCGCCGCTTCTTCAAACGGAACGACCTCATAGCCGGCAGATTGAAAAAGTCCCTCGATCGCCTGAGTTTCCGTATGATTGACCTTGCACCCCAAAGTCATTGTGCCAATCCGTTTCATTCTTGTCCTCCCAACAAGCCCCATTCATAAAGCATCAAGCCCGATGCCAGAATTGCCGCAGTCTCCGCCCGCAAAATCGTATCTCCCAGAGTTACCAAATTCGCTCCGGCAGTCTGCAAAAATTCTGTTTCCTTCGCAGAAAATCCACCTTCCGGCCCAATAATCATCATATTTTTCTCTTTTTCCATACCTGCCTTCAAAGCTCCTTTTAAAGAAGCGCCCTGACAGTTTTCATGGGGTACCCAAATCGCACCGCTTTCGGCGAATCTCTCGACTGCCCCGCCTAATTTCTGCACCCCAAGCACCTCCGGTACTCGTTCCCTGCCGGATTGCTGAGCCGCTTCCAAAGCAATTTTCTGCCATCTTTTTCGGCGATCTATTTTCTTTTTTTCATCCAATCGAAGCACCGAGTGCTCCATCTCCAGCGGAATCAAGCTATCTACACCAATCTCCACCGCCTTTTGAATCATCCAGTCCATCTTTTCGCCTTTTAAAAGCCCAAAAGCCAAAGTCAATTTCAAAGGCGAATTTGAGGCACTCTGCACCTGCTGAATCACCTCAAGAAGCCCACGATTTTCCTCGATTTTCGCGAGCCGAGCCACCACGACTTTCCCCAAGCCATCAGCGACTTCGATTTCATCGCCGACCTGCGCCCGATTTACCCGCACCCAATGATGAAAACCATCTCCGTCCAAAAAGAAAGAATCCCCGGAAAAGGGAAAAAAGAGGCGGCGCATCAGACCACCTCTTTACGACGAGCCACGATTACACACCAGCCCGCTTCTTCCATCACTTCTAAGATATGAAATCCGGCTTCCCGAATCACATTTTCCACCTCAGATCGACGATCATCAATAATCCCGCCGGAAATCCAAAGCCCCTCACTAACTAGGCAGCTCGGCGCATCTTTAGATAGCCGGATAATAATGTCTGCCACAATATTCGAAACAATCACATCCACCGGCCGCTCCCAGCCTGCCAATAGATCATTTTCCTTAAAGCGTACCACGCTCTCCACATCATTCAGATGAACATTTTCAATGGTCACTTTAATGGAAGTCGGGTCAATATCCAGCGCATCGACTCCCGCCGCTCCAAGCTTCGCCGCAGTCACCGCCAAAATTCCCGAGCCGCAACCCACATCCAGCACATCAGTACCGGGCTCCAGCCATTTTTCCAGCGCTTCCATGCAAAGCCGAGTCGTCGGATGAGTGCCGGTTCCAAAGGCCATTCCCGGATCAAGCTCCAGCACAATATCGCCGGATTTCGGCTCATATTCTTCCCACGAAGGCTTTACGACTAGCTTTGCCCCGACCCTCAAAGGCTTAAAGTAAGCCTTCCAACCATGGGCCCAATCCTCCTCATCCATTTCCCATTCCAAGAGGATACCTTCGCCGACATTGACACCGCTGGCCCGAATCACTTCAATACCTTCCCGCACCGCCAAAATCCGCTCGGCTAAATAATCATCCTGGGGAAAATAAGCACGAACCGTCCGCACTCCTAATTTTTCCACCGACGGCGGCAAATCACTATATTCCCAGCCACCGGTTTTTCTAAACTCCTCAATCCAATCGGGATCTTCAATCTCCACCCCACCGGAGCCAAAGCGAATAAAAAGAGCCGAAATCGCCTCCGTCGCCTCCGGTGTCGTCTTAATTGCCAATTCAGTCCACTTCATAAAAGCTCCTCACTCTATTAGATGCCAAGTACATCTTTCATTTGCTTTAAAAAGCTTTTTTCCTCACTGCTGACCCGATCGCCGGAAATTCCGGCAAATTCTTCCAGAAGTTCCCGCTGACGGGCATCCAATTTAGTCGGAGTAATCACTTTGACCCGAATATATTGATCGCCTCGCCCTCGACCTTGCAACTGGGGAATTCCTTTTTCCTTCAGCCGGAATACCTTACCGGTCTGAGTACCTTCGGGAATTTTCAAAGAAATCTTACCATCTAAAGTCGGCACCTCAATCTCCGCCCCTAAAACCGCCTTAACCATCGGTAGCGGCACCTCGCACCACACATCATTGCCATCCCGCTCAAACAGCGGATGGGTACGGACGTGCAAATACACATACAAATCTCCCGCCGGACCACCTCGACGACCGTCTTCACCCTCGCCGCTCATTCGGAGACGTGCTCCTTCATCTACACCGGCAGGCACCTTGACTTCCAGCGTCCGATTCTTTCGAACCTTTCCTTTACCCTTACACATACCGCAAGGCTTCGGGATAATTTGACCGGTACCGGAGCATCGCTGGCAGGTTGTCGCATTTGCCATCCGACCAAATGGGGTATTTACATATTGCTGCACCTGACCGCTTCCTTGGCAATTCGGACAAGTCTCCGGCTGTGTCCCTGCCGCTGCACCGCTACCCCGACAGGTATCGCAATTCTCCAGGCGAATCAACTGAATATTTTTAGTCGCTCCAAAAGCGGCCTCTTCAAAAGTGATATCCAAATCATAACGAAGATCATCGCCCCGCTCCGGTCCATTTGGTCGCCGCTGCCTACCGCCGCCAAACATCATATCAAAAATATCCCCAAAGCCACCCTGACCGCCGAAACCACCACCAAAGCCGCCCTGACCGCCACCTTGGGATGGATCGAAAGCAGCATGACCAAATTGGTCATATTGCTGACGCTTGCCGGAATCAGAAAGGATTTCATAAGCCTCATTAATCTGCTTCATTTTTTCTGCCGCTTCTTCCGGCTTCTCTTTATTCAAATCAGGATGATACTGACGTGCCATCTTCCGATAGGCTTTCTTAACCTCATCCTCCGAAGCTCCTTTTGAAACTCCCAATACCTCATAAAAGTCTTTTTTAGCCAAGTTTTCCCGCTCCTCTAAATTCCATCTTTGCTTCTCATGAAAATTTTTCTATCTCTATTAGTGTACCATTTTTTACCAAAATAGGAAAAAACAGGGGAAAAACTCCCCCTGAATTCTCTCAGTCAAATCCCAATGAAGGCTTTGAAATCTTATTTCTTTTCTTCCTCATCTACTACGGTGTAATCAGCGTCCACTACATCATCCTGAGGTGCACCTTGTCCCTCCGCCCCAGTTCCGTCAGCACCTTCAGCTTGTTGAGCATAAGCGGCAGAACCGATTTCATAAAGCACCGCTTGAAGGTCTTCGGTTGCTTTTTTAATCACTTCCAAATCGCTTCCTTCCAGCGCTTTTTTCACATCTTCCACAGCCGCCTTCGCTTTATCCAATTGAGCCGCTTCCGCTTTATCGCCCAGCTCGCCCAATGCTTTTTCAGTTTGATAAACCATTGTATCTGCTTGATTTCGGATTTCAACTTCCTCTTTGCGCTTTTGATCCTCAGCGGCGTGAGCTTCCGCTTCCTGCATCATTTTTTCGATTTCTTCCTCGCTCAATCCACCGGAAGAAGTAATACTGATTTTCTGCTCTTTTCCGGTGCCTTGGTCTTTCGCGCTAACGTGCACAATACCGTTGGCATCAATATCGAAGCTGACCTCGATTTTAGGGATTCCCCTTGGAGCCGCCGGAATTCCGTCCAAGCTAAAGCGTCCAAGAGTTTTATTACCCGCAGCCATCTCCCGCTCTCCTTGAAGAACGTGGATTTCCACCGAAGTCTGTCCATCCGCAGCAGTTGAAAATACCTGGCTTTTCGCAGTCGGAATTGTGGTATTTCGGTCAATGATTCGAGTAAATACACCGCCCAAAGTTTCAATTCCCAAAGACAGCGGCGTCACATCCAAAAGAAGAACATCCTTCACATCGCCGGAAAGAACCCCCGCCTGAATCGCCGCCCCTACTGCCACGCACTCATCCGGATTGACCCCTTTATGAGGCTCTTTATTGAGGGCTTTTTTGATTGCTTCCTGCACCGCAGGAATTCGGGTCGAGCCGCCTACCAAAATGACTTGATTAATCTCGCTGCTACTCAAACCGGAATCTTTCATCGCCTGGCGAACCGGCCCCATAGTTGCCTCTACCAAATCTGAAGTCAATTCATCAAATTTTGCACGAGTTAAAGTCAGATCCAAATGCTTAGGCCCACTTGCATCAGCAGTGATAAACGGCAAATTTATATTGCTGCTCATCACGCCGGAAAGCTCAATTTTCGCTTTTTCCGCCGCTTCTTTCAGCCGTTGCAAAGCCATTTTATCATTACCAAGGTCAATGCCGCTTTCCTTCTTAAATTCCTCAACCATCCATTTAATCACTTTTTCATCAAAATCATCGCCGCCCAGCTTATTATTCCCACTAGTCGCCTTGACTTCAAATACCCCATCACCCAGTTCCAAAATCGAGACGTCGAAAGTTCCGCCCCCTAAGTCAAATACCAATACAGTGTGCTCATTCCCTTTATCCATCCCATAAGCCAAAGCCGCCGCAGTCGGCTCATTGATGATTCGAAGTACTTCAAGACCCGCAATCGTTCCGGCATCCTTAGTTGCCTGACGCTGAGCATCACTGAAATAAGCCGGCACTGTGATGACCGCTTGGGTTACTTTCTGCCCCAGATAAGCCTCTGCATCAGCTTTTAATTTTTGAAGAATCATCGCCGAAACTTCTTGAGAAGTATACTCTTTATCGTCGATTTTTACTTTATAATCAGTCCCCATATGACGTTTAATCGATTGCACCGTATGATCCGGATTGGATACCGCTTGTCGCTTGGCAATTTGTCCGACCAATCGCTCGCCGGTTTTTGAAAATCCAACTACCGAAGGAGTTGTACGACCACCCTCCGCATTCGCAATAACGACCGGTTCGCCGCCTTCCATTACAGATACACATGAATTTGTTGTTCCTAAGTCAATTCCAATTACTTTAGACACTTTATATTCCTCCAATTTACTTCATTTTTTATTTATGTTGTCACTTTACATTTTTAGCCGGATACCTTGACCATGGCCGGACGAAGCACCTGCTCACCCATCTGATAGCCTGCCTGCAATTCCTGAAGGACAATGCCTTCCGGCGTACCGTCAACAGCCTCCCGCATCACGCCCTCGTGATACATTGGATCAAAAGGCCTGCCCTCGGTCTCAATTTTCTTGATTCCCTGCTTTTCCAGAATTTCTTCAAATTGACGAGAAATCATTTCAATCCCTTGACGGAAACTCTCACCATCCTCAGAAGCCAATGCCCTTTGGAAATTATCCAAAATCGGCAAAAACTCGCTAAGTACCGTGCTTTTCACAAAACCGGAAAATTTGAACCGCTCTTCTTCGGTTCGACGCCGAAAATTACTAAATTCCGCCTGACTTCTCATCAGGCGATCGGTCAGCTCCGCAATTTTTACATCATCCGACTCTTCCGCTATTTCCTCTATCACTTCTGCAGTAATCTCCTCAGCGGTTTCTTCGGATTCTGCCTCTTCCTGCAATTCTTCATTTTTCATCTTTTCACTCATACCGACACTCCTTTACCTTAAATTCAGCTAGCCGATATATTTTCTCAGCATACTTTCCATATGTTTTTGCATAAATTCCATCACGCTAACCACCCGTTGATACTCCATGCGAGTCGGCCCAATCACCGCAATTCGCCCAACAATCTGCCCGCCTAATTGGTAAGTTCCCTGAACAATACTACAATCCTGAATCGTACTGGAGTGATTTTCCCGACCAATCGTTACCAACAAATTGCCATCGCTCTCCTGACGCAGTAGCTCCGAAAGCTCCCGCTCTTCCTCAAGCAGCCCCAAAAGCTCTCGCACTCTTTCCATATCGCCGCGAAATTCCGGTTGCTCCATCAATTGTGAAGTACCGCCCAAATAAAATTTTTGCTCCTGCTCCTTTTGAAAGATTCGCTGAAGTTCCCGCATCGAAGCTTCAAAAAGCATCGGGTCTTGAATGACCGACTGCTGAATCTCCTGTAGCACCTGAGCCGGAAGTGCCGAAAAAGCCTGTCCGGCAAGCTGCCGATTGATTACCTCTGCCATCCGCTGAAGCTCTTCAAATTTGAGCCCTTCCGGAATCTGCATCATCCGATTTTCCAAAACTCCATTATCAGCAACTAGTACCAAAATCGCTCGATCATCCTCATAAGGCAAAAACTGCAAATAACGGAAACTTGGCGTTTTTTGATTTACCACAATCGTCAAATTGCGCGTCATTTTTGAAATCAACTTGGCAGTTTCCTGAAAAGCCTCCTCTATGCGATTTACCCGCTCATCGTACCAATTTTCGATAAAAGCAATTTCTTGATTGGAGACCTTCTGTTTCGGCAAAAGCTGATCTACATAAAAGCGATAGCCCTGAGCGGAAGGAATTCGACCGGCCGAGGTATGAGGCTGAGCCAAAAAACCCATCTCTTCAAGATCAGACATCTCATTGCGAATCGTCGCCGCACTGACCCCCAACCCATGATTTTTCGAAAGAGCCCTAGAACCCACCGGCTCCGCACTCGCCACATAATCCTCAACAATCGCTTGGAGAATTCGGCGCTTTCGCTCATCCAACATCATTGCTACCTCCCAACCCGCAAAATAAAAGAACAACGCAATCGAACCCTGCCGACTTGCGTTGTTAGCACTCAACGGACGAGAGTGCTAACATCTCCTCATTGAGAGTAACACTCTTAAGACAAAAAGTCAAATTTTTTCCTATTCCCTATAAAAAAAGTTCCGCCAACAAATTATTAAAGCGAAGTCCTTCCGGGGTCGGAACTATCCGGCCTGCCTCGCATTTTAGCCAGCCTTTTTCCTTTCCTTTTTCCAGTCCTTTTCCGGCCTTTTTTTCCAATGGAAAGCCAAATCGTTTTTCAAATTCCTGGGGAGAAATTCCCTCGGTAGTCCGAAGCCCCATAAAGCAGAATTCCCCCTGCCGTTCTTCCGGCGACAGCAATTCCAAACAATCAGATTCGCCTTCTCCCCTTACAAACTTCTCCAACCACTCGAAATATTCCTCAAGCCCCTCCGGGTGATTGTACCGCTTTTCGCCGTCAAAGCCGCAAGCCGCCGCACCAAAGCCCAAATAAGGCTGATATCGCCAATATTTCAAATTGTGGCGACATTCGCCGCCGGGTCTGGCAAAATTGGAAATCTCATAGCGCCCAAAGCCTTGAACCGGCAAAAATTCTTGAAGCCAATCATACATCGCCTCTTCTTCTATCGGCGATGGCAAGGCAAGCTCTCCATCTCGCTCCATTTGAAAAAATGGCGTCCCCGCCTCGATTTGCAATCCATAAATCGACAAATGATCAGTCGGCCAAGAAGCAACTTCCAATAAAGTTTCTTGCAAAGACTTCAAAGACTGCTCCGGAAGCCCATACATCAAGTCTACATTTAAATGGGTAAATCCTGCTTCCGCCGCCTCATACACCGCAAGCCTTGCCTGCTCAGCCCTATGAATACGACCGCAAGCCGCAAGCTCTTTCGCCTGCAACGATTGCACCCCGATACTGGCGCGGGTAAATCCCGCCTGCCGATAAGCCTGCCAGTCTGCCTTGCATACGGTTTCCGGATTGACTTCCAGCGTGATTTCCGCATCTTTTGTCACTGCGAAATTTTCTTTAAAAGCCTTCAAAATTTTCTCAAGCCGCTCCGGCCCCAAAAGGCTCGGCGTGCCGCCGCCAAAAAAAATCGTATCCACCCCATGAAACGACAAAACTTGGCTCTGAAGCGCAATCTCCAAAGCCAAGCTTTCTATATACTGCTCCCAAAATGAAGGCTCAGCTCGATAGGAAGTAAAATCGCAATAGCGGCACTTCTGCACACAAAAAGGGATATGAATATAAGCTCCCCAATTTTCCTTCGCCATGACCGTCTCTCCATTACTTTTGGGATAATTTATTACAATTTTTGTCAATCCATTTTAAGAACCGCCATAAAAGCCTCTTGGGGCAATTCCACCGAGCCCACCTGCTTCATACGCTTCTTGCCTTCTTTTTGTTTCTCCAATAATTTACGTTTTCGGCTAATATCGCCACCGTAACATTTCGCCAATACGTCTTTCCGCATTGCTCTTACGGTCTCACGAGCAACCACTTTCGCGCCAATCGCCGCCTGAATCGGAATTTCAAACATCTGGCGGGGAATAATCTCCTTCAATTTTTCTGCCAACTGCCGCCCCCTAAAAGGTGCCCGATCCTTGTGAACAATCACACTCAGCGCATCCACCGGATCGCCATTTAGGAGAATGTCCAGCTTCACCAATTTTGAAGAACGATAGCCAATCAGTTCATAATCCAGCGACGCATAGCCCCGAGTCGAAGATTTCAACCGATCAAAATAATCGTAAATAATCTCGCCTAAAGGAATTTCATAAGTCACCATGACCCGATTCACGTCCAGATATTTCATATCCTTAAAGATGCCCCGCTTATCCTGAGAAAGCTCCATCACTGCTCCTACATAATCATTGGGCACAATAATGGTCGCCTTCACATAAGGCTCCTCAATCCGCTCAATTTTCTGCACCTCCGGCATCTTCGACGGATTGTCCACAGTCACCATCTCACCATCAGTCATATAAACATGATAGATAACGTTCGGCGCTGTCGTAATCAGGGAAATTCCATATTCCCGCTCCAAACGCTCCTGAATCACTTCCATATGAAGAAGCCCCAAAAAACCGCAACGGAAGCCGAAGCCCAAAGCCACCGACGTCTCCGCCTCGTAAACTAACGCTGCATCATTGAGTTGGAGTTTTTCCAAAGAATCCCGCAAATCTTCATAATCCGAACTGTCCACCGGATAAAGACCGCAATACACCATCGGCGTAATGCCCCGATAGCCCGGCAAAGGCTCAGCCGCCGGACGATGAGTTTCGGTGACTGTATCGCCGACCCGGCAGTCTTTTACATTTTTAATCGCCGCCGCTAAAAAGCCGACTTGTCCGACCTCAAGGGATTTTACCGGCTGTACATGGGGCGAGAAAATACCGGTCTCCGTCACATCAAAATCGGCATTGGTCGCCATCATATGAATTTTCATCCCCGGCTTGATTCTTCCTTCCATGACCCGCACATAAGCAATTGTCCCTTTATAAGCATCAAAATGAGAATCAAAAATCAACGCTTTAAGAGGCGCTTCACTGTCCCCTTTCGGCGCCGGTACTCTCGCCACTACCGCTTCAAGGACTTCGTCAATCCCAAGACCTGTCTTTGCACTGGTCAATATCGCCTCAGAAGCATCAATGCCAATCACATCTTCAATTTCCTGACGAACCCGCTCCGGATCGGCACTCGGCAAATCCACCTTATTAATAACCGGAATGATTTCCAAATCATGCTCCAAAGCCAAATACACATTCGCCAAAGTCTGAGCCTCAATGCCCTGGCTGGCATCAACCACCAGCAAAGCGCCCTCGCAAGCCGCCAAACTCCTCGACACCTCATAGGTAAAATCGACATGCCCCGGCGTATCAATCAAATTCAGCATATACTCCTGCCCATCCTGAGCAGTATGAGATAAACGCACCGACTGAGCCTTAATTGTGATGCCTCGCTCTCTTTCGATATCCATCTTATCCAGCACCTGAGCTTCCATTTCCCTAGAAGACAATGCACCGGTACGCTCAATTAGGCGATCCGCCAAGGTTGATTTCCCATGGTCAATATGGGCAATAATGGAAAAATTCCGAATCCTGCTTTGATCCATTTCCACCTTCTGTCCTTTCATTAACGCGAATTCACACGCAACATCATTCTTGATATTCAAAGTATTATACCATTTTGAGAGAAATCACCGCAACCAAAAAGCAGATTACTTTCGCTTGCCTTTTCAAAATCCTTGTGGTAAAGTAGGTGGGTACGATATAAATAGCATAGTTTATTCACAAGGAGGTGACTATCAGTGCCGCAAATTAAATCTTCCATTTTGAGTGTAAAAAAAGATGCCGCAGTGCGGGCGCAAAACTTCGCCACTAAATCTGCTGTTAAAACTGCAAATCGTAAAGTTGTTGAAGCCGCGAAGGCGGGCAACGCTGACGAAGCTGCTGCCCTTCTCACAGAAGCCACCAAAAAATTGGATACCGCAGCTCGCAAAGGTATTGTTCATAAAAATGCCGCTGCTCGCAAAAAATCCAGACTGGCTAAAAAAGTGAACGCAGCCGGAAAATAATTTGGACTTAAAAGACTCGCAAAAGCGGGTCTTTTTTTCTGCCCAAATGCTCTTTTCGATTAATCATTATACTTTTCTTTTAAAAATCATCAAACTAAATTACAAAATACCTGTGATTTTGTTAATATTTCCAAAAGAAATACTCGTAAAAATCAAAAATATTTCCAAGCATTGTGAATTATTGTGGATAGTTGCAGACTTTTTCTATATAATAAGAGTATATGTCCATGTTATATTTTAAATTAGACGAAAGGAGGGGAGCATTTTGAGTAAAAAACTCTTCTGGTTTCTCGTTGCCATGCTCTGCGGTGGCTATGTAATCAAAAAGGTTTGTTGCAAGCCGGATGCAACTGTAGTCATGCCTGTGAAACCGCCTGGCAAAAAAAAGACTTCCGAAGCTGTTCACGAGTCCGAAGATACACTCAAAACACCGGCTGAGCCTATCCCCGACTTTTTCTTGGAATTTGAAAGTGAACCCATCATCGAAGAAACTCCAGAAGTCATTGCAGACATCAAGCCTATGGAGCCGGAAAGCTTATCGCTTTTTGCGGTTTCCGAAAAGCCGATTTATCCTTCCTTCGTTTTTTCTTCCGGTTTAGCCGATGATTTCTACGAATACATTGAAGGTATCCCGGAATTTCAAATTCCTGATAATGACATTCAAAAAGCCGAACCGGCAATTTTATACGCCTTTTCTAATCATCTTTACAAATTTGATAAAAAGGAAGAAGCGATTTTCTGGTTCTATCTGGCTCAATACCGCAATCGCTACCTGATTTCAATCCTCAAAAAAACAACGCCTCTGCCCTCTGATCTCTTCGCCCGTTTCTTCAGAGAATGTGGCTTCCAAGGTAATCTACGAATTTTGCGAGACGATTACCTCTCCGAATGTATCGACCAAGAGCACAAGCATCTCAGCGTTGTCTACGATAATGCCACCCGCAAAAATATTCAAGTTGCCACACGAACTTTGGGAAAATCCCTTACCGCTTACGCACTTACAGATATTGAAAAGCAAGCCAAGCGACTCGCCGAGGTACTTGCTTATGAGGAAAAATTTCCCTTCCAACCGGAGTGCCTCGTGTCCTATCATGACCTGATTCCTGAGGAAGATCGAAAAGCAATTAAAGATAAACTTTCCTCCGAATTTTTGGCGGCCGGTCAATGGCTTTCTAAAAATAAAGAAAAAGTCCAAGAAATCCGAAATCAAATTAATTTAGCAACCGTATCACAATAAAACTCCTGCTCATCACGCAGGAGTTTTTCTATGCCCAACCCCAAATTACCGCTTCAATAGCTTAAGCAAAAATATATGTTATACTATTCTCAAGTGCAAAATTAATGGCAAAATATCATTTACCCAACATAAATTCACGACGAAAGGCGGTTTCTCATGAAAAAATGGCTACTCTCACTTCTGGTGTTTCCCCTCCTGCTCAGCGGTTGTTCCTCCGAAAGTGGCGGCTCCGGCTCCGACCTAATTGATGAAAAAGGGCTCATCGCCTATAGTCACAAATTTCCGGAATTTAAAATTAAAAATGATGATGTTAAAAATGCCGAACCGGCAATTCTTTTTGCCTACTCCAATCAACTTTTCGCTCAAGATAAGCATGACGAAGCGGTATTCTGGTTTTACCTTGCCCAATCCCGCAACCGCTATCTGCTCTCCGCAACGGAAGAGCCTGCGCCTGTCACTCCTGAGCTTTTCTTGCGATTTTATCGAGAATCCGGCTTTGTCGGCAACGTCTCCGTCCTAGGTGCCAAAGGCCTTGTCACCGATCCGGATTCCAGATATCCGAAAATGAATGCCTACTACGATTCTGCCAGTCGGCAAAATATCCACAAAGCCTCCAGCGGCCTCGGCGAAGTCATCAATCCCTACGCCTTTCAAAATCTTGATAAATTGCAAAAGCAACTCGATAAGCTCATTGCCTACGAAAAAGCCAATCCTTTCAATCCGGCTGCGGTCATTTCGGAAGCCGACTTAGTTTCTCAGGAAAAGCTAAAAGAGCTCCACGAAAAATCCATTACAACCTTTGAAGAAGCCAAAGTTTTTGTCGAAAAAAATAAAGACAGCATCCGAGAAAAACGAAGTAAAAATGGTCTAAAAAACGACTAAATTTTACCGAAAAGGAGATTTTTCTATGAATCACAAACAAAGTCAAGCGGCTCAACAAGCCTTGAGTGAGTGGCTTTCCCATCCGGACGAGCTTGGCGAAGCACCAAGCAAAATTGAACTGGTCGGCGAATTTGACCTTCATGGTCTTCATTATTATATTTTCAAGTACAAAAAATCCCAGCTTGAAAGCTGGCTACTGGGAGTCTGTGGCGGCTACGAAGACGATTCCCTTGAACACTGCGGTCATGTATTCAGCGAAATGGAGAATTATAACGAAGCTACTGCCAAAGAAGATGCTGTCCAAATGGTCGAAATGATTCGAGAATATTGGATAAACGAGGCGGCAAAGCACGAGGAAAATAAAAACGAAAACGAGAGCGGCGGCAGCTTTGTCGCCACAATTCCTCTCTATGAAATCAGTTGGGACAAAAAGCAATTCATCGAAGATTTACAGAAAGAATGGCAACTTGCCGACCAAAGCAGTGATCGTGGTAGCGACAATGATGAGATCTATATCGCTGAATTTGACGGTATGTTCGCAACAGTTTCCCTCATGCCGGCACCCATCCCGGACGGTGAAGCGGAATACTTTGCGGCGAGTAACTACCTCTGGCCGGAAGCCGTCCAGGAAGTTTCCAAGCAAAAAGCTCATTTGCTAGTTGCAGTATTGCCTCGCCAAGCGGACAATCTTGAAGCTGGAAAACTATTTGCCAAGATTTGCAGTACCTGCATGAAAAGCACCAACGCCATTGGTGTCTACACCGCCGGCACCGTCTTTCAGCCTCAATTCTATCGAGAATCCGCCGAAGTCATGAAAAATGGCGAACTCCCCCTCCTCAACTGGATTTATTTCGGCCTAATTGCCCATGAAGATGGCACTACCAGCGGCTACACCTATGGACTTGAAAGCTTCAGCAAAAAAGAACTCGAAGTCCTCAATGCCGACCTCTCCCCTCAAGACTTGCGATTCTTCCTTTTTGACATTGCCGCCTACATACTCTCCGCAAATGTTACCCTCCAAGACGGCGAAACCATTGGCTTCTCGGAAGAACAAAAGCTGCAAATTACCCTCTCAAAAGGGGTTTACCTAAATCCGGAGCAAGATACTCTTAAAATCGCCTACCAATGATTGCTTCGCCTTTGGGCGAATTGCGGTGTTGAAGAAACAGCTAATGTACTTTATGCACACTGCACCACCCCTCGCTCTACTTGGATTGACTGCTATTTTTCAAGAAATGAACTATTTTTTTATGAAAAATGCACATAACCTGTTCGGATACAAAGCAATCTTATCCTAATAACGATATAAAAAATGAGGCACTACTTTTTACAGTAGTGCCTCATTTTTTTGTAATTAATTGTAATGATAATGATATATCGTATAGTGGTAGTCAATTAGCAGCAACAGTATAGCGAGTATTTGAGATGAATTGCTC
>JGI994J12354_10001087_pt1 | contig 27559 bp, 23 predicted proteins | sample IntmicLarv3ML3BL_FD_12354 | JGI IMG/M metagenome (IMG submission 12354)
AACGTCTTTCTTCGCTTGTTTTCCTCATTTTTAAGCCATTTAACGCCGTGAGAGCATTTTTATAAAGCAAATGCTCGTGTAAATACTCTTTCTTTGACAGGCTGACCTTTGAGTAAAGTCTCAAAGGCTTCTTTCTATTTCAGATAGCGTTCTATAGCGCGGTTTAAATCCTCAATTGCAGTCATATCGCCCTCTCTTGCCGCATCATAGATACAATGTTCAATATGACTTTGAAGAATTACAAGACCGGCTTTATTAAGTGCAGACCTAACCGCAGACAGTTGAACGAGAACTTCACTGCAATCTCTGCCGTCTGCAACCATCTGTTTCACGGATTCAAGATGTCCGATGGCTCGCGAGAGGCGGTTGATCACCGCTTTTGTCTCTTCCGGCGAATGCGCATGATGATGTCCGTGCCCATGAGAGTGACTGTGTCCGTCAGAATGAGTATGCTCATGGTCATTACTGTGTGTATGGTCACTTAGACTGTTTTTTTCTTCAAAGCGCTCATGACTCATATAATTACTATAGTCCTTTCTGCATCGGAAAGCTTAAAAATATGGAACCCCCCTGAGTTTTGTGAACTCAGGGGGCCGTATGTATGTTTGGATAAAATGCCTCTTATGAAGCAAGCTCCTTCGCCTTTGTAGCAGCAGAACCGGCATCGGGAGTGTAAGCATCTGCACCAATCTCATCAGCAAAAGCGGTTGTGATGGGTGCGCCGCCAACCAGAATCTTGACCTGGCTCTTAAGGCCAGCTTCAGCAATAGCAGCAACAGTATTCTTCATGGCTTCCATTGTGGTTGTCAGAAGAGCTGAAACGCCAACAACCTTGCAGTCGGGGTTAGCTTTGATTGTTTCGACAAATTTCTCAGCAGGAACGTCAACGCCAAGGTCAATAACCTCAAAGCCGGCGGACTCTACCATGAGAGCAACGAGGTTTTTGCCGATGTCATGAAGGTCACCGGAAACGGTGCCAATGACAAACTTTCCGTACTTAGCGCCTGCATCGGCAGCCATTAGAGGCTGAATAACAGAAACGCCTTTCTTCATTGTCAGAGCTGCGACTAGCATCTCAGGCACGAAGATCTCATTACGCTGGAATTTTTCACCAATAACACCCATTGTATCAATCATGGTGTTAAGGATGTCTCCGGCAGCTGCGCCGCCATCAATTGCTTCCTGAACTATTCCCTCGATTTTCTTCAGCTTGCCGGTCTCAACGGCATTTGCTACTTCCTGAAGATTTGCCATTTTTGTCGTCCTCCTAATAAGTTTGTTTTTGCTGAGTTTGATATCATTACAATACATTAATTATTGTAATTGTTCAAGTGTTATTTGAATAAATCCCCATATTTTTGTATTAATATACAACAGTCATTTCGAAAAAAGGACAGCTATTATTCCAGTATTAGTATACTACACAAACATTTTGCACATTCTTTATATATTCTGCTTATAGTCAATTATATTATTATACTAAAATGCTAATGCAATTATATAGTTGATTTTTTTTCTTCCCTGTGTTAAGTTATTATCAATAAAGTAAAAATATACAAAGGAGATTTTTATGCACGAAGGACATGATCATCACCACCACGACGAGGTTTCCGGAAAAACTCTTGCTTTAATGACGTATATGTTAGACCACAATAAACAGCATACTGAAGAGCTCCATGATATGTCACACGACCTTTCTCACGAAGGACAGGAAGAAGCATCGAAGCTGCTTCACGAAGCAGTAAGTGCTTTCGAGCGCGGAAACGAAAAGCTTGAACAGGCATTAAAGCTGGTAAAGGGGGAACACTAATGTGCCTTTCAACTGTTTACAAAGTTCAAAATGGATCTCAGGATGTTGTTTGTGAGCATGTTAGCGGTATTGTAATCGGAGACGGCAATGTGACCCTTACAGACATCATGGGTCAGGAGACTATTGTTGACGGAATAATAACGAGCATTGACCTTATGAAAAATATTATCTTAATTCACACAGCCGTATAAAAATTATGAAAGACTACGAGCTCATTCGGGAAATATTTAATAATTGCGCCAACAACAGCACTCGCGACAGGTTTATTATGGAAATTTCTACTGATAATATAGAATCTGTTGTTGAGTCATATTGTGTAGGCACCAACATCACCTGCGAACGGCATGACAATCCGGATGGTTCAGTCATTTTTGATTTAGAGGTAGACGGACTTCCTCAGCGGCTGACCTTCTGCGAAATATAAATTGAGCTGTTTTTTTCCAGCACTTGTCATTGTAAAATGGCAAGTGCATTTTCTTTCTAAATGATGCTTGTAATAATATACAATGTTTTTTAGGTGATTCAGTTCATTTTAACTGTATTGACACTTTATTAACACTTTTTTCAATAAAACGGATTGACAATATTTAAAGCTCTTGTTAGAATACACATGTAAATAGTATCCCCAATGGGGGGATTGTCACAAAAATTCTGAAAAATCAATAAAAAACACATTGTTTGTGATATTATACAACAAGCTGTATGCTACAGTCTGTTTATTCAATAACGGGGGATTATACATGTCCATGACAATAGCTGTTGCCGGCAAAGGCGGCACCGGAAAAACAACTTTAAGCGGTCTTCTAATCGATTATCTTGCAAAATCTGGCAAAGGTCCGGTTCTAGCCGTTGACGCAGATGCAAATTCAAACTTAAATGAAGTGCTCGGTGTTGAAGTGGATGCTACGTTAGGTGATATAAGAGAAGAGATTACAGTAGCAGATATGATGCCGAACAACCCTATTCCCGCAGGTATAAGCAAGCAGGAATATATGGATTACAAGTTCAGCTCCGCACTTATCGAAGAAGATGATTTTGACATGCTTGTTATGGGCCGTTCACAAGGGAAGGGATGTTATTGCTTTGTAAACGGACTATTACAGACCCAAATAGGAAAGTATGCGGGAAGATACAATTATGTTGTTGTTGACAACGAAGCAGGGATGGAGCATATAAGCCGCGGAGTTCTTCCCGGTGTTGACGTTATCCTGCTGGTGTCTGACTGTTCACGACGCGGCGTTCAAGCCGTAGGTCGAATTGCAGAACTTATAAATGAGATGGATATGAAGCCCGATTTAGTAAAGCTCATCATTAACCGTGCTCCTTCAGGTGAACTGGCGCAGGGAATATTAGATGAAATAGCCACACAGGGACTTGACCTTGTGGGCATAGTACCTCAAGACGAGCTTGTATATGAGTATGACAGCGAAGGTCGTCCTACTATACAGCTGCCGCAAAGCTCAAAGGCGCGTACTGCGATTGAGAATATAGCCAAAGAACTATTTCCGTGAGGAAAAAAAGAAAGGGGAAAGCCGATGGATTGCAAAGACTGCAAAGACTGCCTGACGCTTACAACAGTCGAAGAGATGGAGGCTGCCACCGAACGACTCTTAGAGATCGGAGCGTCAGTTGGCGCTGATTCTTGGCAGCAGCGTGTGAAAAATCAAACTCCACGTTGTAAGTTTGGCGAAGAGGGTGTATGCTGCAAAATTTGCTCAATGGGACCTTGCCGTATTACTCCTAAAGCACCAAGAGGCATCTGCGGATGCGATGTGAACGGAATCGTTGCAAGAAACTACCTCCGCTTCACGGCGGGCGGCTCTGCAACACACTCTGATCATGGCCGTGAAATCTGCCATACACTTCACGCAACCAGCGAGGGCGGAAACTATACCGTCAAAGATCCAGACAAGCTTTATAGACTTGCCGCCGAGTGGGGAGTAGAGACAGAAGGAAAAGAGTTATACGACCTTGCTCATGAGATTGCCGAAATCGGCCTTATGGAGTATGGAAAACCCTTCGGCACACAGCGCTTCCTCTCTCGTGCAACCGAAGAGAGACAGGAAGTTTGGGCAAAAGCAGGTATTGCTCCGCGAGCAATTGACAGAGAAGTGTCTGCTGCGCTTCACATGACACACATGGGATGTTCATCTGATTACAAGGCTCTTGTCACCCAGGCACTCCGTTGCGGTATGTCTGATGGTTGGGGCGGCTCCATGATGGGAACCGAATTCTCCGATATCATGTTTGGAACTCCTGTGCCCAGAGATACTGAAGCAAACCTCGGTGTTATGGACATTGAAAAGGTCAATATTGTCGTTCATGGTCATGACCCGTCCCTGTCCGAAATGGTTGTTCAGTATGCTAACGATCCTGAGATGCTTGAGCTTGCACGCAGTGTCGGCGCAAAGGGCATCAATGTATGCGGCGTATGCTGCACCTCAAACGAGGTAACAATGCGTCACGGAATTCCCATGGCTGGTAACTTCCTCCAGCAGGAAAACGTTGTACTTACTGGCGCTTGCGAGGCAATAGTCGTTGATGTGCAGTGCATCTTCCCGGCTCTCGGTCCTCTTTCCAAGTGCTTCCACACAAAGTTTATAACAACATCTGAAATCGCTCAGATTCCTGATTCAGATTTCATTCGTTTCCATCCTGAAACAGCCGGTGAGAACGCAAAAGCTATTATCAGAATGGCAGTCGAGAACTTCAAGAACCGTGATGCTGAGAAAGTATTTATTCCCGACATGAAGCAGAAGGCAACTGTTGGTTACTCACTTGAGGCCATTAAAAAGTGCCTTGATGGAGTTACTAACTCCCATGTTGATCTAACTGGAACAACAAAGCCTCTTATCGAGTGCATCAACTCCGGTGTTCTCCGCGGTGCCGTAGCCATTGTTGGCTGCAACAACCCAAAAGTTCGCTCGGATTATGGTCACATTGAGCTGATGAAGAAGCTTCTTGCAAATGACATTATCGTTATAGTTTCCGGATGCTCTGCTCAGGCTGCCGGTAAAGCCGGACTGCTCAATAAAGAAGCTAAACAGCTCTGCGGTGACGGCCTTCGCCGTGTCTGCGACTTGGTGGGCATTCCTCCAATATTGCATATGGGATCATGNGTTGACATTTCCCGTATGATGCTTCTGGCAANCGATATTGCAAGAGATTCAGGTTGGACAGTACCACAGATTCCGCTGGTTGGCTGCGCTCCTGAGTGGATGAGTGAAAAGGCCGTCTCTATCGGAAACTACGTTATATCAACCGGTATCGACACCTATCTGGGTGTTTATCCTCAGACAAAGGGCTCACCCGAAGTTGACGGATATCTCCAGGGCGGCGTTGAAGAACTGGTAGGTGCAAGCTTTAAGGTTCATACCGACATGGATGTTCTTGTTGACGCCATGATTGACAGAATTGAAGAAAAGCGTGTTGCACTGGGCATATAAAAAATAAGGTTCATTAACCGTAATACAAGGTTTTGTTGCATGTCTTATAAATAGCTTTGTTCCACATCAAGGAAGGAATGTCCATTACTATGAAAATAGCAATCACCGGGAAGGGTGGCGTTGGTAAAACTACGCTTTCCGCAGTTCTCTCAAGAATATACGCGGACGAAGGCAGGAAAGTACTGGCCGCAGACGTTGACCCAGACGCAAACCTCGGCATGGCTCTTGGATTCAGCACAAAAGAACTGGCGGAAATAACGCCGATTTCTGAAATGCGGGATCTGATTGCTGAACGCACAGGTGCATCTGTAGACGGCTTGAGTAAGTTTTTCAAGCTGAACCCGCAGGTGGATGACATTCCTGACCGCTTTGCTAAAGAAAAAAACGGTGTTAAGCTTCTTGTGCTTGGTACCGTGGAAGTCGGCGGACACGGCTGTGTTTGTCCCGAGCATGTAATATTAAAACAGATACTCTCAAACCTTGTTGTATTCAGAGATGACGTGGTCATATTGGATATGGAAGCGGGACTTGAGCATCTGGCCCGGGGAACAGCAAGCTTTGTTGATTGCTTCATTACAGTAATAGAACCGGGTGCCCGCAGCATTCAGACTTACGAGAAGGTCAAAAAGCTGGCAGGTGATCTCGGAGTGAAGCAGGTTCGTGTTGTCGCATGCAAAGTCAGGGATGACAATGATGTGGAGTACCTGAAAAGCCGTATACCCGAGGAGGATTTCCTTGGATTCATAAGCTATAACGAAGAAGTCATAGAAGCTGACCGAAAGGGAGTTTCCCCCTATGATACAAGTCAGCAGGCAGTGACTGAGATAAAAGCAATAAAATCCCGCATTGATAATGAAATTGTGAAAGGGATGGTCAAATAAATGAGAAAACTATTTGACAGGGTTTTTGTTGGCTCCGATGAGATGTTTGCCAAAGCAGAAGAATCTGTTAACGCAGCTATCGCAAAACTGGGAGCAGACGCCCCTATGACATTTCCAAGTACGGCATACCATCTGGCGTGTATTTATGCCTATCTTGGAGTAAAAGTTACAACACTTGGCGAGCTTCAAGCCGTTTTACCAATTATTCGTTCTCATATGACACGTGAGCAGAGAACAAAAGATATTTTCACCAGCGGTATTGCAACCGCTATTGCTGCCGAAGTTATTGAGGCATGCAAATATGCAACATCAGAGACTCCCTATGAAGGCACACCTTACCATGGTCACTTCACAGATGCTGAAGTTCGTGAGCTTGGTGTTCCCCTTGTTACCGGCGATATCCCCGGTTTCGTCGTTATTATCGACGAAGCTCCCTCAGATGAAGAAGCTGTTGAACTCATCAAAGGTTATCAGAAGAGGGGAATATATGTATTCCTTCTCAACGGCGTAATTGATCAGGCTGTTCGCGCAGGCGTGGCAATGGGACACAATGTCCGTGTCGTTCCTGTTGGCGGTGAAATCTGGGGAGTATCCCACATTATATCCGTTGTTGTTCGCGCAGCAATGATTTTTGGTAATGTTCAGCCCGGCGATTATGTGGGTATGAATGATTATTCTATGAATCGTATCTTCGCCTTTGTAAACGCTTTTGCGCCGGTTAATGATATCACTGTTGCCTGCGGCGGCGGCGCCATCGCAATGGGATTCCCTGTAATCACCAATGATCCGGAAGATATCTGGACTGTGCCGAAGAGCCTTATCGTTCAGAAGGATATTACTGAATTCATCGAGACATCTCTTGAAGCCCGTGATATCAAGCTCAAGGTTACCGACATTGATATTCCGGTTTCATTTGCAGCAGCTTTTGAGGGCGAGATTATCCGGAAAGCCAATACCCAGGTTGATATCGACGGTTCCAGATGTGACTGTTTTGAGCTTGTCCGCACTCTTGATGCTCGCGACATAAACGATCACGAGATTGAGCTTATAGGACCTGACTTCGATACATTTGAAGAGGGCAGCCGTATTTCTCTCGGAATTATTATTGAGGTCGCCGGAAAAGGCATGCAGACAGACTTTGAGCCTGTTTTTGAACGTAAATTCCACAACTATCTCAACTGTGTTGAAGGTATCATGCATACCGGTCAGCGTGACCTTATCAGAGTCCGTATCGGAAAAGACGCTTATAATGCAGGTTTCCGTGCAAAACACCTTGGTGAAGTTCTCTACGCTAAAGTCAAAGGTGACTTTTCCAGCGTTGTAGACAAATGTCAGGTCAAAATTTATACGAATCCAGATGAAGTAAAAGACTTGCGCGCAGAGGCTAATAAGGTGTATGATGCTAGAGATGAAAGAATTCTTTCACTTACTGATGAAAGTGTCGACGTTTTCTACAACTGCATCATGTGCCAGAGCTTCTCACCGTCACACGTTTGTGTCGTAACTCCTGAGCGTTTGGGACTATGCGGCGCGGTTTCCTGGCTTGACGGTAAAGCCACTCACGAGCTTGACCCCAACGGTCCTTGCCAAGTTGTTACAAAGAAGGAAGTTGTTGATGAGCACCTCGGCATATGGAATGATGTTAACGTATCTGTTAACCAGCTTTCTCACGGTGCTCTTGAGCAGGTCACACTTTATTCAATTCTCCAGGATCCGATGACCAGCTGCGGCTGCTTCGAGTGCATCTGCGGTATCGAGCCGTTCTCTAACGGTGTTGTAATTGTTAACCGTGAGCATGTCGGAATGACTCCTCTGGGAATGACCTTCTCCGAGATGGCTTCCATGACAGGCGGCGGTGTACAGACACCCGGCTTTATGGGTCACGGCAAACACTTTATTGCTTCAAAGAAATTCCTTAAGGCCGAAGGCGGTTCCGCGCGTTTGGTTTGGATGCCAAAAGCTCTTAAAGATCTTGTAGCCACAAAGCTCAATGCAACTGCTAAAGAGCTTTATGGAATTGATAATTTCACAGATATGATTGGCGATGAAACAGTCACTGAAGACGCCGAGGCTCTGATGGATTATCTGAGCGAGAAGGGTCACCCTGTCCTTGAGCTTGAGCCATTGGAATTCTAACAAAAAACACTATTGCCTAATAGGGCGGCTTTAATGCCGCCCTAGGGTCGTGTTATATGTCAAAAAATTGGCAATACATTGAAGGGGGAAAACAATATGCCATTTAAACGCTCGCCGCAGAAATTCAATGCCGCTATTAACGCAGTGACGATAGGCACAGGAGATAGTGCCGTTTCACTGGGTGGTGAGAATGTTCTGCCACTTTACTCATTTGACGCAGCTATTGAAAATGCGCCAGCAGTAGGAGTTGCTCTGTCAGATCTCGGTCCCAACATGAATCTACCCGGAGTTGCTGAATTCTATGCTGGAGCCGACACACTTGTTGAGCAGGCTAAGAAGGCTTCTACTATGCCAGGCGCTAATTTCCTGTGTATTGAGCTTCAAAGTGCTGATCCCAATGGTCAGGATGCACCTGTTGAAGATTGCGCCGCCAACTGCAAAGCAATAGCCGATGCAATTGAATTACCGCTTGTAGTGATCGGTTCAGGTAACCATGAAAAAGATACTAAGCTCTTTGAAAAGGTTTCCGAGACTCTTCAGGGAAAGAACATACTTATACTCTCTGCAAAAGAAGAGAATTACAAAGTTATTGCTGCCTCTGCTGGTCTTGCATATGGGCAGAAAGTAGGCGCTGAGTCCTCTGTTGATATTAACCTCGCTAAACAGCTCAATGTTCTCATTAGCCAGATGGGTGTCAAGAACGAGACTATAGTAATGAATCTTGGTTCTGCTGCCGCTGGCTACGGCTTTGAGTATGTTGCTTCTACAATAGACCGCGTAAAATCAGCGGCTCTAAGCCAAAACGACCAGATGCTTCAGATGCCTATTGTTACTCCTGTATTTGCAGATGCTTGGTCTGTTAAGGAAGCACTAGTATCTGAGGAAGATTTCCCCGAGTGGGGTCCTCTGGAAGAGCGCGGTATCGATATGGAAGTCACTACTGCCACAGCTTGCCTTGCAGCCGGCTCAAATGCGGTTATTCTCATGCATCCTGTGTCCGTAGCCACTGTTTCAAAGCTCATTTCTGAGCTGATGTAAGGTAGGAGGTAGGAAAAATGGCACTTAAAGGACTTGACATATTTAAACTGACACCAAAAACCAACTGTAAAGATTGCGGCAACCCCACCTGCATGGCTTTCTCTATGAAAGTCGCACAGGGTGCAATAGGTCTTGAAAAATGTCCGCACATGTCTGAGGAATCACTTGCTAAGCTTGGTGAAGCAACTGCTCCTCCGATGAAGAGCCTGAAGCTCGGCGCAGGTGATACTGAACAATCTCTCGGCGGTGAGACAGTTCTCTTCCGTCACGATAAGACTTTTGTTTCAAAAAGCCTCTATGCTGTTAATGTATGCCCCGGCTGCTTTGACACAAAGATTGAGGAAATTAAGAAGGTTGATTACGAGCGTATCGGCGAACGCATGTTTGTTGAGATGCTCTTCCTTGAGTATAAAGGCGACAGCGCCGCTTATACCGAGTTAGTTAAAAAGGCACTAGAGTGCAGCCGTACCCTAATCCTTGACTGCGATGATGTTGACGCAGCCCGTGCTGCTCTTGAAGTCTCCAAAGCTGTTAAGCCTCTTCTCAACGGTGCAAATGCTTCAAACTATGAGGCAATGACTGCACTGGCACAGGAGATGGGTGTTGCTCTTGGTGTTTCAGGCGCTAATTTGGACGAGCTTTATGACACTGTTCAGGCTATTGAAAAGATTGGTTATAAAGAGCTTGTTCTTAATGTCAGCACTGCTTCTATTAAGGAAGCTTTTGCCGATACAGTTCAGATTCGCCGCGCTGCTCTTAAAGACAGCGACCGCAGCTTCGGCTATCCTTCACTTGTCAATGTTGCCAAGCTTGCAGCTGATGACAGCGTGATGCAGGAAGCCCTTGCAACTCTGTTCACTATGAAATACGGCTCCATAATTGTTATGGAAGGCATGAGCTATCCTCAAGCACTTCCTCTATTCGGTCTGCGTCAGAATATCTATACCGATCCGCAGAAGCCTATGAAGGTTGAACCCGGCATCTATCCGATAAACGGTGCTGACGAGAATGCAATTTGCTGTACAACCGTTGACTTTGCTCTTACATATTTTGTTGTGTCCGGCGAGCTTGAGCGTTCAGGTGTTCCTGTGAACCTTCTCATCTCTGATGCCGGCGGCTATTCCGTTCTTACCGCTTGGGCAGCAGGAAAGCTCTCTGCCGGTTCTATCGCAAAGTTCATAGCAGAGTTTGATATTGAGTCAAAAATTAAGAACCGTACCTTTATTATTCCCGGCAAAGTCGCAGTTCTGAAGGGTGAGCTCGAAGAGAGACTCCCGGGCTGGACAATTGTCGTTGCTCCCAACGAGGCTGTCGGTCTTGTTAAGTTCCTCAAGGAACTCAAGGTATAATCCAGAAAAACTAACGCCCCCGCGCTTTTGTGCGGGGGCTGTGGTGGTTATTTGAAATCAAAACCAACAACAGGAGGAAACAAGTATGGGAAAATTTATCGTTATCGGTGAGCGCATTCACTGTATATCTCCGGTTATCCGTAAGGCAATGGATGAAATGGATCCTGCTCCCATCCTGCTGCGTGCAAAAGAGCAGCTTGAAGCCGGCGCTACCTATCTCGACCTCAATATTGGTCCCGCAGAAAAAAACGGCGAGTCCCTCATGAAATGGGGAGTTCAGCTTCTTCAGGATAATTTTGACAATGTCCCGATTTGCCTTGACACTGCTAACCGTAAGGCAATTGAAGCTGGTATTTCCGTTTACAATCGCTCAAAGGGTAAACCTATCGTTAACTCAGCTGACGCAGGCGACCGTATCGAGAATATTGATCTTGCTGCTGCCAATGACGCTATCTGCATCGCTCTTTGTTCAAAAGAAGGAGTTCCTTCCGACAATGACGAGCGCATGTCCTACTGCCAGGAGCTTTTGGAGCGCGGTATGGAGCACGGCATGGAAGCAGAAGACCTCTGGTTTGACCCCCTCTTCCTGGTTATCAAGGGAATGCAGGAAAAACAGGTCGAAGTTCTGGAATTCATTAAGAGCCTCTCCGACATGGGATTCAATTCCACCGGCGGACTCTCCAATGTGTCCAACATGATGCCCAAGCACATTCGCCCCATAATGGACAGCGCAATGGTTGCCATGGCTATGAACAACGGACTTACAAGCGCCATTGTTAACCCCTGTGATGTGCGCCTGATGGAAACTATCAAGTCTTGTGATGTAATTAAGAACGAGACTTTGTATGCTGACTCCTATCTTGAGCTGTAATCAATAATTCACAGTTATTAATGCTCATTAGCACTGTCTGTAATGGGCAGTGCTAATGAGTTCTTTAGAATTAAATCACTTTTTGTTTATATTAGAGGAAATATTACTTTTCTTCGCTATGCCAAGTCAGGAAGATAAAATTAAATATTATGAAAGGTGGCAAATAGCATGAGTGTGTTGACAGATCTCATCTACGGCGGTGCCAACGCCGTTGCCGGACTCACTGAAGGCGCAGTTAATGACGCCATCGCTGAGTTCGGTGCTGATAAAAAGGTGGCATTTCCCGACACAGCTTATTTTCTTCCCACCATCTATGCTGCAACCGGTGTGAAGGTTCAGACTCTGGGTGATTTACCTGCATGTGTCGGAGTATTGAAAAGCTTAATTACTAACAAAGAGGATCTTGGCGATGCTCTAAATGCAGGGCTTGCAACCGCTGTTGGTGCTGAAATAATCGAGGCACTTAAATACGCTCGCAGCGGCAATCCCTATGACGGTGAAACAGGAATTGGCTTTGTCCCTGACCCGATAATCCGTTCATTGGGAGTTCCTCTTGTAACCGGCGATATACCCGGAGTTGCTGTTGTCTTGGGTAAGGCAGAGAATCCGGACGATGTTGTAAGTGTGATACGCGACTACCAGAGCAAAGGACTATTAACCTTCCTCGTCGGTGATGTCATTGAGCAGGCAATTGAAAACGGAGTAAAAGCCGGTCTTGACTACCGTGTCGTTCCTCTCGGTCATGATGTTACTTCTGTGATTCATGTTGTGACAGTTGCAATTCGCGCAGCGCTTATATTCGGAAATGTTCAGCCCGGCGACTTAGCCACTCTGCTGACATATACAAAGGAACGTGTTCCTGCTTTTGTAAATACCTTCGGTCCTCTGGACAATGTAACTGTTTCTGCCGGAGCCGGTGCAATAGCTCTTGGTTTCCCTGTGATTGTCGACATTGATTTAGGCGAGAATCAAGTTCCCGGCGCTCTTGTTTCTGTCTGCGACCATAATGAAACTGTAGAAACTTCGCTTACCCTTCGCAATATCAAAATCAAAGCAAAAGCCGTAGAGCTTCCGGTTTCATTTGCTGCTGCATTTGAAGGTGAAATTATCCGTAAAAATGAAACCTATGTCGAGTTCGATTCTGACCACAACCCAACATGTGAGCTTGTGGTTATGAAAGACCTCGCCGAGGTTCAAGACGGTAAAATCAGCATCATTGGTCCCGATATTCCAGAGACTATTACAGAGCTTGCCAGATTGCCACTTGCTACTTTCGTGGAAGTCGCCGGTGAAAAAATGCACACAGATTTTGAATCTGTATTGGAAAGAAAAATCCACTCCTGGTTTAACCATGTCGAAGGTGTAATGCACACCGGTCAGAGAAACCTGTTTAGAGTACGTATGAGTAAAGACGCTTATGAGCGCGGTCTCAGACTAAAGCATCTCGGTGAAGTCATTCACGCTATGATCATGGATGAATTTGGCTCTGTTGTTGACAAATGTCAGGTGACTTTCTACACTGAGCTGGATAAAGTGAAAGACATCCTTGAGAATGTGGCAATGCCTTGTTACCGCCACCGTGATGACCGTCTTGAATCTCTCACCGATGAGAGCGTGGATAAATTCTACACCTGCATTCTCTGNCAGAGCTTTGCTCCGGCNCATTGCTGCGTTGTCACTCCGGAACGTCTTGGNTTATGCGGTGCAGTATCGTGGCTTGATGCAAAATCAACATTTGANCTTGCGCCAACCGGNCCNAGTCAGCCCATCCCCAAAGAAGGTCTCNTGGATGAACGCCTTGGCTTGTATGAAAAGGTCAACNAGATTGTTGAAGAATCAACTCATGGGGCAGTCAGCAATGTGACNNTGTACTCCATACTTGAAGACCCCATGACAAGCTGCGGATGTTTTGAGTGCATCTGCGGGATAATGCCTGAAACCAACGGAGTAGTCATTGTCAATCGTGAATATTCCGGAATGACGCCAACAGGTATGACCTTTGGAGAACTGGCGTCAATGACCGGCGGGGGAGTGCAGACTCCCGGATTCATGGGTCATGGCAGACATTTCATCGCCAGCAAGAAATTCATAAGTGCTGAAGGCGGNNTNGANAGAATAATCTGGATGCCGAAGGAACTCAAGGACGATGTATCCGCTCGTCTGAATAAAACGGCAAAAGAGCTTTATGGAATTGATGATTTCTCTGATATGATTTGCGACGAAACCATTGCGAGCGATAGCGAAGGGGTTCTGGCTTTTCTTGAAGAAAAGGGGCATCCCGCTCTTGCAATGAATCCGATTATGTAATATAAGCACATACCATGCCGGGCAGCAGTGCTCAGCATGGTATACAGCGTAAAATAATTTATGCGAGGAATATTTAGCCTATGTACACGATAACCTTCAGAGCTGAGGGAGGTATGTCAACCAAAATCTCCTCTGCTCCCGGAGAAAACATCTTGCACGCTGCAATTCAGGCAGGTGCAGTGATTGATGCTCCATGTTCAGGAAACGGAACATGCGGAAAATGCCTCGTCAGGCTGATCTCCGGCACTGTTGATTCAACACATAATATACATCTAAGTGATTATGATTTCGATGATGGCTGGCGTCTTGCCTGCCAGTGCACTGTTTCCGGAGATGCAACTCTTCTGATACCGGAATCTGCTGCGGCGTTCAAGACCGGTATAAGAACTGCTGATCTCTCATCAAAAGAAGAGCTTCAAAAATACATGGATTCAATATCGGCAATATTCAGCTGCGGAATCTCTCCGGGGGTACAGCAATCCGGTACAGGATTGGCTATTGATATAGGAACCACTACTGTAACAGGTGCACTTATCAACCTTGAATCCGGTACTATTCTCTCAAAAGCGAGCGCCGGAAACGGACAAATCCGCTATGGTGCAGATGTTATAAACAGAATTATACATAGCTCTCGTGACGGCGGCAGGGAAAAACTCAGGCGTGCTGTCACAGAGGACACTTTGATTCCTTTAATCAATACGATGTGTGAAATCGGCGGCATTTCAAGTACTGATATAAACCGTGCCGTGGTCGCCGGAAATACCACAATGGAGCATCTATTCATGGGAATTGATGCTGAAAGCATACGCCTTGAGCCATACATTCCGGCTTTCTTGGAGCTGCATGGTCAGACCGGAGCTGACGCAAAGCTGCCAATCGCACCTGATGCCCCTTTGATACTGGCCCCAAACGTCGGCAGCTATGTTGGCGGGGATATCTCCGCAGGAGTTCTTACCACCCTGCTCTGGAATAAAAGCGATTTGACGCTGTTTATTGACCTTGGAACTAACGGAGAACTTGTGCTTGGCAATAGAGATTTCATGCTTTGCTGTGCATGTTCTGCAGGACCGGCTTTCGAGGGCGGTGATATCAGCTGCGGAATGCGGGCAACAAACGGAGCTATCGAGGGCTGTGTAATAGACTTTGATACTATGGAGCCTACGCTGGAAATCGTTGGTGATAATGAAAAAGCGGCAGGATTGTGCGGAAGCGGGATAATTGACACTATAAGTGAGCTGTTCCGTTGCGGTATAATTGATTCCCGCGGTAAATTCGCCAGAGATGGCGCCCGAATAGTCAGAGATGAGTATGAAGCCTCCTATGTTTTGGCTTTCGCTGATGAGTCGGCTACCGGTAAAAATGTCGAGATAAAAGAGGTTGACATTGATAATTTTATCAGAGCAAAAGGAGCGATTTTCTCAGCAATTCGTGCTATGCTGAATGTCCTTGACATGGAAGTAGATATGATTGACAGTGTGCTCGTTGCCGGAGGAATCGGAAGTGGTATAAATATAAAAAGCGCAATAGGTATTGGTATGCTTCCGGCAATTGATGAAAGCAAGTATGAATACATAGGCAACAGTTCACTAACAGGTGCCTGTGCTATGCTCATTTCTCAGGAGGCTGAGGAAAAAGTCTATAGACTCAGCCGTAATATGACATACCTGGAGCTTAGCTCCCATCCAGGATACATGGATGAATTTGTGGCGGCTTGTTTTCTGCCTCACACAGATGCCAGTCTTTTTGAATAGGTAGGTGTTTATGGAAATAACGAACAATAAAACAGGTGTTCCTCTGGAGCATTACAAAAATGCATTCTCCCAGCTAGATTCTGATTCAATCTCCGCGCGGACAGGCGCTGTACTTGAGAATAATTCTTTCTCACTGAAACTTATCGGCAGAGATGTAAATGTCTTCTTTCCTCAAGGCACTGCTGTTTTTGCAGATACAGGTGATGCTCTTGATGATGTGGGAAATATTCTGCTTGTCCGCTATCTCATAGAAGGCTCAAAAGTCGAACCGCAGGGGAAATTTCTGGCATATGCAGAAATTCCTTGGGGCGAAGCCTATTTAACCCCCTTCACCGGACGGTGCATTAAGCGTTTGGCGTTTGGCTTTGGTTTCAACCTGCCAAAATTCTCCGAACGCTGTGAAGCCCTTGGCGGAAAGCCGGTCAGCGGGGGAGATGTAGCATATGATATCCCATTTTTAGAAAACCTGACTCTGCGTTTAATGCTGTGGGCAGGAGATGACGAGTTCCCGCCCTCCGCACAGATTCTCTTTTCTGACAATTTCCAGTTTGCTTTCACAGCTGAGGATCTGGCATATGTTGGTGACATTGCCATAAACGCACTGAAAAGCAACCTGTAAAACAATTGCAAAAATGCCCTATTACTGATAAAATAGTTATAGGGCATTATTCTTTTGTTTGGAGGGTTAGTATGAGCGATATCTATGATGTTATAATAATAGGCGGAGGTCCTGCCGGATGCTCTGCTGCATTGACTCTTCGTTCCAGAGGAAAGAAAGTGCTGATTGTTTCAAACGGCATTGAGCAAAGTGGTCTGTATAAGGCAAAGAATATAGACAATTATCCCGGAATACCGGCTGTATCCGGAGCAGCGCTTTCCAAAAAAATACGTGACCATGCAGAGGAAATGGGCGCTGAAATAATGCCGGGCCGTGTAATAAGCGCTATGCAATCAGGGGATAATTTTCTTGTAGCTGTCGGAACTGATATAAAAAGCTCTTCATCGCTTATTATTGCCACGGGAATCGTTCAGAAAAATGCTTACCCGGGTGAATCTGAACTGCTGGGTAGGGGCGTCAGTTACTGCGCCACCTGCGACGGCATGTTGTACAGAGGGAAAAAGGTAGCAGTTCTAGGCTTTTCCGCTGATTCGGTTCATGAGGCAGATTTTTTGCGGGAAATAGGCTGCGAAGTTGAGTTTTTCGATAAAAAACGTGCACGCAAATACGAAATCCTCGGTGATGATAAGGTTGAAACTCTTATTGCAGACGGCACAAAATACCATGTTGACGGCATCTTTATACTAAGGGATACTGTATCTGTTGATGCGCTTATGCCCGGACTTGATACAGATAACAACGGCATAATAACCTCCAGAGATATGTCCACATCCATTCCCGGTGTGTTCGCAGCAGGCGATTGTGCCGGAAAACCACATCAACTGGCAAAGGCAGTTGGCGACGGCAATGTTGCCGCCCTTTCTGCCGCTGAATATTTAGATACAAAGGAGAGATAAAAATGGCAGTTATTCATCTAACAAAAGAGAATTTTGATTCAACGATCAGCGAAGGCAAGTGCCTTGTGGACTTTTGGGCAAGCTGGTGCGGACCTTGCAAAATGTTGGCACCCACAATTGATGCGCTTTCGGAGAAATTTACCGGCAGTGTAAAAGTGTGCAAAGTTGATGTCGATGCTGAACCTGAACTTGCAAACCGTTTTGGCGTTATGTCCATTCCCACGGTTATTGCATTTGAAAATGGTGAGCTGAAGAATAAAATCATAGGCGTTCAGTCTCAGGATGCATTTGAAGCGCTCATATCTTGACAAAAGCATTTCCCTGCATTATAATTCTTCTAATAATCAAAATAGCTGTGATGGGAAGTAGTAGACGATTAACCGAATTCAGAGAGGAGAGCATTTGGTGCAAGCTCTCTATGAGGTCTTGTTGAAGTCGTCCCTGAGCTGCAAAGCTGAATATATCCAGTAAGCTTTGCCGGGAGCTCCCGTTATAGAGCCAAGAGTGCCGCGCGTTTAGCGCGGAATTCAGGTGGTACCACGCTATCTTGCGTCCTGGAACATTTATGTTTCAGGGCGTTTTCTTTTTAAAGAGCAATTCACGCATAATGGCAAGACAACTACTCATGCAGAATAATCTCACAAGGAGCTGTATAATAATGAAAGAACTACCAAAAATCTATGACCCCAAGGCGGTCGAAAAAGAGATTTACCAGATGTGGCTGGACGGGAACTACTTCCATGCCGAGCGCGATGAAAATAAAACCCCGTTTACTATTGTGATTCCACCTCCAAATGTAACAGGGCAACTACATCTTGGTCACGCTTTTGATGAGACTATTCAGGATATTCTGATTCGTTATAAGCGCATGCAGGGCTTCTGTGCTCTATGGATGCCGGGTACTGATCACGCCGGTATTGCAACACAGATAAAGGTTGAAGAAAAGCTGCGCAGCGAAGGCAAGACACGCTTCGATCTTGGCCGTGAGAAATTTCTGGAAGAGGTTTGGTCATGGCGCGATACTTACGGCAGCCGCATAATTGAACAGCTGAAAACCCTTGGCTGCTCCTGCGACTGGGAACGTGAGCGCTTCACAATGGATGATATCTGTGCTAATGCTGTTCGTGAAGCTTTTGTCGCAATGTATGAAAAAGACCTCATCTATAAGGGTAACCGTATTATCAACTGGTGTCCCACCTGCACAACAGCACTTTCAGATACCGAAGTTGAGCATGAAGATAAGCCGGGAAATTTCTGGCACATCAAGTATCCAATTAAAGATTCTGATGAGTATGTTGTTATTGCCACTACACGTCCGGAAACTATGCTGGGCGATTCCGGTGTAGCCGTCAATCCTGATGATGAACGGTATAAGCATCTGGTAGGCAAATTTGCTGTTCTGCCGCTGATGAACCGCGAAATTCCTATTATTGCCGACGACTATGTTGACATGGAATTTGGTACCGGCTGCGTTAAAATGACTCCATGCCACGACCCGAACGACTTTGAAGTCGGTCAACGTCATGGTTTAGAACAGATTCTGGTTATGGATGACAACGCTGACATCATTAACGGCGGCAAGTACAACGGTATGAACCGGTATGATGCCAGAAAAGCCATTGTCGCTGATCTTGAAGAGCTCGGTTTACTGGTAGAAATTGAAGAACACAGCCACAATGTCGGTATCTGTTACCGCTGCGGCGATACTGTCGAGCCAATGACCAGCGCACAGTGGTTTGTTAAAATGAAACCTTTAGCCGAGGAAGCAATCCGTGTCGTTGAGGATTCTACAATAAAATTTGTTCCCGACAGATTTTCAAAAATCTATCTGAACTGGATGGAAAATGTGCATGACTGGTGCATCTCCCGTCAGCTTTGGTGGGGACATCAAATCCCGGCATGGTATTGCGGGGACTGCGGACACACAACTGTTTCCCGTGAGGATGCGTGTACCTGTGAAAAATGCGGCAGTAAAAATATCGAACGTGACGCTGATGTTCTGGATACGTGGTTTTCCTCCGCGCTCTGGCCCTTCTCAACACTCGGATGGCCTGAGGCGACAGAGGATTTAAAATACTTCTATCCAACAGATGTACTTGTGACCGGCTATGACATTATTTTCTTCTGGGTTGCCCGCATGATTTTCTCCGGCATGGAGCACATGAAGCAGGAACCTTTCAAGACTGTCTTTATCCACGGTCTTATTCGCGATCCTCATGGAAAGAAAATGTCCAAATCAGCTGGGAACGGTGTCGACCCCATCGAGGTAATTGATGAGTTCGGCGCTGATGCTCTTCGCTTTAACATCTCCACAGGAAACAGCCCCGGAAACGACATGCGTTTCTATGTTGAGCGCTGTCAGGCAATGCGCAATTTCGCAAACAAGATTTGGAATGCGTCACGTTTTGTGATGATGAATCTTACGATAGAGAAAAACGAGCTTCCCGGCACATTGGAGATGGAAGATAAGTGGATTCTCTCTAAACTTAATTCGCTGACAAAAGAAGTTTGTGAAAATCTGGATAGATTTGAGCTTGGTGTCGCCGCCGATAAAATCTATGATTTCATCTGGGATAGCTTCTGTGACTGGTATATTGAGCTGAGCAAAGCCCGCCTATACAGCGAAGATACTCAGGCAAAGGAAAATGTTCAAAAAGTGCTTCTATATGTTCTCTCAGATATTCTGGCGCTTCTCCACCCGTTCATGCCGTTTATAACCGAAGAAATCTGGCAGGCTCTGCCCCATGATGGCGAAGCTCTCATGATAAGCAAATACCCGTCATACAACGATGCTCATGCTTTTCCACAGGATGAGGCGGATTTTGAGAAAGTCATGACCGCTATTAAAGCAATCCGCAGCCGCCGCGCGGATATGAACGTTCCGCCAAGCAAGCATCCGCGGCTGATTATTGCCACCGATTCTGTTGATGCATTCCAGAAGGGAAGCGCATATTTCAACAAGTTGGCTTATGCCGGTGATGTTGAAATAGGAACTAAGGTTCCCGATAACATTGACGGCATGGTATCTGTCATCACTGATGAAGCCCGCATTTTTATGCCTATGGCTGAGCTTGTTGACTTGTCAAAAGAGCGCGAGCGAATGGAAAAAGAGCTGGAAAAAGCTAAAAATGATAAAGCCGCACAGGAGAGCAAACTTGCAAATGAGAGTTTTGTTTCCCGAGCTCCGGAAAAAGTTGTAAATGCTGAGCGTGAAAAACTTGAAAAGGCTATTGCTTTGATTGAAAATCTCACAGAAAGCCTCAATAACCTGCAATAATTTAATAAAGAACCACAAGAATCGGGTGCTCTGGCAGAGCACCCGATTCTTTTATATGATATTAGCACTTCCTACTCCAATGGACTCAATCCATTTGTACCGTAAACAAGGAGGGTCATCATCAGTTTGGCAATACTCTCAGGCTCATCCGCACATTCCATTTCCAACCAATGTCTCATTATGCTCAAAAGGCCCCCAACTGTAAAGTGCTGCAAATACTGCACTGTCTGAGTAGAAAGAACTTTTGTTTCTCCTAATTCATCAGTGATTTTCTCCTGTGCCAGCCGCATTACGTCATTTTGAAAAGATGAATTTCCATTTTCGCTGAGCAGTACTTTCAGCAACGCGGCATTCTGTCTGCCGTATTCCAATATTTGCACTAGAACTGCAACTGCACTGTCTGGAGCATTTAAAAAACTGGCGGAAAAAACATGCTTCTTGATATCGGAAATAATACCTTTTTGAATTGACTCCAAAAGGTCATATTGGTTCTTATAATGAGAGTAAAAGGTGCTGCGGTTAATATCTGCTCTTTCACAAATCATCTTTACAGATATGTTGGAAATCGAGTGTTCCTGCATCAGCTCAAAAAGCGCCTCGCGGATCATACGTTTAGTCAAGCGAATTCTTCTGTCTTCTTTCTTTACTTCCATATCAAGTCTCCAAATGTGAATTTATTTCTATTATCCAACAATAATCATTGTTGTGTTGTATTATTATCAATTGTGGAGTTAATTATTGGTTGTTCATTTTTTTATATTCCATTATAATACGTTATTAAAGGCTATGCAAATTAAATAGTATTTTGTATATTTATCTGTAACAAACGCATTAAATTTCTTGGTGAAAAAGAGGGCTTCCAATGCATTACATTGAGTTCAAAGATGTCGCAAAAAAATATAACACCGGTGGTATGAAGATTCATGCCCTTAACAATGCCAGTTTTTTTGTTGAAAAGGGGGAACTGGCAGTTATTGTCGGCGCTTCCGGAGCTGGAAAAACCACTGCTCTAAATATCTTGGGAGGAATGGATACTGCATCATCCGGCGATGTCATTGTTGATGGTGAAAACATCAGCGGGTACAACAAAAAACAGCTGATTAACTATCGTCGTCTTGACATTGGATTTGTATTCCAATTTTACAATCTTGTACCGAATTTAACTGCTCTTGAAAATGTAGAATTAGCAGCACAAATCCGTGCAGACTCTTTGGATGCCACCGAGACACTTATAAAAGTCGGTCTGGAGAAACGAATTAATAATTTCCCTGCGCAGCTCTCCGGTGGTGAGCAGCAGCGGGTTTCCATCGCCAGGGCTCTTGCCAAAAGACCTAAGCTATTACTGTGCGATGAACCTACAGGTGCTCTGGATTACAATACAGGAAAACAGATATTGCAGCTTCTGCAGGATACATGCAGAAGAGAGAATATTACTGTGATTATCATAACCCATAACTCGGCTTTGACACCAATGGCTGACAGGGTGATCCGCTTTAAAAGCGGTGGTGTTCGCGATATTACCGTTAATAATAATCCAATGCCAATTTCAGAGATTGAATGGTGACTTAATTGATGAGAAGCTCATATACAAAAGATATTTTCAGAACAATAGGTAAAAATTTCAAACGTTTTGTCGCTATTATGGCTATTACAACTCTTGGTATTACTACATTTTTAGGCGTTACTGCCGCCTGCCGCGACCTGTTCGATATCAGAGTTTTGTCTACACTGGGTCTGACGAGCGAAGATGTGGAAGCACTGCAAAAAATCGACGGAATCGTTGTCGCAGACGGTATATACAGCGAAGTTGTGACTATTACTATTAACGACTTGAAAAGAAGCGCAGAAGTGATGCTTATTAGCCCAAAGGGCTTTAATATGCCATATATAATTGAGGGCAGGCTTCCGGAAAACACCGGAGAAGTTGTGGTTACACCCAGATATTTAAATGCTTCCGGAAAAAACATCGGTGACACCATCATTATTGAAGAAAATATTGATCTTGATAACACAGACACAGAAAACATTGCTGCTGACGATGCTGCATCCGATTCTATATCCAATATCACTCAAGGTGCTTCCGGCAATGATGAAACAGATACATCCGATGATGATCTCGAAACTGACATTGACTGGGATGCCGACATTGATGTCGAGAAAGAGCCGGAAAAACCTAATTTTCTAAATACTGAATATGTATTACCGGCATTGCCATTGACCCCATGACAATTGACGGCGGTCTGGACAGCATGTCCTTCAGATACGGCAACGCCGGAGAGTTTTCTTTTTTTGTCCTTCCTGATAATATTGATACAGATATTTACACCTCAATTTATATAGAGCTTCAAGGGCTCGCTGAACTGGACTGTTTCTCAGATGAATATTCCGATGCGGTTCAGTCAGTTATAGAGCTTATTGAGGATGAGATAATGGAACAGCGCCAGCAGGCAAGATACAGTACTGTGGTTGACGACGCACAGGTCTTGATTACAGATGCCGAAACCCTGATGAATGATAAATTTGCTGAGGCTGATGAAAAATTCGCAGATGCGTGGACGAAAATTGAAGAAGCAAAACAGGAAGTCCTTGACGGCGAGGCGGAGTTGTCTCAGGAAGAAAAAGATGCGCTCAGGAAACTTGCAGATGCCAGAGCTGAAATAAACAGGGGAAAGAACCAGCTTATTGCCGCTGAAACTGAGTTAGCCACCGCCCTGACAGAACTGAAAAAAGGTCAGGCTGAATACGAATCCGGATTAGCTGATTATAATGGTGGACTGGCAGTTTATGAAGCAAACCGTACAGATATTAATAAGTTGGCGTTGGGTGTTCAGCAGGGCGTACCCGAGGCTATGTCCGGTATGTCAACAATTCTGACACAATTCGGCGGAAATGATGGTATCAATGCCATTCCGGGCGTTTCTGAGCAGTTTGTCCGAGCCGCAGAAGGGGTAATCGCCGCCATTGATGGCGTGTCTGTCCTACTGAAAGAAGCTAGTGAGACAGATCTTGCTTTAATGTATGACCGCATATCGCTGGAAGCCGGGAATGAGTTAGCTTCTAAAAACTACAAAGGTACATATGAGTTCCTAAAGGTTATTGATGTTCAACTAAATCCAATTGATCCAGCCTCTCCAACGCTCTATGTTATTATGCAGAGCACTGTTGCGTCAGCTGTAGCAGAACTCGATAAAGCGAAGATTGGGCTGGAGAACGCTTCACAGCAGCTTGCAAAAGGCAAAGCCGAACTGGATGACGGATGGAAGAAGTATAATGACGGAGTTGCAAAACTTGCTTCCGGACGTGCTGAGCTGGCATCAGGAGAAGCTAAACTAAACTCTGAAGAAGCGACCGCGTTAAAGGAGATAGCCGACGCATGGCAGAAAATCGCAGATGGAAAGATCGAGATCGAAGACGGCGAATCAGAGCTTCTGGAAAATGAAGAAAAGTATCGGGATAAACAGCAAGAAGCCAGACAGGAACTAGCCGATGCATACGCAAAACTGGAAGATATCGACATGGCACAATGGTATGTGCAGGACCGCACTTCAATTCCCAGCTTCTCCGGTCTTGACAGTGATGTAAGCTCAATAAATATAATCGGCAGAGCGTTTCCCGTGCTGTTTCTAATAGTCGCAATTCTTATAAGCCTTACTACTATGACAAGAATGGTTGAAGAAGAGCGTGGTCTCATCGGTATATATAAGGCTCTTGGTTTCAGCTCTCTTGCAATTGGCTGGAAGTATATTCTATATGCCATTTTAGCATCTTTATTTGGCGGAGCAGTAGGTAATATTCTTGGGTTTATTGTGCTTCCGAATCTATTAATGCCTATATTCAGAATTCTCTATACTATTCCTAACATTAAGCTGCTTTTCGACCTGCAATCTGCTATATTCGGGGTCATGCTCTTCCTTGTAAGCAATGTGGTTGCAACTGCCTTTGCCTGTTTCCATGAGCTGAACCAAACCGCAGCATCACTTATGCAGCCAAAAGCCCCGCGGCCCGGTAAGAGGATTTTTCTGGAACGTATTCCTTTTATCTGGAAACGGTTAAGATTCTTGAATAAGGTAACTGCACGTAATCTCTTCCGTTATAAAAAGCGTATGTACATGACAGCTGTTGGCATAGCCGGTTGTACTGCTCTTGTTTTTGCCGGATTCGCAATCCAGAATTCTGTGGAGTCTTGGCTTCCAAAACAGTACGGTGAAATCAACGTATTTGATATGATGGTTGTCACAAGTGCGGAGGACAACGATAAGCTGTTTGAACGCTTAGACGGTGATAGCGAAGTTGATGAATACATTCCCATACAAATGGAGAATGTCAAAGTCCTTAACGAAGAATACGCTTCTGTAAACTCGCAGCTCATTGTTATCCCAACCGGGTCGTCCTTGGAAAGCTACGTGAATACCGTCAACCGAAAAGGCATTCCGGTAGAACTGGATGATAGCAGTGTTTTGATTACTGAAAATGCGGCTGATCTTCTGGGGATTACCAAAGGTACGAATTTCACAATACAAAACTCAAATTTGGAAAGACGCGATGTTGTTGTGCTTGATGTCATTGAAAATTACCTGGGAAATAGTATCTATATAACACAGGAATTGTATGAGTCACTATATGACATTTATGAGCCCAATGCCGCTTACGTGCATCTAACGATTGATCCCGATGAGCATCCGGCATATGCGGAATTGTTATTGGAAGAAGATTATATATATGCAGCTATGAGTACTGAAAGGCTGAAAATCAGTTTTGAAGACGATTTCGTTATTCTGAGGTATGTGATCTTTATTCTGACGATGCTTGCCGCAGGTCTTGCCTTTGTAGTGCTTTTCACTCTGGCAAACACAAATATTTCTGAACGAAAAAGAGAACTCGCTACTATCAAGGTTCTAGGATTTTTTGACACCGAGGTTCACTCATATGTCAATAAGGAAACTCTAATTTTAACAATGATAGGCATTGTTGCTGGTCTGCCGCTGGGTTATGTCCTAAGCGGGTGGCTGCTGGCTGCGCTAAAAATGCCCTCACTGCAATTTGTGCTTGTCACGCACCCGCTCAGTTATCTCTACACATCAGCAATCTCCTTTAGTTTCGCGCTTGTTATTAATATGATTACAAATTTGATTCTCAACAGGATTGATATGGTCGAGGCTCTGAAGAGTGTAGATTAATCCACTGTTTCCCAATAACCCCAAAAAACCGGGATGGCTTAAATAAGTCATTCCGGTTTTTTGTCAAGATGAACTTTAAAAGGATGGGCAAAAGACAGAGCGCAAAGCTCTGCCTTAAAGTCCTTAAATTTTTCCGCTTATTTATATAAACTCGTTTTTGCAACAGCGATTTTCCACAACAACGAAGCAAGCAAGAGCAATGCGCCCAATCCTAAAAGCCAATACTTTTCATTGAAACTACTTCTTGTCAACGAAAACAGAAATACGTTTTTCAGCTTGCTCCCCAATGTGAAATTCAATAAATAATAGGTAAGAGCCGCAAGATAGCCAATAACAACATTGTTTGTGACGGCGTGAAAAGCAAAGCCAATCGCACCGAGGAAAAGCGCAGTTGCAAATGTGCCCGTCAATAGCGTTCCCATTTCAAAGTCGCATTGCAAAAGCCGCATGACAATACCCATCATTGCAATGCAGAACGCCATAAACAACACTGAAATGGCAAGCCTCACAAATATTGTAAAGATGTGTTCCGTCCGTTTTGACTGCACAAGTTCAGCTATATTTTTATCCTGCTCCGGCATGAAGAGCGGGGTAAGCAGGATTGCGCCTATTAGTGAAACAAAACGTTCCAGCACAAAAGTTGAGCCGTGGCTGTCGAGATAACGCACGCTGAACATAAAAGGAGTTAATAAGCACAAGGCAACGGCAATCGAGAAGTGCGCTGTCAGAATTAGCTTGAACTGATATTTAGCGATTTCTAATAGCTTTTTTGAAGCCGTTAAATACATTGAGCCTACCTCTTCTTTTCAGATTAAACAAGAATACAGTAACGAGAACCAGAAAGAGCGAAACCGCTGTATAAGAAAGTCTGTTAGCTATCAAAGCGTTCATACTTTCCTGTACCAACTGTAAATTTCCAAGCTTATTATGACGAATAGCTATTTCAACGCCGTACCGTCCGCCCTCAAGAACATTTGCGCTTGAGAATACTCCGTAAAGACTCCACACAAGCTGTAATATAATTGCTATTGGGGTATCGGTGAGCATGGTAAAGCAATAGGCAATCGCCGTTGTTGCAAGTACAGTCGGAACAAGCCAAGCCCCAATATACTTTATAAATGCAAGGTAATCTACGCTCATACTATGCTGCGCCGCGAATACCGATAGCTGAACGGTTGGAATAAGAGATAGTAATATGAATGGCAAGAGCGTCATACATACCAGCGCGAAATATCGTGTTAAGACGATGCTTGCCGAAGATTTTTTGCGTGAATAAATCAGTTCATTCATTTTTGACCGTCTATCACGAAGCAGGAACGAAACGGGAACGAAGACCGAAAACAAGGCAAGGGTAATGCCCATGTAGTCGCAGAAAAGTCTTGCGTATGCCCCTGTAATTCTATCGCTATTCAAAATAACGTCGTGTTCGGCAAGTCTTTCTTCATACGTGATCTCAATACTGCCATATTGCTTTAGATTTGACGGGTCATAATACGAGCCGCCGCCAATCATTTTGTCGATATGCTTCATATCTTCCTTAAACTCATCATAGCTGATGATGACAGGAATGATCCCATCACTGCTATTTAATTCATTTACAGATAAGCCCGTCATTTCCATCAATAGAATTTCTATTTCAGAAAGCTGTTTGTCGCTGAGTTTTACATTTCTATAAAACCCTATAGGGTAGCTTGTAAAGCTATTATTGGCGTATTCATCAAGCAGGCGCGATATTGCGTTTGGCATGACTTGTTCGGGGATTTCAGCGTTCGTGAATCCATAATTATCCTGTCCAAATATAGGTGCAATAAGCGGATTTTTGGACAACGGTTCCATCAGAGTTTCTTCTTGCGTTGCGAATTGTTTAATATCATTTCCTGCGCTGTTTCCAAACTGCGTTGCATAAAATAAAACCACAACCGCAACAAATGCAAAATATATAATGCTTTTCGAGATAGCCTTACACTCTTTAATCAACACTACCCGCGCCCTCCCATCAGC
>JGI994J12354_10001088_pt1 | contig 27550 bp, 19 predicted proteins | sample IntmicLarv3ML3BL_FD_12354 | JGI IMG/M metagenome (IMG submission 12354)
TTATTTGTAATCCTTGAAAAATTCAGCCATTAACCTGTTACGGTCAGGGTGATTTATTATTTGCCTTATCGGCTCCAGTAGTGTTCCGATTTTTACCGGTCCGGTGCTTCCTCTTTCCGGAATCTTAACATCAACAACCGGAGGACAATTAATTTCAAGAGGTCTATTTATAAAAATTCTTGTTTTTGGCACAAGTGGTATATTCACCTTATGCACCTTACTTGTTTGAGTCATTGTTTCCATATTTATTGTGCTTTTTTTGATGTGTGATTAATTGTATTACGGTTTTCATATTGCCTTACTTTCTGCATGACCATATCAAGGAAAGCGCGACCTTCTTCCATGTTGTTTCCAATGTACCCTACCATTTTGGATATACTACGCTCGAAAGATTTCCACTTGTCGAAATAGTGGTTTCCTTTCCAAATGCCGTAATATTGAGTAAAATCGTTACGTGATAATGCTTCGTCAAAGTCATGATTGTACCACCATGAGTATATTCTTCTGAACAGGTCGTAGTCAGGAATAATGCGCCAGTTGCCTTTGCAAATTATGACAGATTCTTCGGTGTCACCATCAAGAATAATCCTTGTTGTACTTGAAAACTGTCCGTTGCACCTGTTTACATACATTCCTTTCACAATATCATCCAATTGCAGGATATCTATATCATCCGTTTTATCATATAGCCATAAATGAATTTCGGGATGTGATGTTCCTGTAATTGTTATCTCAACTTCGTGCCCATATAGGCGTTTAACCACATTTGTGGGTTTAATCTGTTTGATTTCCATGATTTTATATTTTAAAAAATTAGATAATTCAGGATACAGAAAAGAATTGCCAAAGCAACGAGAAAACATGCAATCTTGTAGATAAACCGAAAGAACCCCGGAAATACTACTATTGCTACTGCTGTCCATATCGGAGATACTCCATGATTATACAGGTATGTGAAACCTATAATTGCTACTATTAAGATTCCAATAATCTTAATCCACTTTTTTGAGCTTGCCGAAAAGATGTTATTTGTTTTCATATCATTTTTTTTAATAGAAACTTTTTGTCGTTTCCGATTCAAGGGCAATGACAGTGAAATGTTCCCATATGCAAGGTTTTTGGAAAAAATACCGGAGCAAAGCGAGGATGATTTTTTTCAAAACCGCTTCAGCGGCTTGACCTTGCATATGGATAAGAACATGAAGCTACATTTGCCTATGAATCGGGATGACATACAGTATCTTTCCCGCTTCTTTCATTTTTATTTCAATAAAAAAAGCACAGCCTTTGAAAACTGTGCTTCCTGAAACATTACATAATCTGTTATTTCTTTTTCTTTCTGCTTCCTGCGTATTCTTTAGATGTTCCGCTTTTAGAGTCTTTTCCTGTTTTTTGGGGGAATGAAAATGTAATGTTATGGTTGGAATCGAAAACCAGCTTTGCATCAAACGTGTTGCCCTTTTTCCCTTTGAATCCTTTTATAAGTTTAGTTTCACCCGAAGATAATAACTGTTGCATGTTTTGGTCTGTCAGTTCTTTGTTAAGGAAATTACGGAATACAAGCAATCCACACTTCTCATTACTGCACTTAGCAACCTTTTTGCGTATAATAATCTTCCCGTTTCCACATTTCGGGCAAATTATTGAGTTAGTTTTCAGTTCAGGAAATCTAATCGCTAATACTTCTTCAGATACTTGTCGGGTATAAACCTCTATTGCTTTCATAAAAGTATCGGGTGCAACGGTCTTTCGTCCTATATCTGACAGCGTTTTCTCCCAACTTCCTGTCATTTCCACATCTGCAACCCGTTTATCTTTTACTGCATCATAAATGAAAAGTCCCTTTTCCGTAGGTATCAGGGATTTTCCTGACCTTTCGATATATTCCCTTTTGAAAAGAGTCGATATGATAGCGGCACGTGTTGCCGGAGTACCCAAACCCTGTTCTTTCATTGCTTCACGCAATGCTTCATCGGCAATAGTTTTACCTGCGGTTTCCATTGCCGTGAGCAACGTTGCCTCTGTATAAAGTGGTTTAGGTATTGTTTTTTTCTGTGTCAGATTATGTCCCGATACCATCACATTCTCACCTTCCGTAAATTCAGCGCATCCTTCATCGGATTCTTTTTCATCATCTTCCTTGTCTTCGGTATGATTGAATACACTTCTCCAACCCGGAGAGAGGATTTTTTGCGAGTGTGAGCGGAAAATAAGGTCATCGAAAGCCACTTCCATCAGTAGTGATTCTTTTTCGCATCTTTGACCGAATGCTTCGAGCATCCGACCTGCTATCATGTGATAAATCTTTTGTTCAAGTTCGGACAACTCCTGCGGATAATTTCCTGTAATAATCAAGGCATGGTGATCGGTAATTTTCTTGTCGTTGACGGACTTCTTCGCTATTTTAACCGCATCAAAATCTGCTTCAAGGCGTTTAAACTCCTCCATTCTCAGAACCATGCGAAGTAATGACGGAATTTCCCTGAACACATCTTCCGGAATATAGCGACTTGAAGTTCTCGGATAGGATATCAGCTTCTTCTCATATAATGATTGAGCTATCTCCAACGTCTTTTCAGCGGAGAGGTTAAGATGGATATTACAATCCTTCTGAAGTGTCGTCAGGTCATATAAAAGTGGTTGTCCCTGATAAGTATTTTTTCGTTCAACCTTTGTGATATTGGCAGATGAATACGTTTTCATGCGAGTATATAGATTCTCAGCTTCTGTCTTATCCATAAGGTCTTCAATGTGACGGAATTGCCTGTATTCATTGCCTTTTTCGAGGGTTATGTGAAGTTGCCAATAGTTGGAAGAAACAAAGTTTCGGTTTTCACGAAAACGTGCGCATATCATGGCGAGTGTAGGCGTTTGAACCCTCCCGAGCGAATTATTACCCATTCCCGAAGAAACGGCAAGCGCCATACTTGCATTCATTCCGATCAGCCAGTCTGCCTTTGCCCTGCAATCAGCAGCCATATACAGTCCGTCATATTCATGCCCCTCTTTCAGGTTTGCAAGCCCTTTTTCAATGGCTTCATCAGTCAGCGAAGATATCCACAGTCGTTGAAACGGCTTGGTATATCCCAGATGGGTGTATATAAAACGAAAGATTAATTCTCCCTCGCGACCGGCATCAGTGGCTACGATGATGCTGTCGCATTGATTAAACATCTGGTCTATGATATTCAATTGCTTTGCGGCAAATTTATCAGTTACCATACCTTTGTCGGTTTTACGTTGTCGTACTGTCAGTTGGAACGGATTGGGCAAAAGCGGAAGATTTGTCGCAGACGGCTTTGAAAAGCCGTAATCTTTCGGGAGTGCGAGTGACGCAAGATGTCCAAGTGCCCATGTCACCATATATCCGTTACCACTGATATAGCCGTCATTCATTTCAGTTGCCCCGACTATACGGGCAATATCCATGCCCACAGAGGGCTTTTCACTAAGTATTGCAATCATAATTTGTTGTAAAATTTAAAAAGCCGTTTCTCCTGACTTTCTATTGAAAAGGAGAAACGGCCAGGTTGATGAAAAATTTAGACGGCCGGTTTAATGCCGCAGATTTCAAGTAGAGGTGAATCACCTTTGTGTACCAGTTGCAAAGTAGCATCCATGACTACATCAACGCCAAGTAAAACAAGGCTGAGTGGCATAACATTAGTTTTCTGACCTTGCAATAAAGGGTCAAGTTCTCCTGCAAGTTCCAGTTCATCTTTAAGAATTCCGATAGCGGAGAGTTCGTCCCAGTTCACATCTTCCACCTTAAAAGGTGCATTGTTATTGTTATTTTTCGTTTCCATAAATGTTTTGAATTGTTTATCAATTAATTATTACGGTATTACTCGAGAAGTATTCCCGATTTTAGCTTACGCCGACGCCTTTTCTACTTGTCTTTTTGTTATCGTCCTTTGCAGTGCCCTGTTTTTGGTTTTGCGCCTGATTGACAACATTGCGTTGCGAAGCATCCTTCTTACGGTCAGGGTTTTCGCTGTAGTAATCAAGTCTTCCCTGATTAAAGTTAGCTTTTACATATTGCGAAAACGGCTTTTTGTCGTACCCTATCATGTTTTCCACTAAAACCGCTTTACCATCCTGAAGGTGTCCGCGCTGTGTAGCGGTGAGAGTAACACCCCATACTTCGGCAGGAATTTTAAAATCTTGCCTTTCGCTAAATCCGTCAGGAGTTTTGGAGTAGTACGGACGTCCCGTTTCGAGGTCAAGTTGGACAAAAGAAGAATACTCTTCTCCTTTACGGTTAACCATATTTTCAATGAATACAGGCTTTCCCTGCCTTAACTCTTCGCGGTCTTGAGGCGTAAGAACAGTTCCATTCATCTCTTTGGGAACATAAATTTCTCTTGCTCCTTCAGGAGAGTCGGGATTGTAGCGAGTATATCCCGGACGTCCACTTGCTTCATCAAGCTTGACAAAAGCCGAGAATTTCTCACCGTCTTTGCGTACCATATCCTCTACGAAAATAGATTTCCCGTTGTTCAGGTCTTCCGTTTGTTTGGGTGATAACTCAACACCTCCGAGAGTCTGGCGATTGAAAAGTTTATCGTTTTCAAACTTAAACTCTATACCTCTGCGGTCAGCGTTGAATTGTACGTTAGCGCTAAACTCATTTCCGCTGTTTGCCTTCATACCTTCGAGGTAAACCGCTTTCCCTTCTTTGAGGTCGTTAATCTCCTGATCGGTCAGCTTTACTTCCTTAATTTCTTTGGGGATAAACGCATGTTCCACCTTCATTGCTACGATTTCATTTGTCAGTTTGTCAAGGCTGACGAATGAAGGTGCATATTCGCCTGTACGTGTTTTAAGCTCTACTACTCTGCCCATATTTCCCGTTTCACGAAGATTTTTCTTATCTTCTTCCGAAAAAATATGTCCGAAATAGGGTTTGTCAAGTTCGGGTTGCTGGCGTATGCCATGTATTGCAAGAACAACGGGACCACCCGGTGACTGCTGGAACGAAAGCCTTGCATCCGTTCTTAGTAAAGCCGAACCGAAATTCATGGAAACGGGCATAGTTTGGTTTGTCTTATAACCACGAAGCATCTGGTCAAGAAATCCTTTCTCCTGAAGTCCTTCTCTGGAAAATCCAAAGTTTTTAAGTTGTTCCCAATCGATCATCGCTTCGTTGTAGCGATAATTCGGCTTGTTTTCTGCTGCTGCCGACTGTTGCGGCTGTTGCTGTTTTTGATCTGCTTTTTTTGCCATAGTTTCATCACTTTTATTATTAATACTCTGTTCGTTAGCGACATTTTTAGGCTTTATCTCATATTTCTTTAGAAATTCAGCCACAGCATCAGTTTTCTTTCCTTCTGCGAGGTCTTTAATAGCCTGTTTATTTTGTGGCTTATCCATTTCATTTATCTCCATGGTAATAATTCCAAAATGTGTTGGGTCTTTGATTTGGCTCCACATATTCTTAAAGAAATTCTCCACAATGGAGGAATACTTGTCCACTTTCAAAAAAGAGTTCTTGTGCTTTTCATCTGCGGGCACTGTTTCATGCTTTCCGTTTTTGTCGAGTTTTGATACCGCCTGCAATAGAAGTTCCATCTTGTCGAGAATGAGAATAATGTCGCTTAATTGCTCATTCTCCTGAAAGGGTTGCTGTTGTTGTTTTTTGGGGGTGTCGCCCCTGATGTTTTCATCTGCCATGATTCATATTATTTAATAGTGAATAAAAAAAATATCGGCTCAAAAGTAGAATGTATTATTCTGTAATGAGCTGATATTTAATGATATGACGATGCGTTTCACCATATGTCATCATGTGTCACCATAGCGAATAGAAAAACAGCAGAAAAACTAACAGAAAAGAGAAAAAAAATGTAACAGAAAAAAGCCTTGCCCATGAAAGAAAAAGTTGGAAGTCGGAAGTCAGGGCAGACGGAATTACCCTAAAACGAATAATAATATGTAGATTCGTGAGGAGAGCAGCTTTAGTCCCACCGGATTATTGTTCCTTATGTAATAGGCTGCGATTTATAATGTACTAATGTAGATGATGTAACGGTTTATGCACCTTTCGGAAAAAGGTTTACCATAATATACCCCCTTATATTTTTATAATATGCGTCATCGTTTCGGCTTCGCACGCTAAGTCCCAAGACACTCATCAACATGAATGGGGTTTCTGGAGCGTTTTTTATGGAGAAAAAATACAGCGAAGCGCCCGTATTTTTTTTTCTAAAACCCAGCGGGCTTGAACGTGGAGGAAACAACATTCATGTTAACTTTAAAAAGGGACTTGGTGTGTGAAGTTAAATATGAAATTTGTTGGTTTTGTGATGGCATACTGAGAAATATTATAGCTTGCAAACAGGTATATATCATGGTGTCATATGAACACGTTCGTTTTTTTTTATTCACCTATCTGAATTGACAGAAAAGTGTTGGATTTTGCGAATTGGTGACTTGTATTTATCCTTTTTTCTTTTTGTAAAGACCTATTGCTGTAAGTCGTTAATTATGAGTAAAATATTGCATATTTAGTATTCTTATTATAAAAGAAATTTTGCCAATATCAAAAAATGAGCTAACTTTGTCAATTATAAAATAGTAGATAAAAAGTGTTTAGCTTTTTTCTTGCGTCGATAAAACAGCCAATAATAGTCAACCTGCAAGAGACAAGAGATAAGCACCTATTCGTTTATAGCGGTAGGTGTTACCTTGATTGCAGGTGGGTATTTGGCTGTACCGTCGATGTAGCAAGCTAATATCCTGCCGCTATACTTACGTATATGCCAATAATAGTAGGAGTTATTGGATAATCGAAGTTAACAATGAATATTCATAAAAAAAAATCAAGGCGTGTTAGACGCAAAAAAGAAGATATTAATAAAGACTTATTATCTGCCGCTAGAAGTGAAATACTTGAAAAAGGATTCGAAAATATAACAGTTGCGAGTATAATAAAAAGAGCCGACGTACAAGCGAATGTCTTTTACAATAGATATAAAGATCAAGATGACCTTTTTGATGTATTAATTCGTCCCTATGAGTATTGGTTTGAAGATAAAATAAAATTTCTTGGTGAAACCTCTATAGAAAGATTATTAAATGCAATGAACAGCCTGATAGACTCTGTTGTTAAGGACAAGTTTATGCAACAAATACTTATATGGGAAATTTGTTGTGACAATTATTTAACGAATAGAATGGCCTTGAAAAGAGAGTTATATTTTAACCATTATATAAAAAAACACTGCAAGCAAGATTCAGATATATTAGATTTATACAAAATTAGCTCTTTCATAATTGGTGGAATATATTATTTTTTCATAGTTCGTAAGAACTCGAATCAAATACCAATAAGCGATATAAATAATTTAAAAAAACAAATCAATAGTATTATCACTGGCATATCCCATATGTAAAGGTAATTGATAATAAATCCCTCCTCCCCGGAACGAAGCAATGCTAAACGTTATGAAACCGAAGTGCCCATAGCTAGAGTAAAGGTCTTTTGTGTTTCTTAACAGCGGAGCATGAATAAACATTAAACCGGCTTAAGCGGTTTTTGAAAAAATCGTACAGCGGTATTTTTCAAAAATTGCACCACCTAAAATACAACCTTAGCTTTCCTGTTGCTATTGACAATAAAGGTCGTCCAAAAAAGCGACACAAACATAGGATATTATAGTCTGTTTATTTCATCAGAAGAGCTTTTGTGTTTAGGCGATTTTTTTATTTCACCAAAATTATAACGCATACTTATTTTCACAGCACACCGATCATTGTCATTCCAAACTAGTTTATAGTCCTTATAACTATATTTATATGCCTGAGTCCATAAATTTATACGACTAAATAAATTAGCTTGTATCAGCATTCTTTGATTAAGTAGTTTCTTTGAAACCCCCAAATCAATATCAAATTGATTTCTCAATTTCATGAAACTATGTGATGGTTGAGAGTATGATATATTAAACTCTACATTCCACCCTTTTTTTAATGAAAGTTGATTTATATTACGTATCATATATCCAGGATGTTTGAAAATATATTCTATATCATTATCAATAATTGTCACAGGACTATAACTGAAATATGCTGAAGGTTGAGTTGTCCAATTTTTATATCTTAAGATACCCCCAATATTGAAATTTATTGCCCACGTATCTTTTACATTAGAATAAAAAACTGTATATTTTTCTATTTCAACGTTATCATTAATAAAAAGCATTTCTTGTGGAGATTCGATCAAAGAATATGACATTCCTAAACTAAATTTTCTATTCCATGAAACGGTTGAGGATACTGAATTATATATTGTTGATTTTAAATTAGGATTTCCTTTTGTTGAACATAATGAATCAATATAGATAACGCTATTATTTAAGTACATATATTGTGGGCGATTAATTCTTTTAGAAAAATTTATAGAATAACTAATAGGATCGTTGTTGTATGAAATTACTATGTTCGGGAAAAAATTATTTATATTTTTTCTTTCTATTTCTTCTACAATATTAGATGATTCATTATTCGTTAATGTATTTTCACTACGAATTCCCAGTAAGAAATGCCAATTTCTTATAACGCTTGACATTGTAAAGTACCCAGCAATGATCTGTTCTCTGATATAGAATTCGTTTGAATAATTATTGTCAATAGTCCAAACACCATCATTCATTTTTTGGAATAATAAATCATTATTACTAGTCACATTAGAGTATTTCGCACCAAATTCCATTCTGCCATTCAACCTTGTAATTGGGAATACAATATCAAATTTAGATGACAATAAGGAATAATTATTACAAAACAGACTTTTCATATTATGTCTATTTTTATAAATAATATTCACTTCTTCAATAGAAGAATTTGTTTCATTTAAGTATTTAGTATAATCATTCATTAATGATAATTCAATTCCAGTTTCATTCCTGAACTTATAATTTATGCCAATAGATGACTGCTTCGTATCATCGTCATTATGCACAAACGAATGTAAAGATGATAAATCTATGTTATTCCTTTCAATCTCTAATAAGGAATGAGTATAATGGTTTTCATCATTTTTGAAACCATCAAAATAAATATTGAGTTCATTTTTAGCATTTATATCATAATCTAATGCAAGACTATAATTTATATTTTTAGATTTCTTTATCCTCTCATATTCATCTGTAAATGACTTAAATTGGTAATTAGTTTTCTCGTATTTCAACCAAGTTTCAGTTGATGATCTGCTCTGAGATATTTCACTGCCAATATTTGCATATATACGGTATTTGTTTGCTTCATATGAGAATTCTGGAGATAAATAGTAATGCCCTCTTTTTCCTTGATTATAATTTATGAAAACAGAAGATTTAAAACCTTCTCCCATTCCTTTTTTTGTAATTATATTAATAATCGCTTGCCCTTCAGCATCATATTTTACAGGAGGATTTTCTATCATTTCCACTTGTTTTACTCTTGATGAATTCAAAAGTTTAAGTTCATCTGTATTCCTAATGCGCTTTCCATTTATCAGAATCAAGGTTTTATCTTTTCCCGCTAAAGTAATTAAGCCATTAGGATCGATAATTATATAAGGCATTCGTTGTAATACATCTATGGCACTACCTGCATTACTAACAGTGCTATTTTCCACATTATATATAAACATTTCATTCTTCATAACAATAAGTGGAGATTTTCCTGTAACTACAACTTCTCCTATATCGTAAGTTGTTTCAGAAAGAATAATCTTTCCAAGATAGATGTTTGAGTCTTTATTTGAAATATTGATTGTTGTTTCCTTATAACCGATACAAGTTACTTTTAATAAACATTCATGGTTTGTTACTTTGATGGAAAAACTATCTGTAGAAAAAAACATTCCTGAGATAAAAGATGAATCATTTTTATTTACTAGTACAATATGATAATCATTTATACTATTGTCATTCTGATCAACAACTCTTCCTGTTATTAAAGCCTCTTGTGCATTTATATATATTGAAAATAAAGAAAAGGCAATTAAAAATTTGTACTTCATGTCTAATAAAATTATAATTTGATTTTATTTTCTAACATCAAATTTTTAGAAAATGATATTATACTAATAAGTAAAACAAGAACTCCAGAGGTAACAAACATAATGGACATATTCAAAAACTCTGAGAATATTGAAATAAATATTATACTAATAAACGACGGTAATATGTTAAGTGAATATATTAGAGAATAAATTCTTCCCAATATTTTGCTATCCAATGATATTTGTAGTAAAGAATTATAACTGCTACCATAAATTGCTATACATAATCCCGATATCAAAGCTAAAAAAGTAAATAAAGAAAACTGATTACTTTTCAGTGCGCCAAATAATATAAAATTTAGCCCAATAATAAAATACATGACACTTATGCACTTATAATGATTGATTTTATATTTATTAATGCTCATTAATATGCCACCCAATAATGCTCCGATACTCCATATTATTTCAATTGCACTAATATGAAATTGATTACCAGAAAATTTATCAATCACAAACAATGGCATCAAAGTTGCTATTGGTAATAATAGAAAAGTTACATAAATTGAATATGAAAATGCACTAAATATTCTTTTGTTTTCTGTTAGCTTCTTGATACTATACTTGACCTCTTTAATTATATAAGAAATGGAAAAAATATTGGTGCGTTTTTTATCAAACGGATTTGGAATTGTTACAGTTGAAATTATACAAACTGCGATAATAGCGCCAATTATATCAATATACATTATTCTATACAGTTCCATGTGCGAAATACAAATTGCCCCTAAAGCAGGTCCAATAATGCTTCCAATTGAAATAATTGCTTGATAACCTCCTGCTACTCTTGAAATTTGCTCCTCTGGTACAATTAGTGGTATAGATGATTGCAATGCCGGCATTTGAAATGAGCCTACTATGGATCTGATAGACAAGAATATATAAATCAATAGAAAAGTATATTCTCCATTCTTAATAATATTTGATAAAAGTAGTGTGCATATTGCAACCAAAACATCTGATAAAATAATTATTTTTTTACGACTATAGCTATCTGTAAGAACACCTATAAATGGACTTAATAAAATATTCGGCAACATAGTGGCAATAGCACATAATGCTAAATTCAATGGAGACATTGTTTCCATGCTAATCCACAAAATGATAGAGAAACCAACAACGGAACTAGAAACAATTGACATTAATTGACTAGTAAGTATTATTATTATTTTCGCTTTCCAACTTAACATTTTTTTATTTCAAATTTTAGCAATTAAATAATTATACAATTGTATGTATTTATAAGAATAAAGAAGATATTCTCGCGTCTCCTTTATAGATTTTCTCATCCCGAAGATATCTTGGAAAATCCAAAATTTATTTATAAATATTCCAAATCAAATACATTGTAAAAGTATAACTATTTATGTTATTAATCAATGAGTTCCATTTTCCTCAATAAAAAGGATGCATTTAATTTTGTGCTTATTCCTTTCTTTAATTTATAATCAAAATTTAAAATGTCATTCCTTAATTCTACTTCAAAACAATAATTAGTCGCGATTTCAGGAAAGTCTTGCTCTAATTCTCCAATTGCTAAATCATGAGTTGCGATAATGACTATCGCATTTTCATATATTAGTTTCTTTAATAAACCCAATGATCCGATTTGCTTATCTTTAGAATTAGTTCCTCTTAGTATTTCATCTAGTATAACTATCGTTTTTTTTTCTTTCTTTACAAACGAAACGATTTCATTTAAGCGTGATATTTCTGCGTAAAAATAAGATTCGTTTCGAGCTAATGAATCTTGGATTTTGATACTTGACATGATAGAACATGGAGAGAAAATAAATTCTTTAGCACAAACGGGAGAACCATTTAATGCCAAAATTAAATTTGTTGCAATAGTGCGCAAAAAAGTACTTTTTCCAGCCATATTGGCTCCAGTTATAATGATAATAGCAGGAGTTTTGTTAATTACAATATCATTTGTAATCCTATTGTCAGAATTTATTAGTGGATGCCCAATTTCTTTTGTGGATAATTCAAATTTTTCAGTTGAAATCTTTGGATAAATGACGTCTTTTGCATTATTATATTCAAATATAGCAAAGCTAATCAAGTAGTCTATTTCAGCTAAAGAATCAAACCAAGGCATAATATTTGCTCCGTTCTTAATCTTCCATTTATTCAAAATATAAAATACTTGTAAATTAAATGCGATAAATGAGTTTAATACATAAGAAATAAGCATGTTATGTCTTGAGTCAAACATGTCAAGTATTTTAAATAATTGCTTAATTTTTTTACTGGAAATATTATCTTCACTAATCAAACATGATTTGATTTCATTTAACAACTTTGAACTAAATGTTTCATTTTCTATCAAGCAAATAAGGTAATAGTATTTTTTTACAATTTTAGCCATGCGACCTAATTTTTCATGAGCTAATTCTATTTTTTTATTATTCAAATTAACAATTAATAAATTAGATACCATTAGTAAAATTAATGTACCACTATCTAATAGTCCTAAAAAAATAGCGCAGATCCAAATTGCAGTAAGACAAGGAGATAGTATGCATAAAAATTTAGCTTTAGTTCTCTCTTTATCTGTAGAGTTGATCCATGATTCTAAATAATTATATTCTGATTCAACTTCAGTAAAGGTCTTTCCGTATGTAAGAAAGTTATTAATGAATTTTATTTTTGTTGAAAGCTCATGAATCGCCTTTTGATGTTCTTCTATTCTCTCATTTGTACATATTGGATTACAGAGTGCCTGAGCTAGTTTTTTTTCGCCCTTAATAGTACGAGTTCTATTTATAAATTGAAACAGAGAACCTTCACCTACAATGTCAAAATCAGCAATCAAATGCTTGTTTAATTCAGAATAAACAACTCCGGTATTCCTGTATGAATAGTTATTATTAATAATATCTAATTCTTCTTGATAGACATCCGTCCTTAATTTCAGGATATTATACCGTTTATCAAGATTCAAATCATACTTTATCAAACCTAAAAATGTGATTAAAAAAAATATTGCAATCACTAATAATAATAAGTAGTTGTAATGAATATATGTACACATGAAACTAGCAAAACAAATGAATGATGCTAACCTGTAAATGTACATATGAGTTAGCCTCTTTTTTACAATATTCATATTTTTATTATTGTAAAAAATGCATTTTTCGTAGTAAATACTGGCATCTTCCATAAATAATTTATCTATATAATATTGCTTTAGATTTAGAAATTTTTTTATTGGAAATTCTATTCCAAATGCTCATAAACAAAGAGCTTTTTTCTAAATATGAGTAATATTTAATTATGAATTTTTCCATTATACTTAGTTTTTTCATGAAGGGATTTTTATCATAATGTGATTTTAATAACATTTCCCAAGGGCCACTTCCGGCAGAAAACCAAACTAGCTGAAGTTTCGTATTAGGAATAATGATTGACGACAACTCATTGGCAATGTCCTCAAGTTCTTTTTTATATTCCAGATTATAGATGTCAAAACCATTCTTAGTTTTAAATGGAGTATTAATTATACCAATATTGTCTTCATCATGAATGATTTCTTTTATGTTGAACTCATCAGGATGTTCATACATATATGAACCAATATTAAGTGAGAATATATTAAATGTGGCCCAAAATGGTGTATTTTTTGTATGATTAATATTTTCTTTGAAAAAATCAATTAGCGATAATCTATCTTCTTTAGTTTCTGTTGGATATCCTAATATTAAGAAAAAATGCAGACCCATCTTAATCTTTGATGCATTTCTTAAAATATCAGAGGCGATTGCCCTATATTCATCAGGAAAATCATTTTTTCTCATATCTCTAGCTACTTGTTGAGATACTGTCTCTAATCCGAGCCACATATCTCTACAACCTGCATTGTGCATTTTCTTTAAATAATCAAAGTTGAACTCTTTTTCTATTCTTGTACGAACAGTCCATTTAAAATCTAGATTTTCAGAAATTAGTAAATCACAAATTTTGTCTAGTTGTTTGCTTGATACTGCTTCATCTACAAAAAATAATCCTTTACAATTATAAAGCTCTTTGTATGTTTTAATTCTTTCCAAAAACAAATCAAGATTTAATTCTCTTCTTCCAGATTTATGTTTGTTTATATTACAGAAAGTGCATTTATTCCAATAACACCCGGTGCTAATAAAATCAAAGAAAATTAGCTCTGGTGTATAATATCCATCTAATCTTAAGTCAGAATAATCAGGAATGATTTCTAAATCATAATTTTGCTCAACATAAGGACTATTAACAATATTATCCCCTTCTTCTGTTTTAATAGCTAAGCTAGGAATATTTTTTATACTATCAAGTTTAAAATCCGATTTGTAAAGATCGACTAATGCTTTTGTGTTTTTAACAAGGAAAAGGCTGTCATAATCAAAAAACAAATTCTTAGAAGTTTTCAACCTCTCTTTAATTCTCACAAAAGATATTTCATCAAAACCGAAACCACAGTAATTAATATGAACATTTGGAAGATCTTTTTTTACAATTTTATTAAGCGTTGATGCAAATAATAATTCCCATGGCCATATGACATCCAATCCCAGAACATTTGGTGATGCTTTTCTTATTTTTGGGATTATATATTCTTTGATGATCTCAATAAAAGGATTATGTTCCTTGTCTACACTCAATTTGTGTATACTATCAATTGAATCTACATCCATGCCTATTTCTGGCCAGAATATTACTTTATTTGTAATAAAAGTTCCGCAATTGTAGTATATGATTTGTTGTGCTTGAAATACAATATTTGTCGCCCAAGATAGCATATTCATATCATAAAAATCCTTTGTTTTAAATATATTCAGAGCTTTCTCTATATTTCCCAATACATTTTTCTTGATTATACAATACATTTTATTGCTGATCTTTGTTGGGCAAATTCCAAAATTTGATTTAATTAATCTCTCTGGCCTATATTCGCACTTACTCAAATATTTTTTTGAGAGTAATATATCCCAAATCTCCAAATTTAAATCTATATGTTCAACATTAACATTTTCGGATCTTAATAAAGCGGCTATGTATGGTGTTGAAAAGGGAGGATATGTTGGGAAAAAAGTTAAATTATTCAATAATAATATTTTGTTTTTCATACTTATAATTGTTTAAATGGATTAATTAATTTTCTAAATTTTCTATTAAGTTCTTTATGTAGCAGTTAATATGATCTATTTTTGTTTTAGGAAACATATGCTTAGAAAAATGCCTTAGCATAAATCGCACTATATTACACGAATGAAAAACATATATATATAACTCTTCAAAAAAAGCACCTGAAAATAGCTTTGCGGTATAGCTAGTTTGTCCTAATTTTATAAATTCAAAATTATTATCCTGAGCTATTTTTATTATTTTGTATATGCAATTATAGTACACTTCCGCATCTTCATAGTTATTGTAATCTATACCAAGATATAAAGGAACAAGGTTTTTATGATCATAAATAAATATAATCATAGCAATAGTATGATTTTGCTCATCTTTTAGTATATACACCATAGAATTGTCTTTACATAACAACTCTAAGTTTTGAAAAAAATCTTGATTTAATTTTTCAAATTTATTTTTGCTTTTTTCAAAAGTTTGCATATATAGCAAATAGAGGGTTTTTGATATAGTCGTGTAATCGACAATCTTTTCCCAAGTAAAATTATATTCATTAAAAGTTCTAATTTTGCGGCGAATATTTTTTTTATACCTTGAGCGTAAATAGTCAGGAAATTTTAAATTCTTTATTACTGGCATGAATGAATTGGGAAGTGAATTAACGCAACAGTAGTCAGACAACAAATGTTTATCGAAAAAGAGTCTTTCCGATGATGGTATTTCTTTTATTATTGTAAAAGAGCATTTACATATTTCTGCCTTTTTTTTAATTTCTGCTTTTATTATATTAAATAAATTGCTTATCTCAAAGCCTTTTACTGTTCTTGAGATTCCAAATAAGTGATCACATACAGATAAAGGTGTTCCCACAAAAAAGATCCTACTAAATAAAAATCTAGAAAAAAGACTTCTACAAATTTTCACGCTTTTTTTTAGTTTGTCTCCGGAAATAACAGCGATATCAAAATCGTAAATAAAACACGGAATAATTGCTACAATATCATTTTTATCCTTTATCTCCAAATAATAATGACACACTCCTTGCAATTTTGAAAATTCGATTGCTTTAATAAGCTCATAACGTTTTATAGCATTATGGGTAGAAAAAATTTTATCCCAATCACAATGAGATATTTCTAAAATGGAAGAATACCACTTCACATTATATGTGTACATTTTATTTTATTTTTTTGATAATCGTATTCCAAAATCGTATTCCTTTGCATAATCAAATAATAACTTAAAATGATCATCGCTAAGTGCAGGGCACTGAATATTAGGGCTTAAGCTATTTTTTAGAGTAGTGATATCAAAATAGTGAATGCCTTCATTATCAAGATATGGTGTAAAAATATTTCCTACAGACTTATAATATAAAATTTCCAACTTATTTAAGTTATCCGGAAATGTTTGCACTAATTTGCAACCTACAATATTCAAATATTTGAATATTTGTTCTAAAATGTCAACTTCTTTTTCATTCACAAGATGGAATGAATTATAAGCAACATATTCTGATGACATTATATCAATAACAGCTTTTGCGGCATAATCTGCTGGAATAATATTAACCTTTGCATTTTTATTTGATAAAACTCTAATATTCAAAGAAACTTGTTTTTTATAAATGTCTTCATCCTCTAAAGTAAAAGACTCTTTTGTCTTTAAAAAAAATGAAGATAAGCCATAGAATGTATCAAACTTATGTATCTGTCCTATTTTTTTTTCCATTAATCTTCCTCCTAAAATAGATGTTCTAAAAATAAAAGAAGCTGTATTCTTTTTAAATTTGTAGTTGCGAACTAGGTATTCACAAAATTGTTTTGAATATTCATATGGATTTCTGAAATTTCTTTCTAATGATATGTGATCTGGGGAAACTCTATTTTTTAGTTTCCCAGTTGAGTATGCAGAACTAAAATAACAAAACCGTTTAACTTTTAGAGAATCTACTAAATTTAGTATTATTTTAGTTCCCTCTATATTCGACATCTCTATTAAATTCCTTATTGTATTATTATTATTGAGATTAGTATTTGCAGCAGCATGATAAAAGACATCTATATTATTTTTTTTCAATTTGTTTAAATCAACACTATTATTCAATGTAGTATTACCAAAATCAATTTCAATAAACTCTATTAAATCATTTAGCTCATTTATCAATAGTTTAAGTTTGCTTTGCGAAATGTTCAAATAATATATACCATCATCATTTAAAAGTTGAATTACTCTATTTTTAAATGAGATAGTTTTTGTTGACCGACCGAATAAAATAAATTTAGTTTTCGATAAATCATTAAGATAAATCCGCAAATATTCAAACAGAATATTTCTTCCTAATAAACCAGTCACTCCTGTTATTGCAATAGTTCTTTTCATTTTATGTTAAAATTGTTTTGTAAACTTTTTAGCCAATGCCATGATCGTTAATATGGGAGGTAAACCTGGAGCTTCTGGTAGTATGCTAGAATCACATACATATAAATTTTTAATCTCAGTCATAAAGTTTTTATTGTCTACAACTGTTCCAATTGCTGCTGTTCCAATAGGATGTGCACCTTGCATACATGTTACTGATATGTCCTCCACACCTAAAGAATCCATTATATCTTTTGAAAGGTTAATCCCTTTATTAATTTTATTCATATCCTCATTTGTAACAGGTTTAGAGACTCTGCCATTCTTAAATACATTTCCATTAGAATCATCTTTGATTTTTACCATAAATCCTACCAAATTTTGTTTTTTTATCATCGCCGTTTTTAAATTGCTTTCAAACATTCGTATGAAAAAAGGCTGATTGATAAAAGGTGATATTATGAAACCATCAGATATAGACTTCTCCAGATAAACAATTGGCATTACAGGTTCATTAATTTGCGTAAAGGAACTTGATGACCCATACACATTAACAAATAAATCTAATGATAAATTTTCACCTGCAACAAGTCCAGAATTAAGAAGTATGATTGGCGTATGAATTGCTCCTGCCGATATTATAATATTTTTACCATACGCTTTATTTAGCTGCTTATTTAACTGGTATTCTATTCCAATAGCTTTTCCTTTATTCGTTATAACCCTTATAGCATTAGAATTGAATTTTATATCCAGTTCTTTTTTGTCAATAAGTTTATTTGATGACCATTTTGCTCCATATTTACATCCAAAAACACAATTTCCACATTTTATGCACTTTTTATTCTCAATAAATTTAGTCATGACTTCAAACATGATTCTATTAGTGGAACATGTTTTTATTACTTCGTTTGTAAAACTTGAAAAAAGCGATTTGTCAGTCTTATTATATGGTATTTCTTTTTGTATCTCACGTATTTCGTCGGCTATATCTACGCCTATTTTTAATAATTCATTTTTTAAACTTACAACAGCATTGCCACAGGAAAACAAGGTTGTACCTCCAAATGCAAATCCTTGATAATAATTGACACCTTCTATTGTCTTTTGAGGCATTTTTGTGTATTTGTTAAAATTATAAAAGCTTAATGATGGAAAAAACTTTCCCAACTTTCTAAAAGGAGAGCCTTTTTCAATCAATAAAATTTTGGCGCCCCTAGAAACTAATTCTTTTATAATAGTACTTCCACCAGCTCCAGAACCAACTACAATAAAATCATACAGATTATTTTCCATAAGTCATTTTTTTAGAATTTTATAATAAGAGTACTTTGTTAAAACTCCAGCTCTCACAAATAGAAAGAATGTGCTTATCATTTGTCTAAAAAAACGTCCTTCAACTACTAGATAGACAGGAGGCTCTGAAATGTCCTTCCAGTTTCTTTGCTTCGTAATACTAACATTATTATAATTGAATGTAAAATGATTTGCAATTTTGCTTGTTGAAATATACTTAAACATTAATTCGATTATGCTTAGCTTTTTCTTTAAATGAATTTTCCTAATTACATTTTCTTTTTTTATGCCAACAATTGGACTTAAACCAAGGTTAATATGTGAATATCCTTCATCAAAAAACCGCTTTGCTGCTGCTGATATTATAAGAAAGCGCACATGCTTCAAATATATATTGTTGCCTTCAGGTATATAACTACGAACCAAGTTTGTGTAGTATCCTCTTTTATTTAAATCCAATATTCCATTATTATCAGAAAAATCAATCCGATCAAAATCAACAAAAGCAACTATTCTACCACGATTGTTTCTTGCAACAAAAAATCTTCTATGATATTCTTTTTGTGGTATATATGGTTTTAGCATGGGCGGTCCCATTTCTTGTTTATTAGTTTTGTTATTCAACCATTCTTTAGATATAACCTCTAAATCCATCAAATCATTTTTTGTTGCCATTTTTTTTCCGGGAAGTAATAAATCAACTTCTCGTTTTACATTATCAACTTTCTTAAAAAATAAATAATGATATGTCGTTCCATTTTTGCTATCTAGCATATATCCAAAAATTTTAATAAAAATATTGTCACCTGAAATATAGAAAAACTTAATATTTTCTGGTAATATATTACTGTTATATCGATCAATTTTCAAAGAAAATTCTTTCGTCCGTTTTGTATTTTCCACTTCATTTTCCATGAATAGTTTTATTGACGATAATTGAGTATCATTTTTTTTTGTGTATATTAACTCTCCATGGCATTCTATCGAATTTTTGTTATCAACACGTTCATATTTTGCGATAATTCCGTTAAAATTAATCTTTGTCTTATACCCCGCTATTGATTCATCTATTTCGTCAGAAGTAAATACTATTTCTTCTGTATATAATCCATTTTTTAAGGCGCTCCTAACCTTTGTGCCTATCTGTTCTGTTAAGGCTATTGGTAATAACACTTGAGTTTCATTTCCAAATTGATGTATGATGAGTCTTTTACTTCTAATATTCTCCGCGATTTCTACAGTTTGTTTATGTGCTTGTATTATTACTATTTTACCCTTCCTTGATAATGCCTCTATAGCTTCTGTAATAAACAAAGTCAAGTATTCACGAGAGCAACTTGGATCGCCAATAAAAAATACTATATCTGATATAAACGGTATTTTAATTTTATAGTGAATGTATGCCCAAATACCATAATTAGTAACAAAAGCATCTTCAAAATAAATATTATTACCTGTCGCAGCGGACATTGGATTTGGATATCCATATCTATTTAAATATTCATATCTATCGACAACTCTTTTCATTATAATTCTTTTTATTAATAATCTAAGTGTTCTTATATTTCAAACGTCACAATTAATTAGACTTAAAATAGATTCAGTTTTACAATCATAAAAAACAAGCCTTTCATTATGTAAGTTATATGCAACTGTAGTGATGTCTAATCTTGTTATTTGGGGGTCGATTTTCAATAAAATATCAAGTAAATATTCAATGGAGACAATCTTAGATGCAGATCTAAATAAAATCGTTCTTTCTATTTCTCCATCAATCAATAATTCATTTACTATTTTTCTATTAAAAAACTCTTTATAAATAATCGTGTTTTTATCTATAATCTTAACCCTGTAAGTGAACTTGTTTTTTTGATAAAAGTCAACCATTTTATTGAAATAGATCCAATGCCTATTATTGCTTTTAGGATAGTTACAAAACAATTCGAATTTATATTTCTTATATTTTTCTGGAAATATATCCTCTAGCGGAAAATACCAATCATTCAATTGATTCTGATTTTTAATCCCCTTATAATACTTTGAAGAAGATCTTATAGCCAAATTTGAGCAATGAATTTTAAGTCCTTTCCTAAATTCAAATCGTAGATAATGTAAGTTTTTTATTGATTCATCAATGTCATTAATGTCTTCGTCAATAATATTTTGTATGATATTCATGCCTAAAATATTTATTTCATTTTCATTGCATAACTTTATTGCTAAAATGTGATTAATGAAACGACTTTGCTTATTCATTTTCTTTAGTAAACTATCACTTGAAGCTTCAAAGCCAATTTGAACACCTGAAAAACCAGCATTTTTTAATCTTTCAATAAATGTCTTATCTACTAATGCAGAATTTATTTCAGCCATATGAAATGTAATTTTAGGATTTATATTTTGTTTGTATTCAATAATTAAATCTAAGATTTTATTCACTCTTTCATAATCACCACATATAAAATCATTATCAACAAAAGTAAATTTACTTGTTTCATGTTTTTTTGAAAGATAATCGATTTCAGATATTAATGTTTCAGTAGTTTTAGTTCGAAACTTATAACCTTGGTTTAAGTAACAAAATTTACATCCCTTCCAGCTACAACTTCTGCTTGATTCTAATAATAAGTAGTAATCTTTATCAAGTGAATATTCAAAATAGTCCGTATAATCTGGAGTTATTAGAAAAGTATATTCATTTTTCGTTGTATTGCTTGTTAGTTGGTTATTTTTTTTATATATCAAAGATGGTATATCATCTATCAATATCTTGTTGCATTCGAGGTGTTTCATTAGAAGAGTCAAGGGATACTCTCCTTCTCCCCAAATTCCAAAATCAAATACTTCAAATAAATCCATAATTGCATAAGTCTCATTCTTTGTCGGAATTCCTCCTATTAGACATTTTATTGAAGGGTTTCTTTTCTTTAATTCTCTTATAAAAATCAAACCGGGAATCCACTGATTGAATTTATAGCTTATGCCAATGATATCATAATCTGAAAAATAATTATTGTCTTCAAGTACACTTTTTATTATGCTCTCTATTTCAAAACAAATATCATCTAAAAATGATAATTCTTTATATTTATCCCAAACACTTAATTGGGGTTTATTTGACAACAAGTCATCCATCAATGCTGTAATATTGCAATTCTGACCTTCTAGCATATAAATGAAAGGCAAAAGAGTATCATTAATCTCGCTAGGGTCATATTTTTCAGAGACATTTATCATTAAATTCTTAAATAATACATTCCAATATATTATTTTGCTATCAAAACCTTCTTTTTTTAAGTAAGCCTTTAATACAGATTGTCCAATCTCAGGTGCATAAGTGAGATTAGGAGGGAAAACATTAAATAAAATTTTCATATTAGTAAATTAAATAAAGCATTTTGGGTATTAATACCCAAAATACTTTATAAGACATATCCCAATTATTACACATGTAAATAAATAACATGATACTAATTGAAATAACCCTAAAATCAAGAGTTAGATTGAGGTGTTACTATTGGCATAACTATAATGTCATTACCGGCATTACTTTTTCTAACCCCACTCATAAGAGCGCTAGCTTCATTTTTTTGAAGCACTTTCACATTTAACTTTTTCATAAGATATAAATATTTAAAAATTATCCTCAAAAATATTTTGAGGTTATTTGAGTATTATTATAAACACGTGCAAATGTATATATAAATAGCAGGTATAGCAATAAATATATTGTGAATTTACATTAATTAACATTGTAGCCTATTATAATATTTTATATATATCTGCATATTAGTCATGTATGCTTTTATATATTAATATTATTAACATATAAAAATATATGCTACCTATTGTATAATTATATCATAAGTGAAGTTGCAAATAGCTTAGTTTTAATATGAGTATTGCAAATTTTCGAATAAAAACAAGTGATTGTTATGATAATTACAAATCTGATTTAATATTAATAATATACTTTTATTTATGCAATACGATCTGCTTTCCTATTCTAATCAAATCTATAGTATTTGTACTTGCTCTATTTGAATGTGTGTGAATAAATCTATTAGATTTCGACGGATAATGCCAGTTTTTAAGATTAGTCTTTTGTTTGTTAAATATATATATATAGCCAGCTTTATCATAATACGTTGAATGAACGAGAATCTTCCCGAAATAAACAATACTACTTCTAACCAATATACTATACTGACTTCTGTTAAATAGAAGAAATAACCCAATAAAAACAATGTTGTGGGTCATAAGAATAAAAAAACAGTGAGTTTTTGCAGTATATGTGATGTTTTTGCCATTTTGCAAATATCCCATAATTATTTATTTGTGCAGTTAGTCGTTTTTTGTAATGATTTGTAAATCTCATATATATAGTTAATATATAAGATTTTTTAAATTATCAATATATGGTAATATGTACTATAATTTAGCGAAAAGTAAATATTTGTAGTTTTAAAATATATAAAACTGCTTTATCGTTACTCATCTCATATGATCATTGATATTCCTGTTCCTGCCGCATATACGGGTATCAAAGCAGAATATTCCTGTTCGAGTTGTTCATTCGCAGGAATTTTGCAAAAACAAGGATTTATTCATAAATTATACTCTGGCTCAGTTTGCGTCTTTTTATGTTAAATAGAGACAGCCCTTCTTTATTATTATGCATTTTTTCTAGGTCTTCCCCTTTTTCTTTTTAGGCTATCATTACTACAATCATCATCCTTAATTGTAATGCTATCATTTGTAGCATTGTTTTCTTTAATTTCGTATAGTGCCTTTAACTCCTTATCCGATATTTTTGTTGATTCTTTGATTATTTCATAGCTCACTTGTTTTTTTATTAATTCTGCTGCTATGTTTATTTTTACATTCTTGACTTTTTTATTATCATTATTGTGAGATTCTGAATCTAAATCATTAATATTTCCAAATACTTTATCAATAATAATGAGTATATTTTTTTTCAAAAGTTCAAATCCCTCATTTGTGCTAAAGTCAATATTATTGAATGCTGCTATATTTTTATGCATTGTGATATAATATATACCTCCGATCAGAATAGCTGTGATTACATTGATATTTAAGTCTTTGAATTTGTCTGAAAAGTATTTTATGAGATGTTGTGAATTAGCATCCCTGTTTTTCGCAGTTCGTAATGTTATATAATTTAAATCATTTAATTCCCATGATATGAGTTTTTGCATGATTTTATTTTCCCAAAAGCAGTCAATAAGGTTTTCTGCAATTTTTTTGTAGTTATCAAGAGGCTTCTTTTTTGGATCAATAATAATCTTATCACTAACCCAATAATCATATTCACGAACAAATTTGTCTAAAAAATTCTCCAAATCCGTGTATCGGTTATAATAAACCGCCGATTCGACATTTGCGTGCTGAACTATTTTTGTTACTGTCAAATTGGAAAACCCGATTAGTTCTACAAGCTCTTTTGTAGATTCAAAGAACAAATCCTCTATTTCGGCCTTTGTTCTTCTTTTTCTTTTTTTTTGTGTAGTCATATTATTGTTATATTCTCCTTATTAATATCTGTTGAAATAGATGACCGCAAATATACTAATAAGTTTGTATAATTCCGAATTGTATTATTGTACAACTGCATCTATACAAATAAATTATATAATTCTGATTGTTTGACTTTAAGATTGCAACAATATATGTACACTATCGCATCTGTTAAATACTTGAAAAATAGATAATTGATATTTATTGTGATTTTATTTATATAAAAAAAATTAAATTTTATGCATGATATATAGTTTATATTTGTATTTTTGTCGCAAAAAAAAATTATGGTAAATTATAAAGTAGATGTACAATCAAATCGTCTAAATACCCAAAAAGGTAATTGCTCAATACTAGACAAAATTCTGGATTATAAAGTCAGTAATGTAGATGTGCATGAGTCTTTAGGACTAAATGCGATCAAAAAATCGCCAACAGTATCTATTTGTGATAGAGAGGTAATTGTTCACGAAAGGCATACAGACAAAGATATTAAAGCCTTAATGTTTGGTTCTAATAGTTATATAGGTGCTATTGCGAATGAAGACATTATTAATAAAACCATTAGCGCGACAAGAGAGTTTGGAATAGGTAGTGGAGGTGTTCCTATCTTATCCGGCACGACCTATTATCATGATGCGTTAGAGAAAAGACTGTCTGTCTTTTCGGGCTATGATGACACAATGTTATTTTCCTCAGGTTTTACTGCGAATTTGGGTGTTATACTGGGTTTGGTAAGACCTAATAACCTTATACTTCAAGATAGACTTAATCATGCCAGTTTAATGGATGGAGGATTAATGTCTGGAGCCAAAATGTTTCGATATAAGCATAATGACCCAGCAGACTTGGAAAAAATGTTGAAAAGTTATAGCGGTGACTATCCTAATGGAATTTTAGTTGTTACGGATGGCGTCTTTAGTATGGACGGTGATATAGCAAACATTCCCGACATATTGGATGTTACAACGAAATATAATGCCTTATTATTAATTGATGAAGCTCATTCTACTGGCGTAATTGGTCGTAAAGGAACTGGAACATTAAACTATCATAATATTACAGATAGAAAAAATGTGATTATGTCTGGTACTTTGAGTAAAGCATTAGGGTCTGTCGGAGGCTATATATCAGCCTCTCAGGAAATAATAGATTATCTTAGAGTCTATGCCAGAAGCAATCTTTATTCAACTTCATTGCCTCCAAGTGTTTGCGCTTCTGCAATAGCTGTTTTAGATTATATGGAAAATACAAATGTTGTTGAAGTGCTCAACGATAATGCAAAATATCTTAGAGATAAACTTCGTAGCAAGAGCTATAACATATTAGATACCGTTACTCCAATTATTCCAGTTATTGTTGGTGATGAATATAAATTATGTTTAATGTCGAAATTTATGCTTGAGAATGGTATATACTCAAATTGCATACAGCCACCAGCAGTTCCAAATGGAACATGTAGAATTAGGATAAATGTTATGTCTTCGCATACTCATGATGATATGGACTATCTGGTAGAGACATTAGATAAAGCAGAAGATAAGTTTAAGTTTAAAAAGTAAATTCAGTTATAACTATACGGATCTGCTTAATGAGGTATTCTTGTGATATGGAATGTTTTTTTGTATGTCGGGTATGGTAAACTATCACAATGCAAGTCCGTGAAAGCACCGAGTTGACTGGGCACTTTAACGAATGGCAAGGACATTGAGGGCGACCTCAAATTTGAAAGAAGCCATATCAGCAACTCCTCAGTTCTTACGAACAGAAAACGGCTTTGTAATAAATAAAATGTGTATCTACCTGTTGAATCAGCAGTATCATTTATACATTAACAATTTAATATTCTGAAATTTACAAACAATAAATAATTGTATGCATCTAGCCTTTTTCTTTATCCGAAGGATTCTCACCAAGTAAATGGCACAGGTCAGGATCTTTACGTATTCGTTCTTTTTCGTCCTCAATGATATTTACAACATCCCTTTTTATCTGGTTATAGTTGCGATCTATCTGCTGCTGCATGATATCGTTACCGTTTTCGTCCTTGAAATCATTGATAACAGGAATATTCTGGTAGGCTTTTGTTTCGGCTGCTACCTTCTCGTTATCTACCATAATCATGGAATGGAAAATCTTTTGGTCGATTTGCTCTCCGAAATTATCGGCTACCGATCCGACGAACATACCTTGTGAGAGGTTTGCTATTTTGGAGGCGGGGATTAGGGAGTCCATTTGTGTATTAATGGATGTTGAAGTGTCCTGACGGTTAATTGAAATGGATTGTCGCTTTTGGAGTACTTTTCCAAACCTCTCCGACAAGTTCTTTGCCGTTTCACCCACAACCTGCCCGGAAAAGATATTACCGACAGTATTTTGAATAACCTTACTTTCCTTGTCGCCATAGTCGCGATTTAATTGGCTGTAATCTTGAAATCCCAAACATACAGCGACTTTGTTGCTTCGTGCGGTTGCGATAAGGTTGTCTAGACCTCGAAAGTAAATGGTAGGTAGCTCGTCAATGATAACCGACGATTTGAGTTGGCCCTTTTTGTTTATCAATTTCACGATGCGCGAGTTGTATAATCCCAACGCTGCCGAATAAATGTTCTGGCGGTCGGGGTTGTTGCCTACACAAAGAATTTTGGGTTCTGCAGGATTGTTGATGTCGAGGGTAAAGTCATTACCCGTCATAGTCCAGTATAACGATGGGCTTATCATTCTGGATAACGGTATTTTGGCAGATGCTATCTGTCCTTGAAGTTGGTCTTGAGCGCCACCCTGCCACGCATCCATGAAGGGTGAAAGATAATTTTCGAGTGCAGGATAAGAGGTCAGAATAGTAAAAATATCGGAATAAGGCTTGTTCAAAAGTTCTATTGCATGCGGAAATGTACAGTACTTACCATCTTTGTAAATTTTGAGATACCATATTATTGATGCCAATAAGATGATTGGTGATTCTACGAAGAAATCGCCCTGCTTTTGTATCCATGTGCGATTCAAATTTAACATTATTGTATATGCGGATTCATAAGCATCCGATATGTCCGTCATAAATTCAGGGGCAATTGGATTGCAACGGTGTGACTTGTGAGGGTCGTCGAAGTTTATCACATAGAATTGCGGCTTTACCTTGTAGTTGTCAATGTTTTTTAGTAATTCGTTATAGGCGATGACAGATAAATCGTC
>JGI994J12354_10001089_pt1 | contig 27529 bp, 27 predicted proteins | sample IntmicLarv3ML3BL_FD_12354 | JGI IMG/M metagenome (IMG submission 12354)
CAAGCTAATGGTCATACTGTTGGTTACATGGGTGATGGTATTAACGATGCCCCTCCCCTACATCAGGCAGATGTAGGAATTTCAGTTGACAGTGCTGTTGATATTGCAAAAGAAACCGCTGATATTATATTGCTTAAAAAAGACCTAATGGTATTAGAGGAAGGCGTAATTGAAGGACGCAGAACGTTTGGCAATATTGTTAAGTACATTAAAATGGCGGCAAGCGGTAACTTTGGCAACATGATTTCAGTTATAGTAGCTTCCATCTTTTTACCATTTTTACCTATGCTTCCCGTGCAGATTTTAACACAAAATTTATTGTGTGATTTCTCTCAAATGGGTATACCGTTTGACAGTGTTGATAAAGAGTACCTAATGGAGCCAAGAAAATGGGAAACCCAATCCATTAAGTCTTTCATGGCAGTTATGGGCCCTTTAAGTTCAGTATTTGATATTCTTTGTTTTGTCATTATGTGGAAAATCATCGGGGCAAACACAGTAGAACTCGCACCTCTATTTCAATGCGGATGGTTCGTTTTTGGCACAGTATCTCAGGTACTTGTTATCCACATGATTAGAACGGCAAAAGTTCCGCTTACACAAAGCAATGCCGCAATGCCACTACTGATATCTACAGTAATTGTTGCGGTTGTTGCTTTGGCTATAGCTTTTTCTTCAATAGCAGTTGGCTTAGATATGATGGCTCTTCCTATTAACTTTATGCCATGGCTTGCACTATTATTGGCCGGGTATTGTTTATCTACACAGTTTCTAAAGGTTGTTTATGTTCGTCGTTTCGGAGATTGGTTATAGCTTATACTGCTCTAACTCAACTCTCATCTTCACCCAGCCTGAAACAAATCACAAATTACCCAGCAAATAAAAACTTCTATTATTATGACAACAAACAAAGGGGCAGTAAATACTGCCCCTTTGTTTGTTGTGCACATTTTTATATTTTGCCCTATCGCTTAAATACTTTTTATGGTTCTATTATCATAGTTACTGGGTGCCTATAATCACCTGTACTATTACCTAAACTATCTTGTGCAGATATAATAATTACATATTCGCCGGGGTCTATTCTTGGCGGTATATTTATTACATGTGTGTTTTGGCTTGCACTTGTTATATCCCAAACTTCCTCATATACAAATGTCCCTGTCGATGATAATACAGATTCAATTCGAAGATTTGCTGAAACTGGCATGTTTCCATTCGTAATTGTTACAACAACATTGCCGGGGTTTCGCCTGGCCGTATCTTGGCAAGTATCACAAGAACATGAACCTTCTACGTACTGAAAAGTAATAAACGGTGAAGGTTGTAGCACGATGGGTGATACTTGCATGCTTCTGCCCGGCGTTAGCTGTATGTACCCTGCACCTATATTAGCAGGCATATATTCTACACCTGCTCTTGTAAACCTAAGCCCCCACTCAGACGGGTTATTTACAATTACATTTTCAAAAAAGAAATATCCGTTTTCATTTGTTTGTACATAGTACGAAACCGCACTTCCGGGTGTAGAAACATAAAACAATTCAACTGTTATGCCTACCATTGGTGTTGCCGATAGTGGTGACGGGAATGCAAGATACCCTTCAACATTAACTGCATAATTCAATGGTAATTCTGCATAGTCTATGTTTGTTTGCCCTGCTGTTATTTCAAACAATGCGTTTCCGTTTACGGCAAGAAGCACTTGCCCCTGTGCATTAACAATTGTGCTATTTTCCCTATTTGGCAAAGTCCGAATATCTGTAGGTAAATTTACTAAAATATTATATTGCCCCAGTGGTACATTTTCAAAAAAGAAATTCCCGCTTACAGGGTCTATGTTTGCAGTTTTCACGACAATACTTGTATTGCTTGCCTGCACTAGTGAAAGGCTTACGCTTTCTGCACCTTGGCTTGTGCCTGCTGTGTCATTTGGTAAGCTAAAGTATGCCCTGCCTGAAATAACTCCGTAGACGGTTGCAGGCGGTGGCTCTTGTACAGGTGTTGATTCTTGCACCGATGGTGCAGATGATACTGCAGAACTTTCAGGTCTTACTTCCTCTAGGCTAGATGATACTTCGCTGCTTATAACCTGTGATGAGCTTACAATACTTTCACTTGTATTTGATATTGGTAGTTCTGATGAGTTTTGACCCATTTGCCATATGGTAAACGTGCCAAATAATGTTAATGCTGCCGCTGTGGCAACCACAACTCCTGAAATTCCACCCTTGGCTGATGCTTTTACAGTTTTTGATACTGCCGATGATAACCCTGCCCCTGCAATACTACTTGAAAGAACCCTGTTTATCATTTCGGTTGTTACCTTTGCTGCGGCATCTTTTCTCAAAAATTCACCGAGAGGAAGCATTGGAATTGCAAAGGCGGCAAGCCTGTTTTCTTCATCTTCTTTTTCAATTTCTTTGCGTATAGCTTCTTTCGCTCTGTACAAATAATTTGAGACCGCCTTGACATTTACGTCCATAGCCTCAGCTATTTCTTCGTAGGACAGCCCCTCAAAATAAAACAACACTATACTAAGCCTGTAATTTTTTGGTAAGCCATCAATAATATCAAGCAGTCTATTTCTTTTTTCTTCTATTTCTAAATACCCCTGTGGAATAAAGGTTTCGTTTTCATCAATGAAAATGTCCCCCATATCCTCAATAGAGGTATTGTATTTATCTTTCATTTTTTTTCTTCCCATGTCTCTGCAAGTGTTAATAATCAGCTTATGCAGCCACCCTGAAAAAGCTTTAGGTTCTTGTAGGGTTTTAATGCCTTTCTGCATACGAATAAAAACTTCTTGTGCCGCGTCCTCGCCATCATGCAAGTTTCCCATAGTTTGAATGCAGATATATAATATACTTTGCCCTTTTTCGTGGCATAACTGTTCAAAAGCATCTTGGTTTCCCTGCTGTGCTTGTATAATTAGCCCTATTAACTTTTCTCGCTGTTTTTCTTTTTGCGTTTCGTTCATGCAATGCCTCGTAGACCACCGAAAAACTTCGGCTTATTATATAGGACGTACAGGGAATAAAATATTCTCATACATATTGCAAAAGATACAAAAAGTTCATATATAAAATATATCAGTTTTTAAGTGTCCCGTCAATTTTATTTCATTTACAAATTTATATCAATAACAACTATAAGTTATTACTGTGTAAAGAAAAAGAGCCTTTATTTCAAAAGCCCTTTTATGTTATCGCTTTTACTATACTACTCTTTGCCTGTCCAGCGTTCTTCAGTGCATAAAACAGCTTTTTTTTGCGCTAAGCTTTCTTTTACTGATAAAATTCTTTGGTTGCTACTACCCCTAAACCAAAGAGATAAATCTCTCAACTTTTCTTCAAATAACCCGTCTATTAAAATATCTGTTGCTTCAAGTAGCCTATGCCACTCGGCATTAGAAGAATCTAAAATATCTTCGAATATATACCCTGTATATACTGCTACTTCATAATTTTTTTCTTTTAGCAATTCTGCAAGCTGCGCAAAAGCACCTGCTTGCGAAAAAGGTTCCCCGCCACTAAAAGTTACCCCTTTAACTAGAGGGTTCTTTTGTATCTCTTTAAACAATTCTTGTGGTGTACGCCTTTCTTTTTCTTCAAAAGGCCATGTTTCCGGGTTGTGGCACCCCTTGCAATGGTGTGGGCACCCTTGGCAAAAAATAGCATACCTAATACCGGGGCCATCTGTAATAGACTCAGGAACGACCCCTGCTAAGTTAAGACTTTGTTGTATCATGCTTTACACGGTCTCTTTCTTCCGCCTTTTTCGCATTATTGAAACGGTCTAACGTGCCTACAAGGTAACCTGTAATACGGCGAATACGTTCAAACCCTATACCTTCGCCTGCTTTTTTAGCTTTACTCATTTCGTTCATTCTCTTTCCCTTTCTGTTATCTCTATTGGTAACCTAAAAATTTTCTAATTTGCGGATATTTTTTACGAAGTTCCGCAAGTTTTTCCGGAGATATTGCTTCGCCTTCTCTTCTTCCGCAACGTGGGCAAACATCGTTTATAATTCCCACATAGCCACATACCGGGTCTCTGTCAACCGGGTGGTTAATTGAACCGTAACCCACTCCCGCATCATGCATAGCACGTACAATACTTTCAAAGGCCTCTACATTCATTGCGGTATCGCCATCAAGTTCAACATAAGAAATATGCCCGGCATTGGTAAGTGCATGGTATGGTGCCTCAATTTTAATTTTTTCAAACGCATTTATTTCATAGTAAACCGGTACATGGAAACTATTTGTATAATACTCTTTGTCTGTAACGCCTTCAATTATTCCGTATTTCTTTGCATCTATTTTTACAAATCTGCCAGATAAACCTTCTGCTGGTGTGGCAAGCAGTGAAAAATTCAACCCATACCTCTCTGCCTGTCTGTCAAGGTAATCTCTCATATATCCTATAATTTCAAGGCCTTTTTTCCTTGCAATTTCATCCTCACCGTGGTGCTTTCCGTATAGTGCTTTAAGCGTTTCTGCAAGCCCTATAAACCCTACTGAAAGTGTGCCGTGTTTTAAAATTTCGCCTACTTCATCATCCGGCCCTAATTTTTCAGAATCAAGCCACACACCCTGACCCATTAAAAATGGAAAGTTGCGCACTTTTTTCTTCTGCTGAATTGCAAACCTATCAAGTAACTGCCTTACGCACAAATCAAGATAATGTGTTAATGATTGATAAAACACTTCTTCATCTTCTGTTGCTTCTATGGCAAGGCGTGGTAAGTTAATAGATGTGAAAGACAAGTTGCCCCTGCTATAGCTTTGTGCCCTGCTTGTATCGTAAGAGTTCGCAAGAACCCTTGTTCTACACCCCATATAAGAAATCTCTGTTTCAGGGTGGCGTGGGTCATAATATTGTAGGTTAAACGGTGCATCTTGAAACGAGAAGTTCGGGAATAACCTTTTTGCACTTACCTTGCAAGCAAGGCGGAACAAATCGTAGTTCGGGTCTTCTTCGTAGTAGTTAATTCCCTCTTTTACTCTGAAAATATGAATTGGGAAAATAGCTGTTTCGCCTTCGCCAAGCCCGCTCTCTGTAGCTTTTAATATGTTCCTTGTAACCATACGGCCTTCCGGTGTTGTGTCTGTACCGTAATTTATAGAGCTAAACGGTGTTTGTGCCCCCGCACGTGAGTGCATTGTGTTAAGGTTATGTACTAATGCTTCCATAGCTTGAAAAGTTGCTTTTTCTGTTTCGGCAACAGCATGTTTAAGTGCAAATTTTTGTGCTTTTTTTGCATTTTCTTCGCTGCCAAACAGTTCCGTTAATATCGGCAACTCTTCTTTTAAGTAAGCATCATTGTCTTCAAGTGTTGGTATTAAGTCTGTTTCGTCTTCTATTTTACGAACATACTTTTTTACTGTTTCAAGTGCATTTTCTTCTATTTCAAGCATATCGCAATAGCGTGCAATATTCTCTATATACCTTTTTCTATAGGTTTTCTTTACACCTGGTGCAAGGCCGTAATCAAAGTTTGGTACGCTTTGCCCGCCATGTTGGTCATTCTGGTTTGATTGAATTGCAATGCAAGCCAAAGCCGCATAGCTTTGTATATCATTAGGCTCTCTCAAAAAACCGTGCCCTGTTGAAAATCCATCGTGAAAAAGTTTTATTAAATCTATTTGGCAACATGTAGTAGTCAATGCGTAAAAATCAAAATCGTGAATATGTATATATCCATCTTGGTGTGCTGATACCTGCTCTTCTGTCAATAAATATTTGGCATAATAATCTTTTGAGGCCTCGGTGCCATATTTAAGCATGGTTCCCATAGCGGTATCGCCGTCAATATTGGCATTATCTCTTTTAATATCGCTTTCAATAGAATCAATAAATGTAAGTTCATCAAAAACCTTCATGAGTTGAGAGTTCATTTCGCGAACTCTTGTACGTGAAGCACGATGTAAAATATATTTTTTAGCTGCAGCTGTAGCTCCTGCCCGCATCATTTCTTGCTCTACCGCATCCTGTATTTCCTCTACCGTTGGCGGGTTTGCTGTACCGCGCGCAGAAAATTGTTTTCCTACCTCTTTCGCTATTTCATTCGCTTTTTTTGTGTCTAATTCTCCGGCAGCTTCCATAGCCTTCAAAATAGCCATGGCTATCTTGTTTTCATCATACAAAACCACCCTGCCGTCCCTTTTTACAATGCTTTGTAACATGCCCCGCAATTTCCCCCCAAAAACATCTATATTTTGTGCTTTTCTCTTCGTTTTATTATCATACATTCAATATATAGATATGTCAATAAGAAGTAGCTACAAAAAATTTCTTACTTTCACTAATATTTTTTATGAATTTTTGGTACTTTCATACAAAAGCAAATTTCTGTGTTATAATACTACCCGAAAGCTATTTGAAAGAGGTAAGATTTTGGATATATTGTTAGCGCCAGTTATAATTCTAATTGCACTAATTATTGTTTGCATTTATTCTGCCGTAAGGGCAAGTAAACTTTCTTGGCAATGCAACAAATGTGGCAAGGTAACCAACCCTGCACTATTGCCTTTGCTCTTTGCACCTCAATCTAAGGGGCATAAATATATGCGCTGCCCTGCCTGTAATAAAAAAGCATATTTAAAGCCTGTGGCAAAGCAATAATAATTCATTCCATTACTACCTTGGTTATTATATTATTGACCATGTTATTTTAGGTTTGATATAATAACCCTGTTGTAAGAAAAATATATGGAGCGGTATCGAAGTGGTCATAACGGGGCTGATTCGAAATCAGTTTGGGTGCAAGCCCACGTGGGTTCGAATCCCACCCGCTCCGCCATTAGAAACAAATCCGAACTCTGATCCAATTTTTATTGGTGAGGTGTTCGGATTTTATATTAGTTCTATTAAACAATATTTTATAAATAACTTAATAGAACATGTATAACAAAGTTGAAAACCAAAAAATTCACAATTCAAAAGCATACCACCTTATATAAATAATATAGTATAATTTATATAAGCAAAATAACCTAAGCTGTTTGAGAAAGCATAAATCTTATTTTTTAATTTCATGCACATAAAAAGCTCTATAAGAAAGAAGGTTAACCATCATGACAGAAAAAGAACTGCAAAAAGCCGTATCTTATGTAATCCCTATCAGAAGAAAGTTACATGAAAACCCAGAACTTTCTTACCAAGAATTTGAAACAACAAAAACAATTTATGTCGAGCTTGAAGAAATGGGCCTTGAAGTACAGGTTTGGGATGACACCACTGGTGTTGTTGGCCTATTGCGTTATAGTGATGATGCCCCTACCATTGGCTTACGGGCAGATATTGATGCTTTACCTATACAAGAAGATACCGGGTTGCCTTTTTCTTCTAAAAATAGTGGCGTGATGCATGCCTGCGGGCACGATGGCCACACCGCGGTTCTTTTAGGTATCGCCAAAATTCTATCTGAAAGAGAGGAAAAGCTTAAGGCAAATGTAAAATTCATTTTTCAACCTGCTGAAGAAGTACCACCCGGTGGTGCTGTAAAGTTAATTGAAAAAGGTGCGCTTGAAAAACCAAATGTTGACATTTTATGGTCTTGCCATAGCACAACAAGCCTGCCTGTTGGTAAAATTGGTATACACTACGGCCCGTTTATGGCAAGTGCTGATATGTTTAAATTAACGGTAAAGTGCCAAGGCGGGCATGGTGCAACACCTTATCAAGGCTCTGACGGTATTGCTGTTGCAGCACAAATAATCACAGCTATTCAATATATGGTGACAAGGCAAATAAGCCAGCTTACACCTACCGTTGTTTCTATAGGTGCAATACATGGTGGTAACCGCTCTAATATTCTTGCAAACGAAGTAGAAATGCTTGGCACCTGCCGTACGCTTGATGCAAAAATGCGTGATGAGCTACCCGGTAGAATTCGCACTTTAGCTGAAAATATTGCCGCAAACTATAACGCAACCATTGAGCTTGACTATGAATATGGATACCCCGTTGTTATAAACAACAATAATGCTCTTAAGCTAATTCAAGCAGGGGCCGAGGAAGCTTTAGGTGCAGAAAATGTTGTGGAGATACCACAAAATATGTCCGGAGATGACCTTGCATACTTCCTTCAAAAAGTACCCGGCGCATACTTCTTCTTTGGTACAGAGGACCCGAAGGTTGCACGAACAGCACATACGCCTACCTTTATTTTAGATGAAGATTCTATACCTGTAGCAATGAAGGTTATACTTAGTACAATGGAAAAATATGTAGCTGAACAACCGTAAGAATTGGGGGGCATTTAATTGAACAACTACGTAATTAAAGAAAACGAAGTAGTATATGTTGACTACAATGATAGAGAATTGCTTTTAGACGGTGTAGACCTTGCAACCTTTGAGGTTTTGGATGATAAAACACTGTCGGAAAGCGACCTTGAAGAACTGAGGAAAAAATATAACAATTACGCCCTAGGCAAAACCCGATGGGCTGCAAAAGACAAAAACAGTGTTTGGGCGCAAGAGTTGAAAATACAGGGCGCAGACCCTGAAACCTTTGAGTTTTACCTTGGTGGTCAGTGTGACTGGGGGCAAGATAAAAATGGTGGCTATTGCTTTTACTCTTACGGGAAAAACAGAATAAAACCCATAACTCTAACCGGTTTCCTTCAGTTTTTTAAAAACGATAGACTTGGCGGGTATATGCGTATGTACGCCCACGATGATAAATATGTTTATTATTATGGTAGGCGGTGTAGGGGTGCTACAAGTAATGATTGTAGGTATTTAATTCAAGAAGATGTGGACATTATTACCAACACACTTACTGGGGAAAAATATGAAGACTTAGATTGTGTTGTAAGCAACAACATTGTTTTTTACTACGGAAAAGTTTTGAAAGATGCTGACGGGGCTACGGCAATGGGTTTCAGTATTGATGAGCCTGGGCAACCATCACTCTATGTAATTATAGACAAAAACACAATATATTATGAAGGAAAACCTTTTACACCTTTCGTAAACCCGTATTTGTACAAACGCATACCCCCTGTTTTATTTGAGTTGCAAAAAAGCCTTAAACAATTGTAATTGATAATTTTAATTAACCAAATGAAAATAATATGTAAACAAATTGCAGTAAAGACTGGAGGTTGTTTTTTGTATAACTATATTGTTAAAAGAAATGAAGTAGCTTATTTAGATTATGATGAAAATGAGCTGGTTTTAGAAGATGTTGACCTTGCTACTTTTGAGATTTTAGAAGATAAAACATTAACCGAAAGCGACCTTGAAGAATTACGCGGGAAATATAACCGTTACGCATTAGGTAAATCTCGGTGGGTTGCAAAAGATAAAAACAACGTATGGACAAAAGAAGTAAAAATACCCGGAGCAGACCCTGAAACCTTTGAGTTTTTTCTTGGTGGGCAGTGCATGTGGGGGCAAGATAAAAACGGAGGCTACTGCCTTTATTCCGAAGGTAAAAACCGTATAAAAAACATTACTCTTAACGGCTCACTTCAGTTTTTTAAAGAAGATAGACTTGGCGCGTATATGCGTATGTATGCCTATGACAATAAGTATGTTTATTACTATGGCCGGCGTTGTAAAGGGTCTAGAAGTGATGACTGTAGGTATTTAGTAGAAGAGAGCGTTCATGTTGATGTACTATCCGGTGTTAAATACGATGATCGTTATTGCATCGCAAGTAATGGTATTGTTTTCTATCGTGGCAGGGTTTTACCTGAAGCAGATGCTGCCACGGCAAGAAGCTTTAGCATTGATGAACCTGGGCGCGGTTCTTTGTATATAACATTGGACAAAAACACCATTTATTATGGCGGAAAACCTTTTACGTCTGAAATAAACCCAGCCATGTATAAACGTATTCCATCTGTTTTGTTTGAGTTGCAGGAGAGCCTTAAACACGGCAAGTAAACATTTGAAGCAAAGTAAATTGGTGGTGATAGTCTTTGAAAAAAGCACTTTTAATACCCGATTCCTTCAAGGGAAGCATGCCTGCCCGCGAAGTATGTACCATTATGGAAAAATCTATCCGCCAATACTACCCCAATGTTGAAATAATCAGTATTCCTGTGGCAGATGGTGGCGAAGGCAGTGTAGATTGTTTTTTAAGCGCAGTAGGTGGCGAAAAAATATTTCTGCCTGTGCAGGGCGTTTTTGGCGATGAAATGATAGGTTATTACGGCCTTTTGCAAGATGGCAAAACTGCTGTTGTTGAGATGGCATGTTGTGCAGGTCTGCCCCTTGCAGAGGGACGGCTCAACCCGAAAACCGCAACAACATATGGTGTAGGGCAACTTATACTTGCTGCCGCACAAAAAGGTGTAAAGCGCATTATAGTTGGGCTTGGTGGCAGTGCCACTAACGATGGTGGGTGCGGTGCCGCCAGTGCTGTAGGCGTACGTTTTTTCGAAGATAGCGGAAATTGTTTCGTGCCGACCGGCGGAACACTAAAGAACATCACACGAATTGACGCTTCTGCCATTTCCCCTTCCTTACAATCAGTAGAAATTGTAGCAATGTGTGATATTGATAACCCCATGTACGGCGAAAGTGGAGCAGCGTATGTTTTCGCCCCGCAAAAAGGAGCAGATTCTCAAGCTGTAGCAGAATTAGATGAGGGGCTTCGCCATTTAGCACATGTTATTAAGAAAGATTTAGGCAAAGACGTTTCTACCTTGCCCGGCGGCGGTGCAGCAGGCGCAATGGGTGCAGGTATGTATGCATTTTTTAGCGCTGAGTTAAAAATGGGAATTGATGTTGTGCTTGATACAACTGAGTTCGATAAAAAACTTAAAGGCACAGACCTTGTATTCACAGGCGAAGGTAAAATTGATATACAAAGCTTGCACGGCAAAGCCGTTATTGGCGTTGCACGGCGTGCAAAACAACAAAGCATACCTGTTATAGCTGTAGTCGGTGATATTGGCGAAGGTGCAAAAGGTGCCTACAAAGAAGGTGTTACGGCTATTTTTAGTACAAACAACCTTGCTGTTGATTTTAATACTGCAAAAAAACGTGCACACAAAGATTTGGAAATAACTATGGATAATATTATGCGTTTTTATGGTACAATTCATAATAATAAAAATAGCGAATAGGCTTTTTCAAAATGAACATACGAAAGGATCTGCCACATTGAAAAACTATAATAATTTTAACAAAGATATGATTCTACGAGATTACTTAGCGCTTGACCGTACTGTTCTTGCCAACGAAAGAACCTTTCTTGCCTACATGCGCACTTTTATAGGCACGCTTTCTGCCGGGGTTGCTATGGTAAAGCTGGTGGAAAATAGTTTTTGGATTAACGGCATAGGGTGGCTATTCATCGTGGCATCTCCTTTCTTTCTTTTGCTTGGTATAGTTAGGTACAAAGCTTTTGCAAAAAAGCTACAAGAGCTTGATGAAAAAAAGGATTAGTACATATACATTGAAACTATTTTTGCTAACAATACTGTCGTAGGCGGTTGCAACAATATCTACCATAATGGGGCACAGCCTATTCACGCTACAAGCTTAACCCTGTATTGCTTAAACGAAAGAAACCGCAGAGGAAAAGCTACCTCTTACTTACCTTCAGCTACATTTTTAAACAAAAAACACCCACTATCACAACTTCTATGTGAAAGTGGGCTTTTTTATTATCTATTCTTTATCTAATTTAGCACTTCTTATTTATTTTTGTTTTTGCTAATAACAACACCTATGCCTACAATTACTACTGCAGCTACACCCACAACCACTACTATCGGGTTCATAATTAATCCTCCTTTTCTTTTATATAAAAACTATCAAAAATTGTTCTATTTGTTACGGTTTTTAATAAAAAGTCCTATTCCAACAACGGCAACTGCCGCTACTGCTACAATAACTATTGGGTTCATATCCCTTCTCCTTTCTTTTTCTCTAATATATTTTCACGCTGTACCTTCTTCAAAAACTTCTTTTGTACAGCTTATATATTTAATGTTTATGTATATTTGTAAAACAATCAACCATTTTAGTGCTCAGCAAATTCGCTGTGCTAAATTACCTCACTCATTTACTTGGCTCCCAAGCAAGCTGTTCGCCCGCTCACAAATTTCATATATTTCATCATACTTACTGTCAATTAGTGGGGTAACCTTGCTTGTTTTTTTGGCATATGTAGCCTTGTACAGGTAATACGGAAGTGCCCAGCCAATAAAACCCGGTATCGCTAAAATAATACAAAGTGCAACAAACCCACTAAGGTAAGAGAATGTGGCTCCTGCCAAAAATGCCGTTCCTATCATTCCAACAGTAAAAGCCACAATAGATGCACTGTCTCCCTTAGATTTTTCCATACCTACAATTTCATTCACGCAAGCATCAAATTGGCGTTGCAGGCGGGTAAGCTCCGCCTTATTTCTAATTTTCCTGTCTCTCTTAAATTTCATTAAAACATGCCCTATCGCAATTGGCGGCGCCAAAATGCTATCTATAGTCCACCCGAAGTTCTGGTAACCATCTGCGTACAGAGATTCCATCTCACGGTCTACAGTAATATCCTTGTATTCATACCCAATAAAATTATTCCTGTTATTGGTGTTCTCATTCACTCTCAAGCCTCCTTTTCATCTTCTTCAGTTGCTGTAGTATTTGTATCGGTATAGTTTTCTTCATATTCATCTTCATCGGTATCATCAGGTGTTAAAAATGCCTCTACAAACGCATCCTCAATTGCCTTATAGCTACTAACTACACCGTCTTCAATTGCCTTGTAACCAGAAACTACTGTTTTTTCAATTTCTTTTAACCCTTTACCCATATTTCTTGCTTCACTGTTGCCTTTGCCTTCATCGGTTCCATTTTGCTCAGCCTCTTCGCCCTGTGTAAATGCCTCAACAAAAGCACCCTCAACTTTTTTATAACCGTCAACAACACTTTTTTCCACCGCCTTGTAGCCGTCAACAACACTTCCTTCAACAGCCTTATACCCTGTAACAACAGCTTTTTCAATTTCTTTGTTAACTTTCGTAAATTTACTCATTGTAGTACCTCCTTTATATTAATGCGTTATGCTAACAACGCATGGGCTTGCTCACAAGCACTGTATGCAATTTCCAGCTGTTCTTGAACCATTGGTTCGGTCTGTACAGATTTCTTCTGCTTTACCTTGCTGTTGGCAAAGAATCCTATTCCCCACCCTGCAAAACCGAGAACCGCCAAGAGTACCCCGGCAACAATGTTTGATGACTTGAAACAATATATAGCACCGGCAAGAATAACTGTGCCAATAATTCCTGTTCCCAAAGAAATGCCCATTGTATATGCATTACTTTTCCGCTCCATACCATTAATAGAAGATAATGCGTCAACACACCTACTCTCAAGCCTATTTACTTCGAGCCGATTATTTATGTTGCGATCTCGTTTAAATTTCAATGCAACCGTTTCCAATCCCTCATTAGTATGGTCAGGTGCAACCGCATTAACTACCTGTGTATAAACAGCCGCTCCACTTGGTATCACTGCTTGAAACTTTTGTTCGTGCTCGTCAACTAATACCCATCCAAAATTGCTAAGGCAGTCTACATAAATTGTTACGTCATCTTGCTTTACTGTAATGTTCTTATACTCATACGCGATGAATTTATTATTGTTTTCCATTTTAAAATCTCCTTTTAGTTTTTATTGTGTAACCTCATCTTTTTCAATTCCTTTAATAAGTGGTATAAGTGCCAAAAGTAGCATAATACCCATAATGCCAACAATAATACCGAATACAAGGTTGCTCCATACCATTACAAGGCACATGCCAACCCCTAGTAAAAGTGAGCCTACAACACCTAGAAAAATTGTTCCCATTGTTTTTCCATTCACGCGAATTGGGTCTTTATTCGTCATCTTGCGCCATACCATAAGTGTTATTAAAAGCACTGCTATACCTATACAACCCAGTATTACGCCGGGTCTAAATGCGTTCCACTGTGGAAGCAGGCACATACACATACCAATTGCTGAAAAAATTGTACCTATCGTTCCTAAAACCATTGCTACAAAACTACTCTTTTTCATAATTATTACCTCTTTTTTTAATTTTTATTTGATGTTTATACTTTACCTTTTAAATGTTTGTGTTTTGCGTGAATTTTGTTTGCGAAATATTAATGTTTTTTTATGAAGTATATGTTACCGCCTCTCTTTCGACACTTACTTTTTGATATTCCTCTGCATCCTGTTTTTTTGTATATTCATAAAGCCACCCTTTTCGTGTTTTCAAAGATGCATAAGCACTTACAGCTGCCACTATTGCCCCTGCGAAATCTAAAATAAAATCCTTCATGGTATCTATAAGGGCCGCTTGCCCAACAAGTGCAGTACCATTCTGCATCATATATCGTTGCATATTAAGGTTAAGTATGCTATCCACTGTAAATTCATAAATCTCCCATACTGTACCTATACAAAGGGCAAAGCAAATGGCACAAACGGCAATAAGCATTGGGGAAATAATTGCTTCGCATTTTTTCTTCTGTGAAAAGTGAACCATCATTATTCCGCTAAGCATGCCCGCCATAATTCCACTACTGAAGTGAAGCAAGCTATCCCAAACTGGAATTGCATGGTATAAAGAAAAGGCTTCACCTAGCACCGTTCCACACAAAATAAAAACATAATAAAAAGCACTTAACATATCCGGTATTTTTAAGTCGGTTTTCTTCTTAATCATCATGGGTATGTGTAACGCAATTATCCCAAGCACACACTCAATAAGTGCAAGTGAAAAATCTGTAAAAGGGCGGTTCACTTTCATAAAAATGTCCCATGTATTTCCTGTTGTTATCATGGCGAGCATATAACCCGCCGTTAACATTGAAATAACCAAGCACCCGTAGAATACCGCTTGTTCAAATGTGGTGTTCTTTTCTTCTAAAACATAAGCTTGTTCGGCATAATTCGTCATTGTTGTAAAACTCCTTTTCAAGTAGATGAAACGTTTTTTTATGGGCATATATTACCGTTCACTTGTTTTAAAAGTGCTTATAATTTGTTTGAAAAATATTAAAAAGAAAAGCAACCCTTAAATAGGTTGCTTAAAATTCATTAATTCTTTTAAATAATATATGTGCTTTTATCCGCTTTTTCCTAAGCAATTAATTTGGCATACAGTAATAACAATTATTTGTACTCCTCATATTCAAGCGGAAGCGTTACGGTAAATGTACTTCCCTTACCCGGTGAACTTTTAACTGTAACTGAGCCCTCCAGCTTTTCAATAACTCTATACGCAAGGGTTAACCCTAACCCGTTGCCTTCCCGTGAGTGAGATGCATCGCCTTGATAAAACTTATCAAAAATACGTTTTTGTGTGTCTTCGCTCATACCACATCCTGTATCAGAAACAGATACTGTTATCTCTTTTTTGATTGATGTTTGTACTAACGCTACCCGCCCGCCGGGCTCTGTAAATTTTAGTGCATTTGAAAGCAGATTGTTCCACACAATTTCAAGCATATCACTGTCTGCCCTTATTGTTGCCTTGTCCTCTATATCTACGCTGAAGGTTATATCCTTTTGCTCCCACAATGGTTCAAACCGCAAAGCACACTCACTAAGTTGGCGGCAAATATCATATTCTTCTGCGGAAGTTTCTATTTCTTGATTATCCAGTTTATTAAGGCGTAAAATATTGCTGACTAATTCGGATAGTTTCTCTGTCGCTATGATGATTGTATCTATGTACTCTTCACGAATATCCGGTGCCAGGTTGTTTTCTTTCAATGCGCTTGTGTAGTTCTTTATAACCGCAAGTGGTGTTTTTATTTCATGAGATACATTCGCAACAAAATCGTTTTTCAGCGTTTCAATACTGCCAAGCTCGTGTACCATTTTATTAAAATCTGTAAACATTACATCTAAATAGTCGTATTGGTCTGCGGTGTGTAGCGGCTCTACATAAACAGAAAAGTCTCCCTCTGCCACGCTTTTTGCCGCACTGCTAAGCTTACGCATTGGCTTATCGTAACCTTCTTTTATCTGCCGGTTTGTAATAAACCCAAACAAAAGCGCCACAATTGCCCAGTAGCCCATAATTGCACCTACCTGCACCCCTGCTTTCCATGTTGAAAATGCGGGCATCACCACAATACCTGTTTGTAAGCCCACAAACAATAGCATTGTAAAGTAAGTTATGCCAAACCCTTTCCACCCCATTATTTTCTTTTTTACCCGTACATCTTCGTTCTCTTTGTTATTGCTCATTAATTAACACCGCCTTATAACCAAGCCCATGCACTGTTACAACTTGAAACCCGTTACAGCTTGAAAACTTATCTCTAAGTTTCGTAATGTATACGTCTACCGCCCGCATGCTTGTGTCACTATCCATTCCCCAAAATTCATCCATCAGCTGTGCCCTTGAAAAGGTTTTGTTGGGGTAAGAAAGTAGCTTAAATAAAATATTAAATTCCCGCACGGTTATTGGTATTTCTACATCATCAACAATGGCTGTCATTGCATCGGCATCCAGCGTTAGGTTACCTGCGGTTATACTCTTTTCACCAAGAATGTTCGCACGGCGCAAAAGTGCCGCAACACGCAAAACAAGTTCATCTAAATTCACAGGCTTCACCATGTAGTCATCAATGCCGGCACGAAAGCCTTTTTGCTTTGAAGATATATCATCACGGGCCGTCATGAACAAGATAGGTATTGTTTGGTTGAGTGAACGTACTGTTTCAGCGAACTCATAACCGTCAATTCCCGGCATCATAATATCTGATATAATTAAATCAAACAAGCTTCCATACATAATATCGTATGCCTCGTTTGGGGTTAGGCAACCTTTTACAGCGTAACCGTTATTTGCAAGGTATGTGCAAACAATTTGATTTAACTTAACGTCGTCTTCAACAACTAAAATATTTATCATAATTAATCCTCCAAAATTACTTTTCTTATCATAACAGAAAATTGTTTGAAAATTGTTAAATTCCTGCCTATTTCAAAAAACAATATTCCCTCCACTGCCAAACAGGCAATTAAAAACTGAGTACCGTTTTTACAGTTCTCAGTCTTATTTGATAATTAATAGTAATATTCTTGCCTTTTTGAGGCTATATTACTTAACTTTTCCCGTTTTATATCTATAAAGTTTTTCTATTTATGGAAGTAAATACTTCGTAACACTTTCCCAATCAGGAAAGCCCTCGCTTCCAAACTGTATTAATTCTCCTTCAAATTCACCTGCACCATTCTTTGTTCTATCGTCTATTAAGTAATCTCCCTTGTTCAAGTTTTTATGATGAGATAAAATCAGCCTTTTGTAAAATACTCCGTCTTCACCTTCACCGAAATATTTTTTTACCCAAGCTAATTTATCTACCCATGCTGTATTGTTAAGCCAAGGTGCTGTAGATAGAATATATAGTTCATAATATTCTGCCAACTTTTGTATGCTTTTTATTGCACCTCCCATTGGTTCCATCAACGCAAAAATACCTGGTACTTCATCAAGGCGCCCTTCATATTCAGTTTTCGTTTGTTCATCAATCTTTGCAATCCCGGTTGAAAAATCAACCAGGACATTATCCATATCTATATACACTATTTTTTTCATGTTTACCTCTTATACAAAAATGTTATAATAAATGAAGTTTATAAATAGTATAGAATGAGGCGATATAAATTGCAACAACATATAGCACTGGAAATAGCACGTAAAGCCCATAAGGGGCAGGTAGATAAAGCAGGTGTTGACTATATTCAGCACCCAATAGCTGTGGCGCACATGTTACTTACTGATGAAGAAAAAGCAGTAGCTTACTTGCATGATACACTTGAAGATACCGAATATACAGCACAAGACCTTTTGGATGCCGGTATTAATGATGACGTAGTAACTGCCGTTGTTATTATCACTAAAAAGCAAGGGCAAGAATATTTTGAATACCTTAGCGCTGTAAAAAGTAATGTTCTTGCAAGAGCAGTTAAAATTGCCGATTTAACACATAATATGGATTTAAGCCGCCTTCAAATTGTAACAGAAGAGGATATTTTGCGTATAGAGAAGTATAGAAAAGCTTTAGCATTTTTACAACAATAAGTCTGCATTAAAATAACCCCTCTTTGCTATATAGCAAAGAGGGGTTATTTTATACAACGATTGTATGATTCTTTTAATTACCGTTTCATCACATTAAACCTATTCCTACCCAAAATGGAACCGCAATAAGGCATGCCACAGTAGAAAGCAGCGAATAAACATATGTCATTTTGCGTACATCTTCAAGCTCAAGCAGGTCATTGCCCATCATCGCATGTGTTTGCATAACCATTACACCGTGGTGCGGCAGTGGCCAGCATTGCCCGTTAACCCACATTACAAACAGAACAATCCACATATTTATACCAAGCATTGAAGCCACCGGACCAAAAATCGCAAGTACTATCGGAATAAGCGACATTTGGTCAATGGCATAGCGCATTACAAATGTAAATATACTTAAAATTAAAACAAATATAAACCCATTAGGTATAAGGCTACGCACTACATCTGCAGGCAGTATGGAAACAATATAATCTACAATTCCCATTGGGCGCATTAAAGACACAACGCCCATCATTGGGCCAAACATCATAACTAAAGACCATGGCAATTTTGTAACAACATCTTGGCTTGTAAATAAACCTTTTGCATACATTGCAAGTAACGCAAACCAAGATGTAACCGTGGTAGAAACTCCGTGAATATCAGCGGTAATCCATAATAATACAGTAACCAGCAAAATTGTTAGGCAAAACATTTCGTCTTTGCTCATTGGCCCCAGTGCATTCACTTGCTCTTGCATCATCTCTTTTGTCATGCTTATTTTCTCTTCCGGGCGCAGAAATATAATAACATAAGCAGCAAGTAAAATAAGTAGAGGAACCCCCCAAGGGGCAGCCGCTATAAACCAGTTTTTCCACGTAAAATAGGCTGATACTTCTGCCGGTAGCATACCAAGTAATATAAGCGTAATGTTACTGCCTGTTAAAAAGAGCGGTGCGCCGATGTAACTTGTCATCCACATAATAAACCACAGCCCCTTAGCACCCTTAGAATGCGGTTTTAGCCCTGTTTCAAGAATAATTGAACCCGTGAGTGGTGACATCATTGCAAGTTTTGCTGTTGAGCTTGGAACCATGGGGTTTATTACGGCATTGGCCGTAAGCAATGCCAATACTTGCCCTGTGTAGTTTGGCGGAAAAAATTTCAAAATATTAAATGCTATCCGTTTCATAATCCCGCTGGCTTGCAAACAACCCGCAAACCCAACCACTGCAAGTAGCATCCAAATGGTGGGCCCTGCAAATTCAGCGTAAACCTGCTGGAATGTAGCAAGCTTTAAAGCAACAGCCATTAGTGCTGCAAAGCTTGTAACTGCCCACATTTGCGCCGCATTCATCAGCATGCCAATAACCATAAAAATAAAAATGCCAAGAAATTGCATAGATTGAGCTGTTAACCCTTGTGGTGGCGGTATAATTGCTATTACCGCGCCTATTGCCAGTGCTACCGCAAACTTAGTAAGATTGACTTCGGACTTCGCTGTTTGCTTGCTTTCTTCCTGTCCCATAATACGCCTCTTTTCACCTAAAAATACAAAATATATAATTTACTCTGATTAAAAAGCCTTCCAATATATGTATTGGTGGTGTTAACAAAGTCATATTTAATTGTATCTCGCCATGAACTAATTACTTTATCATTTAAGTATGAGTAACACACTTTACATATTCTTTACTTTACTAAGTGTAACATATTTTTTCTATAAATACATTCCCTTTTTACTGCTGACAAAAAACTTTTTACACATATATTTTCGTATACAACCCAACCTACTCATATTTTCATAAATCACATAAGGTTTAAAGTTTTTTGGAAATATTTTTACAAAAAATAAGCCTATAGTACATGATTTTACTCAGATACTATAGACTTATTTATTCTTATAAGCGTTGTAGGTATAAAACTTTCTTGCAATCAAGCTACACTTCAGGGTTGCAATTTGTCTTTGCTTTCCATTTTTACCCAAACAGAGGATATTATAACCAATGCAACGGCTCCTACCATCGTCGCTAATGTGTTTTCGTTGACTGCTACTATGCTTGCCCACGCGTTTGTGCAGGCGTGAAACAGGACACACAGCCATGTACTACCGGTTTTTTTCTTGATGGCTGCCAGTGCAAAACCTATGCCTATTACGCTAATTCCGAATATCGCAAAATTCCTGCCATATTGCCAGACTCCTGATACATAAAACAATGGCAGATGCCAAAACCACCAAATTATACTTACAATAATAGTCGACATGGTAAAGGTTAACTTTTTTTCAAGCTCAGGTTGCAAAATATGTCTCCACCCAAGCTCTTCAAGGCCACCGCCAAATATCATGGCAGGAACTTGAATAAAGATAAAATATAATGGTAAGTATTGCTCATAACCTGCAATTAAGCCCCCCAGCACAAGAGAAACAACACTTAATGCAATTACCATTAAGTAAACTACCGGTTTATGTTTGAAATCAAAAATACCTTTTAACCATTCAACAAAATTTTCTACCTGCCCACTTTGCTTCAGCACAATGAAAGAAGCGATTGTTGGCGAATACCCGCCGGCAATATATATTGCAAATAAAAATACATTATCGCCTATGAAAATTCCATTCTTACTACATACAGCGCACACGCCCCATGTCAACGCCATAAGCGCAAAAGTCCAAGAAAGAAATTTTGTGCTTAGTTTAGTCATTGTTTTTTCTCCTTTTACTTTATCTGTCCGTAATATAGTTTGTAAGAGTTGGCAATAAATTTAAGAATATATTATAGTTTTTTTATCGCTTAAATATATAGCACAAACATATTCCAGTTCACTAAAAGCAATATAAATGAAGTTAGCATAACACCTGTAAAAACAATTGTTGCTTTTTGCTTATTGGTAGTAAAATTCTTAAAGTTGGCTATATTCAAAATAATTGCAATGGCACCTACAGCAGCTAAAACATAATTCACTATCTCAAAAACCAAAACTTGTGAATAAGGCATTAACTGGTTTGTTAACATTAACACAATTAAAATTAAATTGTTTATTAATAAGCCCGTACCGCAAAGTGTTAAAGCTGTTTGCAGCTGAATTGACTTCTTAACATAAGAAACACCTTGCTTTTTCTTCTTTGCCGTGGTTACAAGCAAAGCAAAGGGTGCAAAAGCAAAAAGCAACACAGAAATAACAAGTACAACAACACTTAAAATTAATATAAATGGTGTACGATGTGCCGGAAAAGTAGAATAATCTTGCCCATTTCCAATCATAATTTGAATCGGAACACCGTTTTCAATTTTAAATTCAAGCCTGTAATACATTGCTTTTAGTATCGGGGCGGAATTTTCTGTAATTTCAAATACATACGGCGCTGTTTGAACATATTCTGCCGAAATACCACCCATTGAAAATTGAATTGTATTTTCATCAACCGCTTGTATATTTGTTAAAGATAGATAGTGTATAAATTCTATCGGTGTTCCTTCCGCTCTGCGCATTGATACATAATTCCCCACTACTTCATATGCACTTGGCATTGCTTGCCCTTGTGTTGTTTGCCCAATGCCTCCATTGCCAATTAATAATTCTTGCAAGCCAAATAAAATTTCCTGCTCTCCACCTACATTGGTCAACACAATCAGTGCAAATTGCTCTTCAGGTACAAAAACTAAATGTGAAGAAAACGAAATGGTGTTGCCGCCATGCCCAAAAGCGGCAGTTGTTGCACTATCAAGCTGAAAAAAACCGTGAGCCGTGCCGGAAGCACCTTCAGCATAACTTGGTGAAAGTAACATATTTATAGTATCTATGTTTTGAAACAATGGCGAAGCAGTGCCTGCTTCAGGCATAAGCGCTATTGTAAATCTCGCAAGGTCTTCAACCGTTGCATTTAAAGCTCCCGCCGGATATAACCCTATACGAGACCACCCTGTGTTCTGAACATTACCCTCAGCATCTATTGCATAGCCCTGGGCCTTATCGTTTAATATATCAATATTGTCAACCCAGTATGGGTGCCCTGCACTTTGAGACATACCAACAACATCAAAAATGCTTTCCCGCTGGTACTGGTAAAACTCTTGCCCTGATATGCACTCAACGGTATAAGCGGCAATTGCTGTTGCGTAGTTAGAATAAACACTTGCAGTACCCGGCTTAAAAAACTGGGCAGGATGAGCATTTAAAATTATATCTGCTAAATCTATCTCTGTGTACTCTTCCTGCAACATCAAACCAAAGGGGTATTCGCCAAACCCGCTGGAATGGTTAATAATGTTACGCATTGTAACAGGGTATGTAATATCCCATTGTTCATTAAAGTCATCCGGCAAATATGTGCGAATGTCAACATCTAAGTCTAACCTTCCTTGCTCTACCAGTTGCATAACCGAAACCCATACAAACAACTTATTTATAGAACCACACTCAAATACAGTGTTTTCATTTACAGGTATATTATTTTCTACATCTGCCAGGCCATAAGTACCAACAAAAACAATCTCTCCGTTTTTAACAATGGCAACCGCAGCCCCCGGTGAAGATACGCCAATATGCTCTGCCATAAATTCGTCTACCATATTACCAATACCTTCAAGTGGTATACCTGTAGGGGTTGTTTCTACTACCGGTGTTGCATATGCCACACTAGAAAAACTAGATAACATTAACGTACAAAGTAATACTAATGCTGTAGTGCGTAATAATATTTTATTCATTGCTCTCTCCTAATTTATCATTTTTTGTTTAAGTTACATCTGTTCATTAAAATAGTCTGTTAAGAAATTCTGTTGTTCCTCTTTAAGCCCTAAGCAAAATGTTAATAACTGAACAAACGCATCTATTCTTTTTAGTAAAATCTCCCGCTCATTTACATTAAGCATAATCAACTCGCCCATAGCTTGAGACGACGCATAAATAAAGGTAGCCATTTCTTCTGGGTATTCAGTAGTAAATTCTCCTTTTTCAACGCCCTCTTTAATAAGAGCCGTAATGCTTGGAATACTCCTCTTTTTGCTCACCTCTCGGGCGCGGTAATCAAAAATAGATTCAGGCCTTTGCATTATGTACTGTGCAACTTGCTGTATTTCTTCTGCCGGCGGAGAGCTTTCAGTGGAAGCCGATATTATTAACTTTTCCAGCGCACTTAGTGATGGATTGTTAAACACATGCTCTACCCTTGCTACATCTAAATCAATTATATAGTTAAGCACTGCATCCAAAATGTCTTCTTTGCTTGCAAAATAGTGGTACATAGCCCCTTTAGATATTTGTGCAATATTCATAATATCTTGAATGCTGGTGTTCTCATATCCGTTCTTCATAAACAAATCAAACGCTATTTTAATTAGCCCTTGCCTTTTTTCATCATAATTGGTATTTGGCCTTGCCATAAAAAACCTCCTTTGCTTATTAATAAACCGACCGTTGGTTTAATAATAAATTATAGTTCTCTTTTTGTCAATAAGTATTTTACAATTTTGTGTTGCTAACTTTACTAACGTTTTAATTCCTCCCTAATAACAAAAAAGCACTTACATCTTGTGTTATCATTACACACAATTTGCAAATGCATTTTAATATATTAACTTAATTGTACTTACCTATTTCACTCACTTACAAAACCCACAGTTTGCTCAACCCAATTCACAATAACCTTTATTGAAAGCCCGACATTGCCAAGCTGGCAATGGTTCTGTGCCGTTTCTTTACGCGTAAACAGGCGTGATGTTAAGGAGCGAACGTTTGTTAGCATTTTCCCTTGGTTAAAAAATTGGTGCAACGGAATATAATGGTCTTCTTGCCCTCCCATAAGAAGCACGTCCTGCTCAACAAACTTTGATACTTCTCTGGTATTAAACGTCATACATTTATGCAAGAAATCGTAAGGTGTTTCTGTGCCCATAACATGCATTCCTTGGGCAACGCCCCACTCAAGCATTAGGCTCTTTTTAGATAGTTGATGGATAACACTATTGACAATAGCCGAGTTAATTTTGTTTTTATGTGATACAAGAAATGTAATAATTTTTCTGCTTTGCGGTGGAAATTGCCGCAGAAGCGTCTCAAAAAAATCAGCGCAAATATCATCAGTTACAACTCGTTGAATTCTTTTTTCGTAGGCAGCAGCCCGTATTGCTAAGTAACCGCCAAGTGAAACTCCGATAACGGTTACATCATCTAAGTTGAAATAATCAAGCACAGCCTTCACTGGTTTTTCCCATTCATGGGTCATAGGAATATGATAATCCTCCAAAGTAGCCCCCTGCCCCGGCCCATCAAAGAAAACAACATCAAATCCAGATTCTTTCATGGCAAAAACGGTTTTGAACATTTCTTCAACATAACTGTCAAACCCACCAAACACCACAAAAGTACCTTTAGGTGTTTCCGGCGTAAAACGATAAGCAGACATTTTTCCACTCTCATAAGGAATAAGATAATGCTGGTTCTCATCAATTTGAAAATGTTCGCACATCAGCGAAACAAACTGCTTTCTATATTCCTGCTTTTGAGGATCATTGAGCTTCATATAAAATTCTGCTGTGCGCAGGTAGTGTGCCGCACGTAGGCTATACCCATTACTGAGCGATTTTTCATATAGCTTCAAAAACTCCGTAATGAACTCGCTATAATTATGAATAAGAGGACTAACCGTTCTCATTTCGTCAAGCATTTCATCATCATTAGAAAAGTTGTAGCAACGGTTCATTTGAAAGTTTACGCCGAAGTCCGGATGTAAATCATCATAGAACGCAATAGGAAACAGGTCTTTGAAATGGTCTTGTTTTGGCATAAATTACACCTTCTCACTCAAACATATCAACAATTACAGAATCAATCAAAAGATTTAAGGCTTGCCTATGTGTTGAACCTATTATGTCCGTCATGTAGATTGACATAATAATAGTGTGGAATACTGCTACCATTTCTTCCATTGGTACTTTAGCCTTAAGTCCATATAAATTTACTATAGTTGTTATATCAATTAAATCTTGCCTAAAATCTTTTTCTAAAAAATCTACAGGCATTTTTCGCATAATGGCTGAGGCGTCTTCACGAAGTGAAAAAATCCACTTGTTCTCAAACATTTCATCAGTACATTTTTTAAATCCGCTTGCAAAGTCTTTTAAAGTAGGGTTTTCCGGTTTAAACCTCTCCATAATGTCATAAAGGGTTTTTGTAAAATCGTTTACTGTTTCTAAAAACAACACTTCCTTTGATGGAAAAAAAGAATAAAACGACCCTGTTGATATACCGGACATCGCCGCAAGTTCTGCAACACCCGTTTTTTTATATCCGTATCGCTCCCAACAAATACGGCAATTCTGAATTAGTTTTTCCTTTATTGCGTTTTGTTCCCTTTCACTCAATGCCTTGCGCAAATTATCATCCCCACTTGAAGAATAAATGAATTAATTCTTATTTTTATTCAATTATATTACATATTGCACCTCCCTGTCAACAATGCCCTACTAAAAAACACAACCACTTTAGTGGCTTTTTTGTATGTTTTTATAACGATATTTAATTATAGAATAACAGGTGTAGCTCATACCACACCTGTTGAAATAGCTCTATTTCTTATTGACCATTATTCGCCTAATTTGTTCCTTCACTATACATGCCTTATTTCACTGCATTCATTAAATTTCGCAAACCGTTTAAGTGTGCTGTTTATTACATTTTTCAGCTTTTCGGTTTGTTTTACTCTATCTTCATACCAAATGTTTTTTACAACAAGTGTGCTTGTTTTTCGCTCAACTATTGCTTCAATTCTTCCTATAAAGCTTTCCCCATATAAAATAGGAAGTGTATAATATCCGTATTGTCGTTTTTCCTGAGGCGTGTAAATTTCCCAAGTATAGTCAAAGCCAAATAATGCTTTTATCAGCCTTCTATCCCACATGAAATTATCAAGCGGTGCAATAAATTCACAGCGGGGTTTCAATGTTGGGTTTTTTAACACTGCCTCAACAAGTGGCATATCTTCTGTTATGCAATAGAATATATCCTTCAAGCCTTCAATACTAACTTCCATAATAGCTTTTTCTTTGAGTAATTCACTAAAAACTTTGTTTCGTTCTTCAGCCTTTAAGCCTCGTATGCTCATCCATGCGTCTGAAGGGCGGTTCCATAAAAGCCCCACCGTGCCAATGCGCCGAAGTACACGCCATTTTCGGTGCTGCAAATCACTCGGCAAGGGCTCAGGTGTGCCAAGTAATTCTGCTGATATGTGATTTTCTGCTAAATCATAATATTTTCGTGTGCCATTTTTATGGTGCACCACAAGTTCGCCTGAAGAATACATTTGCTCCATCACTGAGCGTGCTACATTATTTCCCCCGCTCCAGTGAATTGTGGAACGCCAGAAAAAATCAGCATCAAGTTTAATATCAGCCGAACAAACTACCCCGTTTTTTTCAATATAGCTATACACCTGCCTTTGCAAGGTTTGCATTTGCGGGTATTTTTTTGCTTCCCTCTTTGCTATTTGCCTGTACCTTTCAAAGTAAGGCCAGTCTTCAACTGGAAGAATTGAGAGGTTTTTATCAACATAGTCAAAAAGGCGTCTATCTTTGTAAAGTAATTCATCTAAATACTTTTTTTTAAAATTCTTCACACGAGATTGCAACACAAGCTCCGGGTTTTTACCGCATACGTCAATAGGGTCAAACTGAATACAGCCCGCTTGTTTAATAAACTCAAGCGTACCTTGTTTCCCTTCAAAAGCATATTCGCCAAGTAAGCCGTTTTTCAATAGTATAAACTGCCTTGCTTGTAAATTAGTTAGTATAACCACAATTATCACCTTGCAAAACTATTATTTTTACCACTCTTGTAGATTTAATTTTTATAAAACAAGTATAAAGTTTTTTCATATACAATACAATTAATTATGCATTATAATTTTTTTGTTTTAGTTTACTATGTATGTTTGCACCCTTTCGCTCTGTATGTTAATATTGTAATTGTAATAAATATACATATTGTATAAACGCAACAAGCAAGGAGGATAAAATGAATAACATTACACTTGGCAGAACAGGCTTGCAGGTAACAAAAAATTCCTTCGGTTGCCTGCCTATACAACGGGTAAGCGAGGAATATGCAGTAATGCTAATGCAAAAAGCATACAACGCAGGCATTAATTTTTATGATACCGCTAGAGGTTACACTGATAGTGAGCAAAAAGTTGGCGTTGCATTTGAAGGAATACATGAAAATGTAATTATTGCAACCAAAACGCCTGCAAAAACGGCTGATGGTTTTTGGAAAGACCTTGAAACAAGCCTTTCTCTTCTTAAAATAGATTATGTTGATATACTGCAATTCCATAACCCTGCATTTGTACCAAAACCCGGCGATGAAAGTGGTTTATATGATGCAATATTAGAAGCACAAAGCCAAGGCAAAGTAAAATATATAGGCATAACTAACCACCGCCCTGCCGTTGCAAAAGAAGCTATACTTTCCGGCTTGTATGATA
>JGI994J12354_10001090_pt1 | contig 27483 bp, 29 predicted proteins | sample IntmicLarv3ML3BL_FD_12354 | JGI IMG/M metagenome (IMG submission 12354)
AGGGGTGCTGCGGACCCATGATGACCCACATCTTGTCCGTGTTCATCATGGACATCTCGGATTTCTCGTCGATTATATCTCTTGACATCACTGCTGCCCCCTTAATTTGTATGATTTCCTGAAGGGGTAGAACTCGTAGGTGTCGGGTGTGAGCAGCCTTTCAAGTTTGGGGTGCCCGTCGAATACTATCCCGAAAAGTTCGTGTGTCTCCCTCTCGTGCCAATTTCCGCCCGTCCATATCGATGCCGTGGATTCCACGTGCAGATCGTCTGCCGGAAGGGTCGCTGTAAGCTCGATCATCACTCCGTTGAAGTAGTTGGAGATGTGGTAGATCACTTCCATGTTCTCTACCATGTCGTTGCCCATTATGGAAGTCATATGCTCGAATGTGAGATTGTCGTGTATGTAGGTGCAAACCTCGAATACAGCATCTCTTGTCACTGTTGCGTATACCCTTCTCTCTTCGGTCTTGGTCACATTGACCTTGTCTCCGAACCTTTCTTTCAGAAGGGTGCATATCTCTTCCGTCAAGGGTTTTTGATAAACTGAATACGTATCCATCTTCAGTCCTCCAGGAATGCTCCTCTCTTGAAGTAATCGTCGATCTTTCTTTGCAAAAGCATAAATCCGTCTATCATCGCATCGGGTCTTGCCGGACATCCGGGGATATAGATATCCACCGGAACGATCTGATCGAGTCCCTGAACGGTGTTGTACGAATCGTACCACGGACCGCCTGATATTGCGCATTCTCCCATCGCTACAACCCATTTGGGGTTGGGGATCTGCTCATACAGACGCCTGAGGTCGGGACGGATCTTTTTGGATATCCATCCGTTGACCAACAGAACGTCGGTCTGTCTGGGCGATGACCTGTATATCATTCCGTAGCGTTCCGCGTCGAAACGGGGTGCGGAAGCAGCCGCCATCTCAAGTGCGCAGCATGCCAGTCCCCAGTGCAGGGGATGGATGGAATTTCTCATAGCCCAGGACCATATCGGCCCGGTCAGTTTATCAACGGTCTTCTTCGTGCCTGCACTCAGCAGATCGTTGATCATGGCGGTTGACCATGACATGAATTCGTCTTTACTCATTGCAACTGCGTGAGGGTAAAGGCTCATATCCATACGTTTTCCTCCTTTTTGAGGGCGTATGCAACACCGAGAATAAGTATACCCAAGAACAAAAGCATCCATACGGTAGCCATGGTCGAAAGACCTGAGAAGGCAACGGCCCAGATCATCAAAAATGTCGCGACAAGGTCGAATACCACGAAAATGATTGCAAAAGCGTAGTATTGGAACCTGAATTGTACGTGAGCGTCTCCGATGGGTTCTGAACCGCATTCGTATGTCGCTTCCATCCATTGTGTAGGCTTACTCGGTCTGAAGAACCTCGAAACCAGCCACGACAAAGGTGCAAAGCCGAGGGCAATAATTCCCACGACAACCAATGGTATGTAGGACACAACTAGTGACATTAGGATTTCGCATGCCTTATTAATATATAATGATTGCAGGCACCAGCCACGCCTCGTTTATATACGGTCATTCGACAATTTATTAACGCTCAACTGTGTTTCCTTTCCGGTTACCAATGGCTGGAAAAATAGGATTCATCGGAGCGGGAAGAATGGCAGAGGCCATGATCGGCGGACTGATATCGAAAAAAGTGTACTCAAAGAACGATATCATCGCATGTGCCCCGAGCGAGGAAACGAGAAAAAGGATCTCGGAAAAATACGGCATCCAGATGTACAGGACCGTTTCCGAGATATCGCCTTTGGCGGAGACTTTGATACTTGCGGTCAAACCCAAACACGTAAAAGGCGTGTTGGTAGATGAATCCCCGAAGCTGAATTCCGGTCATCTTCTGATCAGTATCGTCGCGGGGATCAAGATCGAGACCTTGAATTCCTATGTGCCAGACTGCAAAATCATAAGGGTTATGCCTAATCATTGCTGCATGGTTCTTGAGGGGGCTGCAGGGTACACTCCGGGGAAGAGTGTCGCTAATGATGATATAATCATTGTAAAGAAGATACTGAACGCTCTCGGTCTTGCCGTCGAGGTCGAAGAAAAAGATATGGATGCCGTTACGGGAGTATGCGGCAGTTCCCCCGCGTTCGCATACATGTTCATCAGGGCCATAGCGGAGGTCGGAATAAAGAACGGCCTCTCGAAAGAACAATCCATCGAACTCGCCGCACAATCGATGATCGGCGCGGGAAAAATGGTGTTGAATTCCAACAAAACCCCTGCCGAACTTGTGGACAATGTCTGTTCCCCGGGAGGAACGACGATCGAAGGAGTGAAGGTACTGAACGACCTTGATTTTGAAGATACCGTCTCCAAAGCGATAGAAGCGGTGATAAGAAGATCGAAAGAAATGAGTGAACAATGATCACTTTCTCGATCTGATCAATCCCTTCAGGACACGCGGAGAATTCCTCCATATCGATCCTGCATCCCAATCGAGATTGTTCTTGTTGCACACCGTGGAATTCATAAGGCGTTTTCCTTCGTCCTTCACTTCCCACAACATGGTGTTCCTTGCATCCTCGTTTTCCGTGAGCATTATCTCGTCGATACGATGCATCAGGGATCTGGCTATATCCGTCCTCTCCAATCTGCTCTTAAGATCTTCGGAGGATATCCTTCCTACTTCATATTCCGATCTTGCCAACTCCTCTGCCGCATCATACGATGTTTCGGCGATCATGTCCCGGGTCATCCATTTGGTCTCGTAGGACAGGACACGTTTCCACGAAGGATTGTCAAGCAGACTCCTGTGTTCCTCCAATGTCCTGGCGAAGAATCTGTACCCCCATTTGTCCGGTTCTTCGAAGGCCCTGCTTCCGGGATCTACAAAAGGGGCGAAGGGGGCGCTGTAAATGAAGAGGTCGTCATCCCTGTTCACCATGTTCCATAATTTTTTCGAGGCTCTCACACTGTCAAGCGCAGACTCTCTCGATTGGAACGGCAATCCCGTCATGTAGAAAAGATCCAACCTGCTGCACCCACTCTCGAAAGCCGAGACCACGGAATTCTCGATATCCGCATTCGAGTATCCCTTCCCCAATGCAGACCTTACCTCCTCATCGTGGGAATCGGGAGAGAATTCGATGCTCCATCCTCCTTCGAACGCTTTGTCCAATTTTCCGAAGTAATCCTTTCCGGCTCCACTGAACAGTTCGACGACCGCATGATTCTCGATGCGTCTCTCTTTGACCTCTCTCAGGAATTCATCGGCATACTTTGCACTGTGTTGTCTCAGGTCCCCCACGATGAATATCGGCGTATCGAGATAACTCTGTATCATCTCCATGTCTTCCGCCAATTTCTTTGGGCTCCTGTATGCAGGTCTGTTCCTGCATACCACTCTTTTGTTCGCGTAACCGGAACCACCGCATTCGGCACAATTGAGTGAACATCCCCTTACCGTGAATACCGACGTCAAGGGAAGTTTATCCCATCCGTACCACGGAAGAGCACCTTTGATGTCTCTGTGTTTCATTACATTGCAGATCATCGTGCCGTAATCGAATTTGATCTCATCCAGATCATCCAGGGAATAGGTTATTCCGTTGTTCCTTATCTTCCCCGTTCCATCTTTCCAGACCAGGTTGGGAACCTGCGACAGATCGCTTCCCTTCTTCAGGGCTTCCATGAGCCTGACCGTCGGTTCCTCCGTGGTATCACCGCACATCACCAGATCTATCTCTGGTCTTGCGACGAGCTCCTCCGCAAAGTATGACGAGGTCAAACCTCCGAATTCGACCTTTGCATCGGGATGATATTTCTTCACGATCTTCGCGATCTCGATCGCTCCGTGAGCGTGAGGCATCCAATGCAGATCGATCGCAAAGACATCGGCATCCAACGTCCTTATCCTCTTTTCAACATCGAATTTCTCGCTTTGCAGCATCCTTACCGCAAGATTGACTATCCTTGTGCTGAATCCCGCTGCCTCGAGGTGAGAGGATATCGTCATGAATCCTATCGGATACATCTCGAACACAGGTGAGGAAGGTATGACATCACTCACGGGACCGTAGAATATCGGCTTCTTCCTGAAGTCGTATACGCTCGGGGCATGTATGAAAATTATATCGGATCCGGACATGGGATCACTTCCCGTAACGCCTTACCCGCTGTTGGTACGATCTTATCGCCCTCAGGAAATCTATGTGCCTGAATCCCGGCCAATAGACATCAGTGAAATATAATTCCGAATAAGCAAGCTGCCATAACAGGAAATTCGATATCCTGACCTCGCCGGACGTACGTAATATAAGGTCCGGATCTGGCATGTCGGAGGTGTAAAGATGCATGGATATCGTCTTCTCGGTGATGTCGTCGATCTTTATCTCCCCGTCTTTTGCCTTTTTCGCTATCTCCTTGACCGCAAAGAGGATCTCCTGTCTGCTGCCGTAAGCCATAGCAACGTTGAAACTGTAATCTGAATACGACCCTGTCTTCGAGTCGGCGTATTTTATCGCTTCCTTCACTTTCGAAGGAAGCGCTTCATGATCCCCAAGAACCCTTATCCTTACCTTCTTGTCATGGATCTTCGGATGATCTGCCATCCGGTAAAGAGATGCTTCCGACAATTCCATCAAGAAGTCTACCTCTTCCTGTTCCCTGTTGAAGTTCTCTGTGGAGAAAGCATACACCGTGATATACGGTATTTTGAGATCCAAGCACCACTCGAGCATTTCCTCGATCTTCTCTTCGCCCCTTTTATGACCGATGTTCGTCTCCGATTCCAAGATCTCGTTGGCATATCTCCTGTTCCCATCCATTATGATGGCAACATGTTTCGGCATAGGTCCCTCCAATATCTCTTTTGCAAGCCCCCTTTCATAACGGGAATATGCCTTTCTCGAGAGTATCTTGGGATACTTCATGCGATCACTTGAAATCCTCTGGTATCCCCGCGGCCTCTCCGCCCATATCAAAACATCCGATGGCGGCAACGGCCCCTATCGTTCCTTTCATACCGGTGACACCGATGACCTGCACCTTGTTCTCGACCGCCGCTTTCACGGCATCATCCTGCGTCAACAGTTCGGTCTTTGCTCTGAGCCCGAATTCTTTCAGAGACTGGGGGATGTTCAATCCTTTGTAGATAGTCACCACGGATTCTCCGGAGTACGATTCGGACCTTACGAAGTCCACACAGTATTCGATCAGTGCGGGTATCTCTTCCTCTTTAACGGCGAACGATACCGCGGTAGAACAACAGTTCGTAGTCTTGGTGGGTACTTTCGGATTCAGTTGTATTATCTTATGGTCGATGAATTTTCCGACGGGTGTCTGGTTTCCCATTTTCAGCGCGGTCACCCACGACGCTCCCTTTTCCTTTGTATCGGTATCGTCAACGCCGACGATCACTCTGACCATCTTCGGAGTTATTATGTCCACATGCGCAATGTTCGCTCCTCCGATCTTAAAATCGTCCGGATACACCGTTTCAATGACATCCTCACACTGAGGAATGCATGCGCCAATCCCGACTGATGCTCCCGCTATCCCGTACCAAGTTGTTCGGACGCGGTCTCCCTCGACCTTCAAAGCGGCAAGCCCCTGTCCGCCCACATCACTGGATACCGGACCGAATGTCAGATCCTTTTCGCCGATCACCGTATCCATTATCAGAGTGTGTCCGTTCATGCGGATATCCTTTATCACGCCGCCGGATCTCTTCCTGTTGACGACGTCCCACTCTCCGGGGCCCTTCGCAATGCACTTCTCCACTATCTGGGCTATGCCGTTCTCCTCATCCACCATAGTCAGGAATCCTTTGCAGAACAACTGTCCGTACTTTTTCCTGACCTCATCAGGCCTGAGGATCTGGGTCATGATCATTCCTCTTGATCTTCCTCGTCCTCGTCCTCTTCCACCACTGATATGAACTCGGAAGGGACCTGGTCACAAAGGAACACTGTTTTTGCGGCTCTGCCTATCTCGATCCCCGCGTCGATACAGCCTACCGTATCTATCGCAAGAATGATCGGTTCATCCAATCTCATAGATCCCGCTTTTACCGCATCCTTGAAGGAACGCGAAAGGTGTACCAATGCCCTGTCGGTGGGGAAAAGTCCCTCTTCGAGTATTGCCTCGCATTCTTCTTCTGAGACGGGATAATACAACGTCTCCGGAATGTTGTCGACCGGCAATCTGAGACTCAGTTCGATCGTATGCCCGTACGTTGCCCTTACTTCGGAACCGGAGATCTGATATCTTCCTTTCGGATCTGTCTCCACCATCGCTTCCAAATGATGCGTCCTCAGCCATTTCATACGGGGATTGCGTTCTCTGACGATCGCAACGATATCCCTCATGTCCACAAATCCCTGGTCGTCCATATCGGGCTCGTACTTGCCGTGTCTGAGGATGGCGGCCATTGTCCTTCCCATCCTTTCCACCTCGTAATCGCTCATAAGGAACTTTCCTTCTTCCCCGCAAATGGGGCAATACTCATCACGGTAATATCCGTGCTCCTCACACTCTCTGATCATCTTCTCACCTTGTCGCAGCGAATATCTCCGCCGCTTTGACTGTATTTACCATCAACATGCAGATGGTCATGGGCCCCACTCCGCCCGGTACCGGGGATATTGCCGACGTCTTTTCTTTGACCTTCTCGAAGTCCACATCCCCAACCAATCTGGAACCTTTGGCGGCAGTGGGATCCTCTATCCTGTTGGTCCCGACATCTATCACTACCGCTCCTTCCTTCACCATGTCTGCGGTGACAAAGAGCGGTTTCCCCATTGCGACTATCAATATATCTGCCTGCCTCGTTATCGAAGGCAGGTCGTTCGTCCTCGAATGTACCACCGTCACGGTGGAATCCGCACCCGATCCCTTTTGGACCATCATTGCCATCATCGGCTTTCCGACGATGTTGCTTCTCCCGACGACCACCACATGCTTCCCTTTCGTATCGATCCCCGATCTTATCAGCATCTGCTGGACCCCGGCGGGTGTCGCGGGAAGGAACATGGGTTCTCCGATCAGCATCTTCCCCACGTTGACGGGGTGGAAACAATCCACATCCTTATCGGGGTCGATGGCGTTGATAACTGTTTTCTCATCGATCTGTGACGGTAAAGGCAACTGAACAAGCATTCCGTGTATTCCCTTATCCTTGTTCAACTCATCGATCTTTTTCAAAAGTTCATTCTGTGTTGTGCTTTCGGGGAGAATGACAGTGACCGATCTCATACCGAGTTCTTCACATTTCTTGCCCTTCATCCTGACATATACCTGAGATGCGGGGTCCTCTCCTACCAGTACCACCGCCAACCCGGGAACGACTCCCTTGGATCTCAAAGCCTCGATCCTGGTCCCGAGTTCAGCATATATGCCCTCCGATACGTCCTTCCCTAGTATCAGTTCAAAGCCCAAAATGTCACCGTCCACTTGAAGGGAACACTATTATATTATGCTAGCGCGACTGATGCATGCTTCACCCTGCTCTGCTCACTGCATCCGGGATTGTAAGAGGGCTGAAACCGCTGTCGATCACAGATTCTATCACCTTTCTCACATTCTCCACATTTTGCTCTATCCGTTCTGATGACATCAACCCCGCCGACCGTGATTCGACAATGTGCCAGCTGTGGGTAGCGATAACGAATATCCCCTCTTCCACACAAGATGACAGTTCGAGATAATCCCTCGGTTCCCTCTTCGATTCATGCATCGGCCAAAGATATGCCAATATTTTCTTCCCGTTTCTGTCGATACCTTTCGGCACCGGGATCCTGTAAAGGCCGTTCTCCGTCTTGGGGATCATCGTTCGGCCGACATCCGCATAATCGGATGAATCGTACCTTATTCCGAGTCCAGGGAGAATTGCTTTCAATTCCTCGTCGGTGTTCATGAACGGAGCACGGAAACAACAGGGGTCCTGCCCGGTCACATCCTTGACCGCAGCAATAGATCGGCTCAATATTTCCACTCTTTCTTCCTCGTCTTCGATCAACGTGAAATCCTCGTGGTCATATCCGTGAACTCCCACTTCGTGGCCTGACAGACATCCCGCGTTCCTTATTGTTTCGAGTGTCCTCCCTTCCGCGAAAAAGGTTGCTTTCACTCCCATTTCGTCCAATAACTTGGACAATATCTCTAGTCCGTATTCGGAGGATGAGAATCTGGGCGCGGTACCGGCTCCCCTGTCCAAAGAACCTGCCTGTATCCGTTCAGGCATCTGAATGTTGGAATCCCTGTCAAGATCGACAGTGAAACACAGTGCCCTCATCTTACCTGACCCTCGTCGGAGCGACCTTGTTTAGAAGCATGCCTTCGATCGAGAACGGCTGATATTTTTCCGCCAATTCCTTTGCCCTTTCGGCTTTGGCCTTGTTGTCTCCGTATATCTGGAACAGGATCTCTCCCTTCTCTACCCTCTGCCCCTTCTTTTTGAACAATATCAATCCCGCACCCTTATCGGACGGTGCGCCGGTCGCTTTTGCTACAGACACCAGATCCTTGTTGTTTATCGAGTGCACATATCCCGCTTTCTGGGATATCACATCGATCACATATTCGCCGGGAACGAGATCATCCGATCTTATGTTCCTGTTGCCTCTCTGTGCCTCAACGATCTCCCTGAATTTCTCCAGCGCCTTTCCGGATTCCAGGATCTCTCTCGCCTTGTCACCGCCGTTGAACATTCCTCCCATCTCGAGAATCATGCCGGCAATATCGCATGCCTTCTCCACTACACTTGCAGGATGTTTGTTCCCTTCCAGTATCCTTATGCATTCCCTTGCCTCGAGTATGGGGCCTATCGCGTTGCCTACCGGCTGATCCGCATATGTTATTGCGCACTCGATATGCATTCCGAGTTTCTCTCCGAGGTCCATGAAATCTCTGGCATATGCTCTAGCGACCTCGATCGTCGGAACCTTGGTTCCAGATCCCATTGGGATATCGACCACCAGATGTGTCGCGCCGATAGCCACCTTTTTACTGAGAATGGATGCCAACATCTGCGCTCTCGGGTTTATTCCGAGAGGATGTTCGACCTTTATTACGATGTCATCCACGGGTGCAAGGTTCATTGAACCTCCCCACGCCAACACTCCTCCGACCCTCTCCGAGATCTCTTTCAATTCAAATGCTTCCAGTTCCACATCGCAAAAGGTCTCAACAAAATCGGATGTGCCGCACGCACTGCTGATTGCACGGGAAGATGTCTTCGGAAGCATGAATCCCGCCGCGGCAACGATCGATACCACGATGGGGGTTATCTTGTTGCCGGGAACCCCTCCTAGACTGTGGAAATCGAAGACCGGTTTATGATCGAACAGTATCCTGTCGCCTGTATCCACCATCGCTTCCGTGAAGAATGCTATCTCCTCGATATCCATTCCGTTGATGTACAGTGCCGTCAACCAAGCGGATATCTCGATCTTTGACAATTTATTCTCAAGGATGTCGTTCACTATCGCGGATATCTCTTCCTTGGATAACTTGTCATTATCCATTTTTCTTCTGATGCTTCTAACGGATTCGGGACTGTTTGAGTAGACTATTTCCAACAGATCCCCGTCTTTGGCATCAAGCTTGCTTTTCAGAACACTTGAAAGAACAGCCTCGTTGGGTGTAATGAACACATCGGACACGTTCAGCAGAGCTATTGTCGACCTTTTTCCGTTCTCAATCTTAACTCTGTCGTTATCTTTTCCGCCTATCTTTGCGGCATCTTCCTCGCCCATGAGAACCATAGGTTCTGTGCTGACATCCAAAAACTTGACCTTTATCTTCATTTCATTCCCCATTTTTCCAATGCGATCTTGAGTTCGAGATGGGTTTTCGCATACTCTTCCACATCTATGCCCAAATATGCAGCATCAACTGCCTGGCACATCCCCATTGCTCCCTTTCTCACTCCTCCGGGATGTCCCGCGACACCACCGCCCGCCTGTATCTGTACGTTCATTCCGGAAGCGGATATCATCTTTCCGATCATTCCGGGGTAGACCCCTCCCGAGCACACGGGCATAACGGTCTTGTGAATACTTTTCTCGAGGCATGCATCAAGATTATCATGATCGCCTCTGACGTCGCCTGTCATCTTTCCGACTCCCAGTGTACCTATGTGCAACGCATCCCCTCCGCACATGCGGACCAGTTTCGTTATCGGGAGCATTGCGATACCGTGAAGGGGGTCTTTAGTAAAAGCACCATGCATCGTCCTGTGAACGTGGATCGGGACCTTTATCGCCGGATCCTCGGCCAATGCCTGAACGGCGGCGAATCCGCACGTTATCACGTCCACCATGATCTGTTTCGCGCCCCATGACTGGACCTTTTCCGCCAATTCCACTATCTTCTCGCCGTTGGTGCTCACATTCACTGCGTGGACCATCAGATGTCCTTCCTCTTTGAGTCGGTCCAATGCTTCCGCGACCGCGATCGTGCGATCCTCTATCGGACAGAACGTTTGATCGACCAGGGTCTCATCATCCTTGCTGTTGGTGAGTCCTCCGCTCCCTCCCTCGTAGACGTACTTTGCCGTCTCTTTCGGAGAAAGACCGATCTTGGGTTTTACGATGGTTCCGACCAAGGGTTTTTCGGGGCGGTCCAATATCTTTCTAAGACCCTCCGCACCGAATTTTGGTCCTTTGTATTTCCCCATTATGCCGGGGGTGAAGGTGACATCCTCCAATCTCACTCCGTGAAGAGACTCCAGACCGAATAAGTTCCCCGCGATGACACTGAGGATCTGTGGGATCCCTCCCACCTCTATGCTGAAATCCTCCTCCGGGAACGCTATCGTCACGACATCTCCGCTGATGTCTGTGACCTTCGCTCCGTATCTGTTGAAAACATCATCGTCCAATGTGGATATTCCTGTCCACGTTCCCGTCGACTGTTCTGCGGCAAGTGCTTCCGCCGCCTTCTCGATGGGGAGATCCGTTGTTACGCGGTATTTACAGATAACATGCGAATCGGGATCGACATCATCTTTCAGATGCATGTACGAATAAGACTTCATTTGTAATCCTCCATCACTTTGCTCCCGAACTGTCTGAGAATAACATCGTAGACCGATCCCGGAGATATTATTCCGACCTCGGTTATCATCGCATCGATGTACTTGGGAGGCGTGGAATCGAAAACCGGATTGAATATCTTGACCTTCCCGTCGATCTCGTTGGATCTTGCCACTTCGGAGTGATCCCTCTCCTCGATCGGAACGATGTCCCCGGACATCGTGAGTGGGGAGAACTTGTATGTCTCGGTACAGACATTGAACGCCGAACGCGCCTCATCGGCGGCAAGTGCCAGCTGTGATGTTCCGATCTTATTGATAAGAACTCCGTTAGAGGTCACCGTGTCCGCGCCTACGAAGACCATATCGACCTTTTCCATCACCATGCGTACGGCACTGTCGATTATCAGGGTTATGTCCACTCCTTCTTTCGCCAATTCATTCACTGTGAGGATACCCTGCCTCCACGGACGGGATTCCGTTGCGAATACCTTTATGTCCTTGCCCTGACGGTGCGCTTCCTTTATCACACCCAATGCCGCGCTGCTGTTGCAGTGTGTCATCAGCACGTCTCCGTCGGCTATCCTCTTTGCTCCGATCTTCGAGATCGTCTCCACGGCTTTCAGGGATGCCTCTATGAATCTTTCCGCATTATCGGATACCGAACTCTTTGCATCCTTCAAAGTTTCAGCCTTATCCAGATCCCTTATGCATGCATAAATACCGTTCCGGAGGGAAACCGCGGTCGGACGAGAACTCAAGAGGATGTCCTTTGCGGTATCGATATCTTTAGCGAAATCTTTCAATGATGCTCTGGAATAACCCGATGCAAAATCCCTCATTGCGGTGGCTGCCGCTCTTGCGATCCTGCCTGCTCCGCGTATCCGCATCTCTTTTATTTCCGAAGCCGTACTTTCTATAGCGCCAAACACGTAGCTGGAATGGTGCTGTCTGATTAAATAAATGCCGTACTCTGGCATTTTCAATTCATATCAATATCCTACTCGATCGAATTGTCAGAAGACATTTGAAAAGAATATCGTTTTATAAGGTGCACCTTAATACGCTGATGGTTGACACGTGCACAACATACGGAAGGCGATAAGATGAAAAAGACACTTATTAGCAAAAATAATGCCGGCATATCAAAGCTCTTGATCATTGTGGTAATAGCAGTGGTCATTATAGCTGCGATCGGGGCGGTGACATACTTCTTTGTCAAAGAGAATACCGCAGAAATCGGTTACAGTGTAAATGGAATTGTTGTAGATGATTCCGATGTTTTTGTTTACTTCAATGATGAAGAAATTCAGAAGTATGAAGTTGAAGCTCTGCATGAATTCACATTAAGTGGAATATACCTCTATGGTATATCCAAAAATGAAACAAGGGACATTACTTTGTTTTCCAAAGTAGTAGATAAAGATGGCCATATCGTGCAAACCCTCAGTGAAACCATCAGTGTAACAGGTAAAGGAAAATATCAAATTGATCTGGTATTTCCATCAACAACACTTAACACCCAACTTACTGTTGACCTGACCTCAGATGTCATTGTAACTGTGTCTCTGTTGGGAGGTAAATCATTTGGAACTTATGAAGTGGCAGCAGGATCTGAAGAAGTATTCAAAGGCTCCATCATTGTGATACCTCAGGATGGAGTGACTAACGTCCTCATCAAAGTTGCAGTTGACTTCTCTGACGGAAACATAAAATACACTGAGAAAAACGTGAACCTGGTTTATTACGACACTGTTGAAGTGGCGTTGTTGGTCGATAGTTCGACTTTGACCACGTAACTTCAATTGATGGGGTCGTACCCGACCCCAACTTTTTTTATTTCGTTCTTTAATCAAATTTTCATCACTATCGAGAAACATAAACAAATTCAGAAACGGAACTTCAAACTTACATTCGCATTAGGTATTTATGACGAGAAGCGATAGCGGTAATCATGGCGGGCAAAAAAAGGCTCAGAATGAGAGGGGTCAAACAAGCCCCGAAGAGATTGGAGGAAGAGATCCTTGACAGGTCAAGGAGGATTGCCAACAATCCCGGATTACTGAGACCGCTTTGTGCCGGAAATTGCAGAAAATGCGTTTTTGACAAGGAATTCAAGAACATTGACACAGTGGCGAGGTACAAAGACGATGCCGAAACACTGCTGAAGCTTGCATCCAAAGGATCGGATGACCTTGCAAAAGCGTATGCGGGAACGATATCTCTCAGCGCCGCCGGCAAAATACCTTTGCTGGCAACCGCCACGATCGCAGGAGAGAAGGTCGCATTCGCTGTCAGAGGATCGGTCGGAAACGACAAACTGATCGGGTGTCAGTATTACGACGATACCAAATTGAGATTGTTATACTACAATTCATTCATCAAAAGGAACAAACTTCATCTTTACTCGTTCGAAGAGGGTCTCGTTTGTTCCGATTCCCCCAACATGCCTGAGGACTACCTGTACGAAGCGTTTTGGGAAACGCCGTATGAGTTCAAAGATGATGGACTCGCGTGCGGACACAGCGGAGCTTTGGCCCTCGATATCAAGATCAAATCCCTTAACGAACATATCCGTATCTGCGAAGATTGCGTGAAAGACGTTTCGACCATTCAATATCTGATCGCCAAAATATGTGCGGTGGATCCTCTGGATGACATTGAGGTTAATGTGGTCCACACATATCATTCCGCTAACGAAAGCGATAACGAGAAGATCGAAGGAGATCTTTTCAGAAGATACCTGAGAGGCGAAATAAGCGACAGAACGTTACTGCAAACGGTAAAGAGGGATAAAGTCGGCACCCTTCGTAAAGGAGAGGTTGCAACATTCATCATCGGTGCCAAGAACTACGGTTCCGACGTCAATGCTTTCATTGATTCGGTCATCGGCCCGGATTCCGAGAGGGCCACATTGAGGTCATTCCTAGCGGCAACCCCTGTCTCCATCATCATAAAGAACGGAAAAACATCAGAGATCCTTTCGCACCTGTGGGATGATCATTGGAGAAATATCATCTCCGTACACACTTCGTCGAAGATCGCGGAGACGTACAAAGAACGGCCGAAGAATTCTCCGTCTTCGGTGCTGGAGGAGGCGTATCACACTCATATCTCCGCAGATGTCGTTGCGAATCTGCCGGAATTCAAAAAACCGAAGCCCATAACAAGACTTTCGGACACTCTTGCGAAAGCCGCGAAGGTCGGAAGTACGGAACTTGTTCTGAAAGCGGTGGAATCGGAAACGTTAAAGGATCATAAATCCAAATCTTTGGCGGCCGCGTTCTTGCTGGCATGCGATAGTGCCGTAAAACTTCCCTTCAGCTTATCGGCAGAAGAACGAAGCTTTACGGATTTCCTTGTTCCCTTCGCAAAGAATCTGATCGATGCACCCGGAGATAAATATCGGGATGCGATGAACACTCTCCTCACAGCGAGCAGTTCCGGTGAATCGGTTTAAAGAATACGAACATCCGCCACATAGTGCGATACCGATGGGGCAAAGGATTTCACTTCCACTATCTTCTCAATGGTAAATCTGTCGCATTCTTTCTCGAATATCGACATTATCTTTTCTTCATGTTCGTTGACATAGAATGTATCGTGATAATGGATCATTCCACCTTTTTTCACCATATCCAATGCTTTGGGAAGAAAATCAGAGGTTGTCTGAACGTATCCCATCAGGATGCGATCGGCAAAATCCCTTCCGAGGATGTTTCGGTTGTCACCTAACAACGGTATGACCTTGTCGCATACATCATTCCCTTTTATGTTCTTCAAAAGGAAATGATAGGAATCGGGATTCTTTTCGCATGCGAATATCTTTCGTGCACCGCTGTATTTTGCCATCGGAAGCGTGAAATAACCTATTCCGGCGAACATATCCACAACGGTCTCTCCTTTGCAATTCAAATTTCCCATACGCTGTCTCTCATCGACATTTCCCGACGCATACATCACTTTGGTGACATCCATCTCGTAATTGATCCCATTCTCAAGCCTTACCGATTCTGCGGAATCGCCGTAAAGCAATCTCATGCTGGGTCTTCTGAATTCACCCGATACTCCCTCGACATCGGCACATATTGTCTTGACATCCAGGATCTTCGCATAAGTACTTCCTATCCTGTCACAATACGGCTCGCATTTCTCATCCAACCGTATTATCGCGATATCTCCGACATATTCCCATCTCATCGGCAGTCTGTTCCTAATATCCTCGGAAAGATCCGACAATTCCTCCAGTATTCGTTCCTGAGGACTTCTTCTCTCCATCGTATACGCCGGTCCTTCGACGATCTCGAACCCCATCTTCGACACTTGAGATTCTTTGCCTTCCGTTATGGGAACGAGTCTGTATTCTCCCTCTTTGCTTATCTTGGCCGATCTGTCCACCAGATCCATCTCGATCAATCTGGGAATTATCTCCTGTGCTTCGAAAGAATGTATTTTTGCCTGCTTCACATTCTTCATAACAACGCCTTCAGGATTATCGGGAGGAAACTTACGGCGGCCCGCGGGTTCTTGAGTATGAACGGTGCCACACTGCTCGGTTCGTCTACCGAGATATCATTCAATATCTTCTTTATGTTCTCTCTTTCCATTATGTCGTAAACTTTGTTGTAATCATCGTCGGTAAGTTTGGTATACATCTTCCTTATCCTGTATCCTCTCGACAATTCTTTCCCTATCTCCTTTTTCCACGCCTTCTCATATGTTGACAGGGCTTTTGCCGACGTATTCCCAGTGGAAAGGGCGTTCGAAACTGCATCTTTCAGGTGTGGTGCGGCCTTCATGATCGGGTACAATCCCCCTCCGGATATTGGTTTGACCTGTCCCGCAGCATCGCCTATCAGTACCAGTCTGTCTCCGTAGGTCCGTTTTCTCCCTCCCAGCGGTATCTTTCCGGAATACTTTCTAATCACTTCCGAATCTTGAAGACCTGTTTTTTTCAAAAGTCTCTTGAGATAATCGTTCGGACCGCCTGCCTGCGATACACACAATCCGACCCTTGTGAAATCTTCGAAAGGTATCTCCCAGCTGAAGAATCCCGGTGCGAATTCCGATCCTATCCTCAGATCCATGATATCCGATTCTTCTTTTCTGCTGCGGATATCCGCCTGTATACCGTAGACGTATTCTTTTGGACTGTTTTCGGGAACGGACATCGCTGTTCTTGATCTTTGACCGTCGGCACCGACCATGATCTTGGCAGAGATCTCATTTCCGTCCACAGTTACGGATATCCCGTTCTGAAGGACCTTGTGTCCCTCGTAGGTCTTTCCGTACAATATCTCTGCACCGGAATCCATCGCCTTTTCGGCCAGCTTTCGATCCAGATCCTCTCGATCGATCAATACGGCCTTCACATTCTTGGATCGTACTTCGAGAACGTTTCCGTTCGGAAAAAAGACATTCGCTCCGTATATCCTGTTCAGTATATCGGGAGCCACGCCCGACATGTCAATGACATCCTGTGTGATCAGTCCCGTACACTGCAAAGGCGTTCCTGAAACATCATGCTCCTCGATCACGATAACATCATGATCTTTCGCCAAGAGTCCGGCTGAGATCGTTCCCGCGGGCCCTCCGCCTATCACGACGACATCATGCATACATTCACTTTTTGGACTTCTCGTAGTCCGCGATGAAGCTCTTTATGCCTTCGTCGGTCTTTGGATGTGATACCATCTGTTTCAGCACATTGTAGGGAATGGTCGCGATGTCGCATCCCATTGCCGCCGACTCCAAAACGTGAGCGGGACCTCTTATGCTGGCAGCGATTATCTCCGTGTCAAATCCGTAGTTGAAGAATGTACCTACGATCTGTCCCAGAACATCCGTTCCCTGAAGACCGATATCATCCAAACGTCCTATGAAGGGTGAAACGTATCTTGCTCCCGCCTTCGCCGCAAGAAGTGCCTGCTGAGCAGAAAATATCAGAGTCACGTTAACATCGATGCCCTCTCCCGAAAGGACCTTCGTTGCTTTCAAAGCGTCGATGCACATTGGAAGTTTTACATTGATGTTTGGGTGTATCTTAGCCAGCTCGCGGCCTTCTTTGATCATGCCTTCCGCGTCCAAAGACATTGCCTCCGCGGATATCGGGCCGTCAACGATCGCTGCGATCTCCTTCACACGGGTCGCTGTGTCCGTACCTTCCTTGGCGATAAGACTGGGATTGGTCGTCACTCCGTCCAATATTCCCCAGCTGTTGATCTCTTTTATCATGTCTAGATTTGCGGTGTCTATGAATATCTTCATTATGTCACTTCCTTGCAACGGCTCTCTTGGCGGCCTCTGCGATACTTTCGCAGGTCAATCCGTATTTCTCAAAAAGTTGGTCCGGGGATCCTGATTCCCCGAATGTATCATTGGTCCCTACCATTTCCAACGGTGAAGGAATCTCTTTGGACAGAACCTCGGAAACTGCCGATCCGAGTCCTCCGAAGATGCTGTGTTCCTCGGCCGTAACGACGCAACCGGTCTTTGAAACGGATTCTATGATCGCTTCCCTGTCGATGGGTTTTATCGTTGACATGTTCAACACCTCGGCTTTGATGCCTTCCTTCGACAGAGCCTTTGCCGCTTGCAGACTTTGATAAACCATTTGTCCGGTCGCGATGATGGTCACATCATTCCCTTCTTTCAGGGTGGTCGCTTTGCCGATGGTGAACTGAGTGTCTTCTTCCATTACCGTTGGGAATTCCGCACGGCCCATCCTCATGTATACTGGACCGTCGTATTCCGCTATTGCCATGGTTGCCGCGTAGGTCTCATGCGCGTCTGCGGGAGATATCACCACCATATTGGGTATCGCTCTCATGATCGCCATGTCCTCGAGTGCCTGATGGGACGCTCCGTCCTCTCCGACGCTTATTCCGCAATGGGTGGCGACGATCTTGACGTTCATTCTCGGGTACGCCACTGCCAGTCTGATCTGCTCCCAACATCTTCCGCTGGCAAATACAGCGAATGTCGATGCGAACACCGTTTTGCCGGATGCCGCCAGACCTGATGCGACGCCTATCATGTTCTGTTCCGCTATCCCGATCTCGATGAACCTTTCCGGTGCAACCTTTCTGAATTCGGATGTTTTTGTGGATTCCGCGAGGTCTGCGTCCAATACTACCACGTTTGGATCGGATTCCGCCAGCACTGCCAAGGCCTTTCCGTAATAATTACGCTGAGCCAACTTCTTCTCGGTCATCCCATCACCTTGCGGATCTCTTTGACCGCAATGTCGCGGTCTTTTGCTTTACAGACCTTTCCGTGGAAATCGGGATTGTTCTCCATGAACGATACACCCTTTCCTTTGACGGTCTTTAATATCACAACGGTCGGATTCCTTTCGGAACACTTTGCTTTCTCGCACGCTGTCAGAATTTGACAGATGTTGTGTCCGTCTGCGATGATGACATTCCATCCGAATGATCTCCACTTCTCGGACAGAGGGTCCAGCGACATGGTGCATTCGGTCTCTCCGTTGATCTGAAGATTGTTTCTGTCAACGAAACCGATCAAATTTTTAAGGCCGTAGTGGTGAGCGAGCATTGCGGCTTCCCAATTCTGTCCGCTCTGCAATTCTCCGTCTCCCATCAGGCAGTATATCCTGTGATCCTTACCATCCATCTTTGCGGCAAGGGCCATCCCGCATGCCATACTGAGTCCCTGACCCAACGAACCTGTGGACATCTCCACTCCGGGGACCTTCCCCCTTACGGGGTGACCCTGAAGTATGGATCCCATCTTTCTCAGATTCATCAATTCCTCTTTCGGGAAATAACCTGCTTCCGCCAAGGTCGCATACAGGATCGGTGCCGCGTGCCCTTTCGAAAGGATGAATCTGTCTCTGCCGTCCCATGACGGGTCTGTTGGATCATGATTCATGACCCTGAAATAAAGTGCAGCCATGAGCTCCGCGGACGAAAGGGATCCTCCGGGATGTCCTGAACCGGCCGCCGTGGTGGCCTTGATGACATCTATCCTAAGTGTGTTTGCCTTTCTTTCCAGATCCTCTATGCTGCAGTCCATCGCACCCACCGAGATAGTTTTAATCGCTCTCGATCCTTGGCGCCAGGAAATATTCAACTTTGACCTCATCGTTCGAAAGTCCGAAAACGAGCTTCACCGGATAATCGTTATCCAACTCCACCGTGATCATTGTACCCGACGGTATCGCTTTTATCAGATTCGAGAAATAATCCAAGGGGAACAGACTGCACACTTCCGATGATGCTATTAGTTCCTCGTAATCTCCCTCTTCCAATTTGAGATTGGCATCGTCCGTATCTCCTTCGCAGGAAAGTTCGAAATATTTTGAATTTGCCTTGAGAGCTATATGATCGGATATCGATTCTGCCGCACGTATCCCTTTCTGAAGCTGGTCCACGACCACTCTGACCTTTGTCGACAGACTGAGTTGCGGAACCTTCGGGTCGTTCATGCTTGATGTGTCCACGAGGTTCATCGATCTCGTGATCTTACCTATCTTGAAGACCAATCTTCCGTTGCCCTCGTCCTGTTCCATGTCGATGATGTCTCCGGGACCTGCGAGCTTCAATACGGTCTTGACCTTGTCCAGATCGAGTCCGATCTCCGTGCTGCTTGCCGAATACGATTCGAAAGCTTTCGCCCCCACTTTCAACTCGATCATGGCGACATGTGCCGGATCTACAGCTTTCAAGACCATTCCGTCCTGATTGATCGTGAATTTCACTTCATCGATAAGCGTTGAGATCACGTTGACCAACCCCTTAAGGGTCTCTGATTTTATCTCTGCCTTAAACATCTGTTCACCATCACTGTTATTGGATTCAATATTCTCTCCAGGAATGGTTGCACTTGCAACACCTGTATATTCTGGTCTCGGGCTCATCTGCAGAACGCGTCTGTCTCAAAACGAAATACGCCTCCGAGTGGTTGCACTCGGGGCAAGCTATCCTGGTCTTGGGGAGGGTGGCTATATTCTCGGTTATGACCATGGTCTCCCTCTCCTCGGAGTCGGTCACAAACACTTGGGCTTTGCCTCTGGTCTCCGTGGTCACTCCACAAATTGTACAGGAATACACCCCTTCCTTAGGGAACATCATTGAACCGCAAGTAGAACAGAACAAATTCACAGCCTCTCTATATCATACCACAATGGATGTCAATATTAAAATATTGCCACGCGCGCGTTAACTTCACTCTTTTCCGGATTTTCTGTGCTCGGACCTTTGCAATATATCGGAAAAGGGACTGCTGTCTCCTTCCTCCGCCTTTGTGCCGGGAGCTCCCGATACGGTCGTCGTCACTGTCTGAACCGTTGTGGATACGGGTCTCCGTTCTTTTTTGGTGTTGACGGACCGTTGATCGTCACACGCTTTCGATTCCGGATTTTCGTTTGTCATCATATCCTGCATAGCGATACAGTCATTAAAACATTCGAATCCGATCTTCTTGTCCTTCTTGTAAAGATCGACCGATCTGGCTGTGGATCTCACCGCACCATCGGTCGCGCCAACAGATATCAGATGCACGGTCTCCCTTCTTACTTGCCCGGATAATATTCCCCCGACTCCGCCGAACACCATCAGAATACCGAATCCCGAGAGGTCCAATGCCGATGTTCCGGGATTGAAGAACATCTCCAGATACGATCCGAACGCTCCGGCGATCCCCGTAAGGGATGCCGCGGCTTCCTCGGCAGACATCTCCGGATACCCGCCGGCCGTAAGTATCACTCCGGCCAATGCCCAGATCAGTATGGCCATGAATACTCCGACGGACAGAGAACATATCAGACCTTTCACCAACGATCCAGTCTTCCTTCCGCATACGTAACCCGCAACGGCCGGACCCAATATCGGGATCCACCACAACATCGCAGCCAGCAATATGCAGAATACCGCTGCCGCTCTAACACTGTATGTATCATTACCTCCGTCCAAAGCATTGGACAAAGAAGTGCACAGAGTGCCTAGTCTGATTCCCATCCGCGACCGTCATTGAATTCGGCGTTTAAAAAACCTATGTAGAGAAAAATCACACCCGACACCGGGGCGATCCCGGTGTCGGTAAGAGGTTTGTAAACTGAGATTTACTTCTTCGCCTTCGCTTTCTTCTTTGCGGCGCGTTCAGCCCTAAGGTTGTCCTTGACGGCCTTGTTTATTTCTTCCGCCTGGTCCTTACCGTCGGTTATCTCCGACTCAAGATAGCGGAACACCGTCCACCCATCTGCTCTGAGCGCATCATCATCGAGTGTGCTTCCGAGCTCGGGAACGACATAAACAGCGACCTTTGCCTTGACGAATGCTATCGGGATCTGGTATTCTCCGTAGTCCCTCCTGCATCTGAGGCCTTTGTTCCAGGTGGCCCTTCTCAACAACGCATCAGGAGTATCCTCGAACATCTCGAACTCTTCATCGGAGTATTCCTCGCCCTCGTCGATGTCCTCTTCCTCGACGGCAGAGGGATCTATAGCGGGCTGGACCTCCATCGGGTCTATCTCCTTGAGGCCCTGTTCGGGTTCCGGCTCCTTCTTGCGTGCCGAATCTCTGGCCAAAGCTGCCTCTCTGGAACTCATCACTTTGAGTTTGGGCAGTTCTTCCTCTTTCTTCGGCTCGGGCTGAGGTTCTACTTTCTTCGGCTCTTCCTTCACCACTACGGGAGGTTCTACTTTCTTCGGCTCCTCTTTCACCACTACGGGAGGTTCCTCTCTCTTTGGAACAGCGACAGGTACTTCGACCTTCTTGGGCTGCTCCTTAACGACTGGCTTGGGCGGTTCTTCCGCCTTCTTCTGTTGAACTTCCTTCTCGGGTCTCTTTGTGGGGTACGGTCTGGGTGCAGGAGTGTTCTTCTTGCCCTTCGAGTTGTCCGCTCCCTTTGTTTTCGAAACTCCTTTGACCGGTGCTTCGACGACAGGTGCGAAATACATTGCCGCAACGAACAATACCCATGCCGCCACTAACAGGGCGAACATCAGGGAGATTATCTTGTTGTCACCCTGACTGAGAATTCCCGTAAGCACTACCATCAACAGGAATGCAGCGGATATGATCATCAGAATTTTTTGATCGGTTACCCAGTCGTATCCTACATCAGTGAGGATCGTCAGACTGATGAGTGCGATAAATACCCACTCAAGACCTTCAATGTCCAAGACCCCTATCGCGATCAGGACTATTCCGGTCGCCACTATCAAAACACTTCGGATCTTCTCGATGAATGTTTTTGACTTGGCCTTACGCATTGAGACCAGTACACCGAACAATACACCCAGAGCACCTCCGACCACACACCCTACAGTGTAGATCATTTCACCGTGGAGATCGCTTAATCCCCCGGTGCCGAAATCGAACCCATCCGTCAGGAGCGCTGCTGCGAACATACACAGCACATACGCGGCTGTAGCAACTATGCCGACCGCTCCTGTTATTTTACCGTTTTCTAAAGCTGTTGCCATGCCTACATAACCAGCTTACTTATTTTAGTAGTTTCGCATCGAAATACGGTTTTTTCGACATTACCCACGCCGTGGAATGTTAGGAAATTAAATATATCGTGAGTAGATAACCTTAGTTATCATATCACACACCGGCGGATGATACCCGCCTATTACACAGTCAAAGAGGTCGCGGACGCGCCCTCTTTTCACAAAATCCTTCATAAGAAGGTAAAAACAAGAAAAAAGGAGAAAACCATTAATGCTAATGAAATTTAGATTTTTAGGCGGCGCCGACGTGGTTGGCCGCATGGGGATGACGATAGAGGGTAACGGAAAGACCATGCTCGTGGAATACGGCATGGGTCCCACCAAACCTCCGGAATACCCGTTGAGCGCGCCGAAGGTCGACCATCTGTTCCTGACACATTGTCACCTGGACCACTGCGGTATGGTCCCCGTCGTGTGCGGAAGGGATCGCTGTGAATTGTTCACGACCCCTCTGTCCGCGGAGATCTCGGAACTCATGTTGTACGACAGCCTCAAAATAGCGAAAGCCGAAGGTTACCCGGAACCGTACACGACCTCCGACATAGAGAAGACGATGGGATGTGTTGTGCCGTTCACCTTCAACGATACGATCGATGTGGGAAAGACCGATGTCACCCTCTACTCTGCAGGCCACGTCCCCGGTGCGGCCATGTTCAACTTCAGCCAGGATTCCAATACTCTTTACACCGGAGACATGCACACCGCGGACCAGAAACTGGTCAGCGGTGCCAAGCCCATCGATTGCACCAACCTCATAATAGAGGGAACATACGGAGGACGCAACCACCCTCCCAGAGAAGAAACGATCAGAAAATTCATCGCAAAGGTAGATGAGGTCATCGACCGCGGAGGAGTTGTCATTGTTCCATGTTTTGCAGTGGGAAGGACACAGGAGATCATGCTTGTCCTGAAGGACCTCGGATACGATATGTGGGTCGACGGAATGGGTCGTTCGGTAACGAACTTCTTCCTGTCCTACCCCGAATACCTCAGGGACCCGAAGGCCATGAAGGCCGCAAAAAGATCCTTCACCGAGATCAAAGGAGCAGGCATGAGGAAACATGCGGCCAAAGGTCAGATCATCGTGACCACCGGCGGAATGCTTGACGGCGGACCCGTTCTGGGTTATTTGAGAATGCTCAAAGATAATCCGAAGAACGCGATCCTGTTGGTCGGGTATCAGGCGGAAGACACGAACGGAAGAATGTTGGTCGAGAACAAATGTATCTCGCTCGACGGAGATATCGTGAAAATAGAATGCGAGGTCTGCAGATTCGACTTCTCGGCACATGCCGGTCATGACGAACTGGTGGAATTCGTACGCGGATGCGACCCCGACAATGTTGTCATCATGCACTCCGAATCAAGGGAATTGTTCCTTCCCGACCTCAAGGACTACAACGTCATACTCCCCGAGTTGGGTAAAGAATTCGAATTGGATGTTTGAGATGGATCTGAGGAGGTTTTTGGAAGAGGATGTCGGGAACGGCGACATTACCGCCAAGATATTCTTAGATGACCGTATCGGAAAAGCCGCGATCCTATGCGAAGAGGATGCTGTGGTAGCTGGGTTGGAAGAAGCCTCCGAGATCTTTCGTCTTCTCAACGTAACGACACATTCCCACGTCAAGGATGGGGATCGTATCGTTAAGGGAACAAAGGTCATGACCTTGGAAGGGCAGGTCAAAAATATGCTTACTGGGGAGAGGACCGCCCTTAATTTCATCATGAGGATGAGCGGGATATCCACCATGACCTCCGACCTTACAGCCATCGTCAGAACAAAAGACCCAGATACAAAAATTGCAGGCACGAGGAAGACCACTCCGGGATTCCGAGCCTTTGAGAAAAAGGCGATCGCACTTGGAGGCGGGTGGCCTCACCGCGACGGCCTTTACGACATGGTCATGATAAAGGATAATCATATCGCTGCCATGGGAGGCATGTCGGAAGTCCTCAAGAAGATCGATTCGGTTCCGAAAGGAACGAAGATCGATATCGAAGTCTCTTCCGTAGAGGATGGTATCATTGCCGCAACACACGGTGCGGACATAATCATGGCGGATCACATGTCCCCGGCCGATACAAAACTTCTCAGGAAAGAAGTGAAAAAGATCGATCCCGACATCCTGATCGAGGTCTCCGGAAATATAACGGCAGACAACATCACAAAATATGCCGGGTGTGCGGATATCATCTCGATAGGCGCTCTGACCCATTCTGTGAGAGCGATCCATTTCTCAATGGATGTGGAAGCAAATAATTAATCCGTTAAATGCGATGGTGCTCCCATGAGTATTGATTTTGACGACTACCTCTGCCAATTCTGCGGAAAAACGAGCAAGAATTTCGCGTTTGCCGCTTTCGTATGCGACGATCCCGAGTGTGTCGAGAAAGCAAGGTTGGAAAGAGGCGGCCCCGGCGGACACATGAAGAGGAAAGCCGAGGGAAAACCCATACTTCCGGACGACGATTGATCAGTGCCTGAATACGCGGCAGCCCGTAAACACCATTGCCATGTTGTGCTCGTTCGCGGAGTCGATCACTTCCTGATCCCTGATACTCCCTCCGGGCTGGATTATTGCTGTAACTCCCGCTTTCGCAGCTTCGTCGACACCATCTCTGAATGGGAAGAACGCATCCGATGCCATTACCGATCCCACTGTGGACTCGTTTGCCTTCATCGCAGCTATCTTCGCGGAATCGACACGGCTCATCTGACCCGCGCCTACTCCAATGGCCCTTTCGCCCTTCACATACACCACTGCGTTCGAGGTCACATGTTTCGCCAGTTTCCAAGCAAAAAGTAATGCCTTTATCTCCTCTTCCGTCGGAGAACGTTTAGTCACCACTTTGAGGGCTTTCGGATCTATTTCGATGTCCTCATCGGTCTGGATCAAAAGTCCTCCCTGAACCTTCTTCATCTTGTATTCCCTGTGTCTTTCGGCAGAGGATATCAGAGAATTCGTTCTCAGCAGGCGTATATTCTTCTTCTTGGTGAGGATCTCTTTTGCCTCCTCATCATAATCGGGACATATCACAGCCTCAACGAAATACTGTGAGATCATCTCTGCAGTCTGTATATCACAGTTCCTGTTCAGACAGATCACGCATCCGAAAGCCGATAACGGATCCACATTGTATGCCGTTTTGAAAGCTTCGAATATTGTATCATCGGATGCCAGACCGCAGGGGTTCGTGTGTTTCATCACGACAGCTGTGGGTCTTTCGAAATCCATTGCGATGTCCAGTGCCTTATCGAGATCCAGTATGTTATTGTAAGACAATTCCTTTCCGTGCAACTGTTCCGATTTTGCTACCGTGGTACCTTCGGCAAACGGTTCTTTGTAGAAGGATGCAGACTGATTCGGATTCTCTCCGTATCTGAGGTCCTCGACCTTTTCGGACGGCATCGGGAATGATGAGGGGAATCCTTTGCAGAATCTCTTCTGCATGTATGATGCGATCATAGCGTCGTAATTCGCGGTGTTGATGAAAGCTTCCGCCATGAGTTTTTCGAGCAGAGGCAGATCTATCTCTCCCGATGACCTGAGTTGTTCGAGAACCTCCGGATATTGATTGGGGTCTGTGATCACCGCAACGGAACGGTAATTCTTTGCCGCGGCGCGGATCATGCTCGGACCACCGATATCGATGTTCTCCACTATGTCCTCGAATGACACTCCTTCCTTGAGTACCGTGCTTTTGAAAGGATAAAGGTTCACGATGACCATATCGACCGGGGCTATACCTTTCTCTTTTATGGCGGCCATGTGCTCGGGGATATCCCGTCTTGCCAGAATACCGCCGTGGATCTTTGGATGTAATGTCTTTACCCTTCCGTCCAGCATCTCCGGGAACCCGGTGATCTCCGACACTTCCTTCACCGGCACATTGTTTTCCTTGAGGATCTTGTATGTTCCTCCGGTGGAGATCAGTTCGACCCCCATTGATGAAAGTTCTTTCGAAATGTCGATTATGCCGCTTTTATCCGAAACGCTGATCAGCGCCCTTTTGATCTTGACCACTTACACATCCCCCTTTGATACCGTTAACGAACTGATACAAGGTTGTAAGAACTTTTTGTTAAATAAACACTTGTCAAGCGCACTTGATTCGAAAGTGAAAAAATAAAAAAGGCCCCGAAGGGCCGTTGAGTTTAAAGCAGAGCTTTCATGACCCTTGCCGCTCTCGCGTCAAGTGTCTCGACACCGGATACCTTGCTTGCGTATTCCGACAAAGCTACGATATCCTCATTCTCTATGCACTCGAGCTTGAACTTACGGGTTCCCGCCATCAGTTGTTTGAGACCTTCTCCCAATCTGTCGTTGAAGAACGTGTAAAGACTCAAAGCACCCCACGGGATGTCGGTACCGATCTTCTTGCCGGGGAATTTATCCTGCATTCCCATCGCGCCGATAAAGAACTTGTTGGGATCCGAACCGTACTGCTCTGTGAATGATGCGGGCAACTGGTTCTTTGCCGCAAGGTTCGCGAAGTGCTTACCTTTCGTTGCCGCCGTTATCGGACCTCTGGACATTCCTATGGATCTTACCAATGGGCCGTTTCCGAGATCGGACAATGCGAACGCTTTGTACATCTGGGTCTCGTTGATGAATCCGCCTGCGAATGAAAGATCCGGGACATATCTTCCCTGTTTCTTGAGTTCTTTCGCACATGCCATCACCTGGCTGAAAAGCCAGATCCCGGGGGAACTGAGCTCGTTCATGTGGCTGACCGGCGACATACCTGTTCCTCCGCCCGCTGCATCGAATGTCAGAAGATCGATCTTTGCCTCGGATGCGCATTTCATGGTGAATGCGACCACTTCGGGTTTGTATGCTCCCGTCTTCAGGAACACGTTCTTCGCACCCTTTGATCTGAGTTGATCTATATCCTCGACGAAAGACTTCCTTTCCGGGAATCCGACACGGCTGTGTCTCTCGAAGGTCTTGAACACACCTGCTTTGAATGCCGCCTGAACCTCCGGA
>JGI994J12354_10001091_pt1 | contig 27477 bp, 31 predicted proteins | sample IntmicLarv3ML3BL_FD_12354 | JGI IMG/M metagenome (IMG submission 12354)
GCAACGGTCAGGATGTATTACGTCTTGACGTTAGATCAGGACAGGCCCGGAGGAACACTCCATTACAGGTTCAACGGAAGCACTTCCTGGACCCCTTACACTGGAACCGAAGTGCTTATGAACGTAGGAACATCAGCAGCTACAACAGTATCTGCAAGATTCATCTCCAACGGATCCAATCTGAAAGAGATATTATGGAACAACGGACCGGATAATGTGATAATAACAGGTCACACGGAGATCGGTCTCGAACTCGGTTATGAAGTGACCGTGGAAGCTATCGGCAACGGAAGTGCATCGATCCTCGGAGAAGGAACAACAGCGATCCTCGGAGTGGGAGATGAACTCAGGTTCAATGCCATTCCTGCAGCAGGATATGTTGTCGGTTCGTGGTCAGGAGCAACGAAGAACGGAGACTTCGGTGCGATATTGAACGATGATCCAAGCATAAAAGGTCCGGTGAAGGTCACCGTGACGTTCATACAGGTAGCAACGATCGAAGACTACACCGGAGGACAATTCAACGTAGCAATGGACTCCACCCAGGTCCTGACGATAGTTACAGACCACGCTTCGGGTGTTACTCTCAGATATGAATGGCAGAGCAGGGTTCAGGGAGGAACATGGGCAACCGCGACCGGAACATCCAATCAGACAACATATAACGTATCAGGTCAGCCGCTCGCGGAACCCAGGGAATACAGATGTGTCATAACAGCAAATGGTATGACCGAGCTTGTCTCTCAGACCGCAACGGTCAGGATGTATTACGTCTTGACGTTAGATCAGGACAGGCCCGGAGGAACACTCCATTACAGGTTCAACGGAAGCACTTCCTGGACCCCTTACACTGGAACCGAAGTGCTTATGAACGTAGGAACATCAGCAGCTACAACAGTATCTGCAAGATTCGTTCCGGGCGAATACGATCTCGTGGAAATCTCATGGACGAGCGGACCTACGAATGTGATCATAACCGGTCACACGGATATTCAGGTCAGTCTCGGTTATGAAGTGACCGTGGAAGCTATCGGCAACGGAAGTGCATCGATCCTCGGAGAAGGAACAACAGCGATCCTCGGAGTAGACGGCATACTTGAATTCGATGCCGTTCCTGCAGCGGGATATGCTGTCGGTTCGTGGTCAGGAGCAACGAGAAGCGGATATTTTGATGCATTCCTGGAAGATGATGCAAGCATTACCGCTTCAGTGAAGGTCACCGTGACGTTCGTACAGGCTGCACTGATCTCAGACAACATCGGCACACAACACAGCGCGGCGATGGATTCAACTTATGTTCTGGACATAACGGTCAATTCAGTAACAGGTACGCACACATTCCATTACCAATGGCAGAGCAGGATCCCCGTGACGGGAACATGGGCACCGGCAACCGGTGCTTTAGATCAGGCAACGTATGACGTATCAGGTCTGGCACTTGCAGAGCCGATGGAATACAGATGTGTCATAAAAGCAGACGGTATGGCCGATCTTGTCTCTCAGACCGCAACGGTCAGGATGTACTACACCCTGATGTTAGACCAAGACAGAGCAGGAGGAACACTCCAGTACAGATTCAACGGAAGCACTTCCTGGACCGACTATGAAGGAACCGAAGTGCTTATGAACGTAGGCACATCTGCTGCGACCGTCGTATCCGTTCAATTCGTTCCCGGTACCTCTGAACTGATAGAGATATCCTGGACCGACGGACCTGAGAACGTGTTCGCGACCGATCATTTGCATATTTCAGTGAAATTGGGTTACGAGGTCACGATAGGTTCACTGACGAACGGAACCGCGGTCATCAACGGAACCGCGGTCATAGGAGTTAACGGAACGGTATCGTTCACAGCCACTCCTGCGGCAGGATTCGCCGTCGGATCATGGAAAGACGGTGTCGTCAAAACAGGTTATTTCGGTGCAACACTCACTGACCGCAACGGAAGCATCACAGGACCTGCGGAGATCACCGTGATATTCGTTCCTGCGGTGGAAATCCTCAGCAACATCGGCGGACAGTTCAGTTCGGCAATGGATTCCATATACACTCTGAGTGTCGTTGCAGATCACGATTCCGGTCTTGCTTTGAGATATCAATGGCAGAGCAGGACCTCCGGAGGAACCTGGGCAATTGCAGCAGGAATATCCAACCAAGCAACGTATAACGTATCAGATCAGTCGCTTGCAGAACCGACGGAGTACAGATGCATCATATCCGCAGACGATATGACGCCTCTCTCGACCGAGACCGCAACTGTCAGGATGTATTACACCTTGGTGCTTGATCAAGACAGAGGAGCAGGAATAATGGAATACCGTTTCAACAACGAACCCTGGACCGTATACAGCGAACAGGCCTTGATGAGGCAGACCAACGGTTCTGCTGCAACGACGGCATCTGTAAGGGTATCAGGACTGAATGTGAACGAACAGGGTGTGGCGAGATGGATCATCAACGGCGCATTGGGTTCGGACATCCAGGAATGGACGACCTCAGACGTAGGCGGACACACGGGCATAGTTGCGAACATGGGATATCTCGTGGACATCTCCATGGGCAGCAACGGATCTGTGAAGTACAGTCTCGATGACGGAGTGACATTCAACGAATACAACAGGAACGTCTACGTAGGGGAAGATGAAGTCATCTTCATGGCGGTCCCCGATCCGGAACATGCGTTTCACGAGTGGATAGGTACCGGAGACCAGGGAGATGTGTCCGTGTCGAAGAACATGGTCACTGTGAAAGGCATCACCGAACCTATCGCGTTCGAAGTGACCTTCGGCGAAGATGTTGCGGTAATATTGTACTCTGTGGGAGCCATAATAGCGTTCATCTTCATAGGAGTGTGTCTGTACATGAGGAGAAGCCGCACAGGGTCTACCGATCCTTAAAAAACCCTTTCCAATTCCTTTTTTTTATTGAAAACGATGTCGTATCTGAGTTTGAATGATGCGTGGTCATTCCCCGATCATGCAACAATTTCTGCAAAATGGATATATCGTTCTGTCACAGCAGGAATGCTTCTTGACGTTCGTGATCATCCGATGTATCCCAAGCTTTCTTTGTCCTGTGATACTTCGTATTCTTTGACCTTCTCGGTAAGGGCTGCAAGCTGCTTTGATTTTTCTTCAAGATCATTCATATCTATTTCGAAATCAAGTATCTTCTTTAACACTGTAAGTAAAGAGCTGGCACTCTTGTGATCCAGGAAATATCCTGATGTTTCGCCCATTAAACAGGCTGCATCAATTCCCTTTATCTTGGCCAATCCTAAAAGCAATCCGCTGGCGCCGACAATGCCCGCTCCCGGCTCTCCCTGTGAGAAGATAACGCCGTGTTTTTCCAGTTCTGTACGTACGTCCATTGATGTTACCGCACCAAGGATACGGGGTTCTTCGACCATCAATCCTGTTCCGTATCCGCCTAACGTGAAGATCCTGGAAACGTTCATTTCTATCAAGACGGTCATGATCTCCTCGGCAAGGACGAATTGTCCTTCCGGCGTTACGCCCTGGTAATCTCCGAGCAGGAATATGATATCCCTGCCGTTGACGTCACGTGCATACCACAATTCGTTGGATACGAGACTTGCGATGCAGTTCTCGTCCAAATTGACCTGCGGCGGTAAATGTTTCGAATAGATGTTGGCGAACTTGGTCGCGTTCAGTTTCTCCTTCATGTAATCGGCAGCGATCTTTCCTACATTGCCGACACCGGGAAGGCCTTCTATGAAAACAGGATCCTTCAATTCCGGTCTATTGTCGAACACTATTGCATTTTCCATTTTCGCCGAACTCCTCTTTTATCGCTTTTCTGCGGTATTCTCCGTACCTGTCATCCGGAGAGTATCTCGCCGGTATCGATGTTACAGTAGGAGAACCACACTTACAAACGTCGGTCAAACAATAATTTCCGCATTTCGGACATTTCTGAATGGAAGTCTTCATCTTACTTCCCTTCGCGCTTCAGCGAGCCCTCGCCGCCTGCTGCGACCATGTGTTCAATGGCTGCCACAGACACTTTCTTCATGACATCTTCGGCATCCTTGTACTCGTCGGCGGTTATTGCAACTCTGTATCTCGGTGCTCCCAGGTACTGAACTTTGATATCTGCGCCGTCTGCCGCGATCATGCCTTTGCGTATCGCCGCTTTGATTATGTCCACGCCGTCGGGTGCATCGGATCTCAGTTCCAGAACGCCGTCGATCTGTACGTACGGAGCGGCCACATTCTCTACTGCGACCTCAATGAATACTTTGGTCCAATCCCCTCTGAATTCTTCTTTGAACTCTTCAGGAGCGGAAACTACACTTTCNAACGCGCCGTATAATGTTTCGTAATATTCCAGCACAGCGTTTCCGAACTGAGTGTATGCATCGTCAACGGAGATCTTCATTCTCTCCGAGACGATCTCCAAAAGCTTCTCTGCTTTCTTCTCGTTCTTCCACTGCTGGACCTTTTCCCTCTTCTGGTGTTCGTTGACGGATTTCAGCGAAAGGTCGATGTGACCCTTCGATGAATCCACGCCTAAAACCTTACAGACGATCTTCTGCCCTTCGCGGATGAAGTCCCTTATGTACTTCACCCATCCAGTGGCAACATCCCTGACATGTACGAACCCTTCTTTCTCATCGTACTCGTCCAGTGTTACGAAAGCACCGAAGTTCTTTACGCTCTGAACGGTACAGACGACGAGCTCGCTGTCCTCGGGAAAGCCTCTGGCCCGTGACATCAGCCTACTACCTCAAGCACTTCGCCCTTTATCTCGCCGACACCGCCTTTCGGGCGCACGAGGGTCGAACCGCATACGGTACAGGATACCAGGGTCGCTGCTTTTCTGAACACGATCTGTTCAGCACCGCAATCCGGGCATTTTACTTTAATGAAATCTTCTGTCATTTAGATCACTCCACGAGTTCGAATTTCTTTGCTCTCATGCACGGACTCAGGTGAGCCTTCTTGCATGCAGTGCATTTGAATCTGATGTTCACTCTCTTTGTGGGCTTTTCTCGGTCAGGTTTCGGCCTGGGGAATCCACCGTAACCGGCGGTCACCTTTCTGAATCTTCTCTGACCCCATTTGAGTTCACTTGCCTTCTTCTTCTTGACCCTTTCGACATCATGTGATGTGTGGGTCTTGCAGAAGGGGCAGTAGGTCTTGATCGTCCTGGGTTTCTTCATAATATCACCATTCTTAGGGAATCGAAGTTGGCTAATATTGAAGTCATATAAAAAGACTCACTTTTCATTCCCTCTTATCGGGATTTTTATGGATAAGGTATATATCCAAGAAAATATTGCCTGGGTTGTTTCGCACAGCGGTGGCGTCAGACGCATTGTTCGGGCAGCTTCACCCGCGAACCGGAAAGGAGATTCCGCCGGCCGTCGGCGGGCAAACAAGTAAGCATTTAATATCATAAATGTATATACAATAAATTAGAGGTTTGGTAATATGGATGTCGAATATGATGGCAGTGGTGATCAGATGATCACAGCACTGATGAGTACGGGAATGAAAAAGAACACGTCCAAAGTTTTGGTCTTCATTGCCCTTAACAGCGGAACAACCTCAGAGAACATTGAAAGAGCAATGCGCCTCCGTCAGCCTGATGTATCAGTTTCCGTGCAGGAACTGTACGACCTCGGATGGCTCGGAAGAGTAAGCGTACGCGGCACCGGAAAAGGAAGGCCGAAATATGTCTACACGCTCTCAAAACCGTTCGGCGAAATAGTGAACGAGATAGAGAAGAGCGAAAAGGACAAGATCAGGAAGATAGAGGAGAATCTTAAACAGATGCGCTCCGGAAAACTATTCTCCTAATTTCATCACAGTTCCGTCTGCAGATGATATAAGCACTGTGGTGGCAGTGTTCAGGAATAGTCCGTTATCCACAACTCCCGGGATCACGTTGATACGTGTTTCCAGGAAGAACGGGTTATCAATTTTTCCGAAATTGCAGTCGTAGATGTAATTGCCGCCGTCTGAGATGAACGGTTTTCCGTCCTTCATCCTGAGAACTGCGGTGCAGCCCTGCTTCTCCAATGCTCTTTTGCTTACAGTGTGTCCGAACTTAAGGACCTCGACCGGTAACGGCGCCTTTGTTCCCAGCACTTCAACCTTCTTACTGTCGTCGGCAATGATCACTTCGGAACGTGATGCGGACGCGACCACCTTTTCACGGACCAATGCCCCTCCGAGTCCTTTTATCAGCTGCATCTTCGGGTCGATCTCGTCAGCTCCGTCTATCGTTACGTCGATATACTCGACATCATCAAGGTCCACAACGGTTATGCCGCATTCCCTTGCGATCCTCTCGGTCTGTTCGGAAGTGGCAACGCATGTCAGTTTCATTCCGTTGCGGACGAATTCTCCGACCCTCTGTATGACATAGTATGCAGTGGAGCCGGTTCCTAAACCGACGGTCATTCCGTCTTTGACGTATTCGTCAGCCGCCTTTTCCGCAACGATCTTCTTCAAATTGATCATGGTATCATTTCCTTTATGCTTTTGATGATGAACTCGTTGATCTTCCTGCCGATTTCCGCTGACGCATTCTTCGTGTCCCCGGACACTCCGTCAGGAAGGCATGCGCTTGCATCTCCGAGTATACGGTATCCGAACTGCCTGTATGTTCCGGACGGTCTTTCATCGGTCACCGTATCCGGGCGTATGTGCAGCATCCTTGAAGTTTCAATGAGACCTGCGTGTCCGTCACCCTCTGTTCCGGGCACGCTGCATTTCTCTGCGATATAGAAATCCGAGAAGAGCGAGAGGTCAACAGGATTCCTTTCAGCGATCTCCCTGCACGCTTCCATGACAGCCTTCATATGAGATGTGCCAGCATGTCCGCTTATGATCATTATCCTTTTGACGCCGTGGCGTATGAACGCATTCAGTATGTCGCGTATCACAGACCGTAAAGTATCGAATGAAAGATCGATCGTTCCCGGAACGTTGCGGGCAGTGCAGTGCTGCCCGTACGGAAGCGTGGGGGCGATGATCACTTTATCTTTGAATTCCCTGTCAATGACCGAAAGGACGTATTCCGGCTGGAATGTATCCGTTCCCAGCGGAAGATGAGGTCCGTGAGACTCCGTTGCGCCCAGCGGCAGTATGATCAGAGGATCATTTTTCACGCATTCGGCAAATCCTTTTGATGTGAGTTCATCCAGCCTCATTAAGTAGGAATAACGGAAGGCATTTAATTAATCCTTTCATTACTTCGGATGTGAGATTAGCGTCATTGTATTCCGGCGGAAAGGATTCCACCTTTTCGCTGTATCTTGCGGAACAGTACGGTCACGATGTTCCGTATATGGTGAACATACGTTCGGAAAAGGATGAATCGTGGATATTCCACACTCCGAATCAGAATGCCGTTCCTGTGTTAGCTGAACTGATGGACAAACATCTGATCCAAGGGGTCACCGGCGGATCTGAAAACGGTGACATGGACGCTTTGAGGAAAGCGCTGGACGGTCTGGATGTTGACGGTGTGGTGACCGGTGCAGTACGATCAGACTACCAATGGGACCGCATTAACATCGTCTGCGGTGACCTCGGACTGAAGGTCATCTCCCCGCTGTGGAGGAAGGATCAGGACCTGATTCTGAATGAGATGATAAGCTCAGGGATAAAGGCAATGATCATCGGTGTCTACGCAGAAGGATTCGACGCATCTTGGTTAGGCAGGACCATTGACGGGGATACGTTCAAAGAACTGAAGGAACTGAACAGAAGACACGGGATCAGCGTAATGGGCGAAGGCGGCGAATACGAATCGCTTACGATCGACTCTCCGATGCAGAAGCGTCCTCTGAGGATCATTTCCGAAAAGAAGGATTGGAAGAACATGGCCGGAACGATGAACGTTCAGGTCAAATAGATCTCTTCACGCTTTCCAGTATCTCGTTCATGTCCGGCAGTATCTTCGGCACGGGAGACTTCCAAATGAACCTGATCTTTGCATCTTTGTCTAAAAGATAGAATTCACGGTTCGTGAATCCCTTGACCAGCGGTGAATCCTTAACGATGGCGTCATATTCTTTGCTTACTGCCTGTTTCTCGTCGTGAACGTATTCGAAAGGCGATCCCATGCGGTCTTTCCATATCTTGTGCGATTCCAGGCTGTCAGGATTTATGCAGACGATCCTCACTCCTGTTCTATTGAATTCATCCTTCAGCTCAATGAACTTCGTCATGTAATTCGTGCAGTTGATCCCGAAGTCCCCGATGTAGAAGTTCAGAAGGATCGGGCTCTTCTTCAATTCCTGATGTAAGCTGAACGATCCGTTCGTCGAAGGCATTGTGAAATCCGGCGCAACATCGCCGACCGCAAGTTCTTTCATGCATCTACGAAAGGGATGTGAAGATATAATCCTTCGTCGGAACGGGTTTGAACCTTCCCAACCTCAGGGCATTGGATACCACTGATATGGAAGACAACGACATCGCAGCAGCTGCGAGCATGGGATCCAGCAGCGGACCGCCGAAGATGTACAGAAGACCTGCGGCGATCGGTATTCCGATGATGTTGTAACAGAACGCAAGGAAAAGGTTCTGTTTGATGTTCCGTAACGTTCTCCTTCCGACATCTATGGAAACGGAAACGTTCCTGAGGTCGCTGTTCATCAGCACAACGTCAGCTGAACCGATCGCAATATCCGTGCCGGAACCTACTGCTATACCAACGTCACTCTGTGTCAGTGCAGGTGCATCATTGATACCGTCCCCGACCATTGCTACCACGTGTTCTGACTGAAGTTCTTTGACGATCTGGCTCTTGTCCCCGGGCAGCGTTTCTGCGATAACGTTATCGATACCGACACTCCCTGCGATCGCTTCTGCGGTACGTTTTCCGTCACCGGTGACCATGATGACGTTGATGTCCATTCCCTTCAGCGAAGTAACAGCGTACGCACTTGTCTCTTTGATCGTATCCGCTACGGCAATGATCCCTATGACGTTACGTTCTTCAGAGACCACCATTACAGTCTTTCCTTCCGATGTAAGTCTTCTGTGCTCATCTTCCGCAATTGATACGTCGATACCGATACGTTCCGTGAAAGTAAGATTCCCTATGTGTATCTCCTTTCCGTTGACGATACACTCTATGCCGTTCCCGATATGTGCTTTGAATTCCGTCGGTATCATCAGTTCATATCTTTCGGAACCGTATTCGGCGATCGCTTTCCCCAAAGGATGTTCGGAAGCAGATTCCGCGGATGCTGCGATCCTTATCAGATATGTTTCATCAACAAAGGACACGATATCAGTGACATCAGGCCTTCCGACGGTGACCGTTCCCGTTTTATCCAGTACAACGGTGTCGACACGTCCCGCTAATTCCAATGATCCTGCGTTCTTGAACAATATTCCGTGTTCCGCTGCTTTCCCTGTTCCCACGATGATCGCCAGAGGGGTGGCCAATCCCAACGCACACGGACATGCTATCACCAGCACGGATATCAGAACAGTGAGGGCGAACTCAATATCCTTTCCCGAAAGCAGCCAAATGATACAGGCGGCAGCGGCAATGATCATTACGGCAGGTACAAAATATCCTGCCACTTTGTCTGCAAGTCTTGCGACCGGTGCCTTCGAACTCTGAGCGTCCTCGATCATTCGGATTATCTGGGAAAGCATCATGTCGTTACCGACAAGTTCTGCGATCATCCTCACGCTGCCGTTGATGTTCATGGTTCCGCCGTAAAGACGGTCCCCTGCGGTGTGATCGACAGGTTCGCTTTCCCCTGTGAGCATTGATTCGTCGACGACGGTGGAACCTTCTTCGATGACACCGTCGACAGGTATCCTCTCTCCCGGACGGATGATGATGATGTCGTTGACAACAACCTCGCCGATCGGAATTCTGATCTCCGCGCCGTTGCGTATGACATTGGCTTCCTGAGGCGCAAGTCTCATCAGTTTCCTGACGGACTCGCCGGTCCGGTACTTCGATCTTGATTCCAAGTACTTCCCGACCATTACCAGCGTGATTATCGTTGCAGCCGATTCGAAATACAACGAATGAACGTCGCCGCTGCCGTTGAAGATGTTCACTGTTCCGTAGATGCTGAAGATCAGTGCAGCCGATGTTCCTAAAGCAACGAGCGTGTCCATGTTCGGTCTAAGCCTGAGGAGGTTCGGGAACCCGCGGACGTAGAATCCGCTTCCCGCTGTCAGAACGGGTATGCACAGAACGAGCTGCAGTATTGCGTATACCTTGTGATCATCATGTATCGTATCAGGAAACGGAGCGCCGATCATAGGCCCCATCGCCACATACAGCAACGGTATCGTGAACAGGACAGCGATCACCAGTCTGATCTTTGCGTTATGTTCGTTCTCTTTCTCTTCCGTTCCGTTATCAGTTTCCAAGATAACATCAAATCCGGTGTCTTCCACCGCTTCATACAATTTTGAGACATCCGTTACAGAATCATTGAAATCCACTGTTGCTGTGTTCGTTGCAAGATTCACTGCAGCTTTCGTTACTCCGTCAACATCGCGAAGAGCACGTTCCACAGATGACGAACAGGCGGCACAGGTCATTCCGCCTATTCTTATCCTGACCTTCATGCTCTTTGAATGGCTTAACATACATTAATAGGTTAGGATAGCCTAAAAGAATGTTGTGGCCGCGATGTCACGTTACGTTAATAATCATACACTCCGATGCGCAGGACCATGATGAGGCAGATGATCAGGATCGATGAGGAAAGATGCGACGGATGCGGGCTTTGTACCGAAGCCTGCCACGAAGGTGCGTTATCGCTGGTGAACGGAAAAGCGAAGCTCATCCGTGACGATCTCTGTGACGGTTTTGGGAACTGTCTGCCTGCATGCCCGCAGAATGCGATATCCTTTGAAACAAGGGAAGCGGTACCGTTCGATGAAACCGCTGTAGAGGAGAACAAACAAAGCATTCCGATGGCGGGACATCCGTTCATGAAGAAAGGCGGACCGCTGAAGCAGTGGCCCATTCAAATGAAACTCATTCCGTCAAAGGCCTCGTACTTCGATAACGCGGATGTGGTAATAGCAGCAGACTGCACCGCATACGCATTCGTGAATTTCCACGGGACCTTTGTGAAAGATAATGTAGTGATGATCGGCTGTCCGAAATTCGACTCTGATTATACGGCAAAACTTGCTGAGATCCTTTCGCAGAATCGCATCAAGACCGTAACGGTAGTGAAGATGGAGGTCCCATGCTGCAGCAGCCTGGACAAGATGGTCATGACCGCATTGGCGAAGGTGTCCGCAAGAACGCCATACCGCGTAATGACAATTTCCACCGANGGGAAGATACTCTGACGGTTCAACAAACATGTGCCAGCATTCACTTTTGATGCTGCAAGGGATCATTCAGAACATAAATTCGAATGATGCTGTACGGTNATAAAAACAGCTGCATCAGATACCGGAACGAACAGAAGACAGATGTCCGGCAGGATCGGGATAAGGNGGGAAATATGAGAACGTACCTGCAATATGAGGTCTCATGAGATCCCGGAACACGAGGCGTACGCGCACATTGCGCGGGCAAAAGATTAATAATACGGTCACTGCTGAACTGTCATATTAAATGATGCGGAGCCAGTCATAAAATGATCACGCAGGGCATATGTGGTGTTCCAATTGTCTGATGGAGTTTACCTTCTCGCGCTGCTTGCTCCCGCGGTCTTGGGTGCGGTCTTGGGTGCAATACCATTCCTGAAAAGGGAGATCCGTTCGGTGTCGATAATACTTTGTGCAGTATCGTGCGTGGTAGGCATCCTGGCATACCCGTATGTTGTGTTCTACGATGAGATACTGTACACCTTCCCGATAGGTTCCGTTCTCGGAAGATACGGAATAGCCATGGACGAACTTTCCGCGCTGATGATATCGTTCTCGTCGATAGTGTTCCTGATGATCGTTCTCCATATGCTCAGGTCTCCTTCCGCACCGGCCAAGGTGAAGTATTATTCAACAATGAATCTGCTGTTCTTCTCGTGCATCGTGGCGATGTGCGCCAATGAGATGATCATGGTCCTGGTGGCTTGGGAAATGGTGACCCTTGCGACGTTCATCATGTCGTACAACAAGAACGAAGGAGGAAGATGGAAGTTCTTCATCATCGCTCACCTCGGCGGACTGATGGTCATTTCGGCGTTCATATTCATGTATGTGTTCGCAGGAACGAACGTTCTTTCAGACTGGAACGGACTGAATGCGGTGATGGGACTCAAAACGTCCTGCGTTGTCATATCTTTGCTGTTCATGGGCTTCGGCACCAAGTTGGGGCTGATACCGTTCCATGCATGGATGCCTGATCTCTATGCGGAAGCACCTACGCATACCACAGCATTACTGTCAACAGTATCGTCCAACGTTGCTGTCCTTCTGCTTTTCAAAGGAGTGTTCTCCTTCGTCGGCGTTACGGATGAGATGTACGGATTGGCGATCATACTCATGGTGATATCGTCAGCAACAGCGATATGGGGTGCTCTCGAGTCGCTCATACAAACGGAACCGAAACGTATCCTTGCGTACTCAAGCATGGAGAACATGGCGTTGGTCTCGCTGTGTTTCTCAGTAGGAATGCTGTTCTGCATCAGCGGCTCCACGGAACTGATGACGTTAGCGGTCATCGCGGGATTGCTGCATACGATAAATCATTCAGTATTCAAATCGCTGATGATGCTTACCGTCAGCACCGTCGAGGACACCACCGGCGAAACGGTCATAGGGAGGATGGGCGGACTGGCGGTGACGCTTCCGGCATTCTCGGTGCTTGCGCTGATCGCAGTGCTGTCCATGGCGGCCATACCGCCGTTCAGCGGATTCATGAGCGAATGGATGATGATCCAATCCATGCTCAGCGGGAACGGCGCGGGTGTGAAAGGATTGGAACTGATCCTGCCTTTGGGTGTCGCAGTCTTAGGGATCAGCGGAATGATGGCCGCAGTCTCGTATGCGAGACTGTACGGTTTCATGTTCCTCGGACGTCCGCGTTCGGAACGCGTGGCGAACCCGAACAGAGTAAGAAGGCTGAGCTTCATTCCTATGCTGGTGTTAGCGGGAATGTGTCTGGCACTCGGTGTTTTCGCATATCAGTTAATGGACGGCATCGCAGGAGGAATAGCAAGTTCCACCGGCAACCCCGTTGCAGGATCGTATAAGAACGCGCTCCTCAGTACGTTGGACCTTCCGGTGCTGTCTGCCGTCTTCCTGGCGTTGGTCATTGCGATGTACGGCATCAGCAGGATGTTCAGGAACAAGGCCTCGAAGACAGAGACATGGGATTGCGGTACGCCGCTCGAAAGTCATATGCAATACTCCTCAGTAGGTTTCTCTCAGCCGCTGGTGAGGGTGTTCCATCCAATTTACGGCGACATAACGGAAATGGCGGACGACGGGTCCGAAGAACACAAAAAAACATACACGGTCAAGTTCACTGAACCTTTCGTTCGGTATCTTTACGAACCTATCGGTAAATTCGTCCTTTACGTTTCGAAGTTCATGGGTAAGATGCAGAACGGCAATATCCAAACGTATTTAGGATATATTCTTGCGGTCCTCGTAATACTGCTGCTGGGGGTCAGACTGTTATGATCCCCGAGATCCTGTCAGTGATACAAGCGGTGCTGATGATCATCCTCGCTCCGCTGTTCACCGGAATATTAAGGAAACTGAAGGCTCTGATGCAGCACAGAAAAGGTCCCCGCATCATGCAGCCGTATTACGACCTGGTAAAACTGTTCAGAAAGGATGAGACGATATCGAAGGATTCGTCATGGCTGTTCCGCGTGGTCCCGTATGTGTGCATGGCATCGATGATACTGCTGGCGCTGATGATCCCGTTCTTCTTCTCACGTGTATCGTTACCGCACGGAGACCTCATTGCTTTGGTGTATATCTTCACGCTGTACAGGTTCATGATGGTCCTGGGAGGTCTGGAAGGAGGATCGGCGTTCGGAGGAATGGGTTCCAGCAGAGAGATGATGATGTCTGTTCTTATAGAACCGGCGTTGCTGCTGTCGATGATGGCCCTTGCGGGACTTGCCGGATCGGGAACGGACATAAGCGCAGTTCCGACAGCACTGATCGCAATGGGCGCGATCGCGATCACGCCGGCATTGATACTGGCGGCATCATCGTTCTTCATAACGTTACTGGCAGAGAACGCAAGGGTTCCGTTCGACAATCCCGCCACCCACCTGGAACTGACAATGGTGCATGAAGGGATGTTGATAGAATATTCGGGACGCAGCCTCGGACTGATGGAATATTCCTCGATGTTACGTTTGATGCTGTTCTCGGTGATAATGGGAACGATGTTCTTCCCCTGGGGACTGTCGACGACGACAGGAGCCGCGGATATCCTGGTGGGGATATTCTCAGTGATCGTGAAACTGTTCGTGATCGTATTCTCAATTGCACTTATTGAATCATATCTGTCGAAATACAGATTGTTCAGACTGCCTAACCTGCTGACCGCTTCATTTGCATTGTCATTATTGGCAATGATATCGTTATATGTGCTGTGAGGTGAAAAAGAATGGATGCTGTGATCGCCGGGAATCTGATAGACATGTGTGCTGTCGGTATGCTGCTGATGTCAATGCTGGCGATGACCACCACCCGTATCGGTCAGCTGCTGAACGCATTCGCATTGCAGTCGCTGCTGCTGGCGGCACTGGCGTTCATAGTGGCCAATGCAACAGGCCACAGTGAAATTTATCTGATGGGTATCGTGACCGTCGGTGTCAAGGTAGTGACCATACCGTGGTTCATGAGATACACCACCGCACGCATAAAGACGGGAAGGGAAGTGGACTCGAATATCGGGATCCCGGCGTCACTGCTGCTGTCCGCGGTGCTGATAATGATATCATACTTCGTAACAGATCCGTTAGTGGGTTCGCTGGGAACGATCACAAGGAATTGTTTAGCACTCTCGATGTCGGTCATCCTGATAGGGTTGTTCATGATGGTCACCCGTCGTAAAGCAATGACCGAGGCGGTCGGACTGCTGATGATGGAGAACGGGCTGTTCCTGGGTGTGATGTCAATATCATACGGAATGCCGCTGATCGTTGAATTGGGAATATTCTTCGACATACTGATGGCCGTCGTGATAATCGGAATATTCGCGCTCAGGATATCAAAGACATTCGATTCGATAGACACGTCATTCATGAGGAGGCTGAAGGATTGATCGTAGAGTTGCTTCTGGCGATCCCGGTGATCGCATCGGTATTGTGTCTCCTGCTTCCGAAAGGAAAGCTAAGTGCGATCGTTTCGATCGTACTGTCAACAGCGACCTCTGCTGTTGCTGTGATCCTGTGTTACGACGCGTTCATAGGGAACGTGCTGGAATACAGCATCTGGTATGTTGACAGTCTTTCAGCGTTGTTCATAATACTCATAGCAACGGTAAGTACGTTAGCGTCCCTGTACTCGTACGGGTACATAGCGTACGAAAGGGAAGAAGGAATAATCAACTCGAAGGACGAGAGGTTCTATTACATCATATTCCATTTGTTCGTGGCCGTGATGTTCGCAACGTGTGTCGTAAAATCATTAGGAGCGTTGTGGATCGCAATTGAAGCAACAACATTGGTATCGGCGTTCCTGGTCGGTTTCTACAAGAAGGAAAGTTCAACGGAAGCAGCATGGAAATACATAATGATATGTTCAGTGGGAATAACGCTGGCACTTGTTGGTATCATGCTGATATATGCATCATCAATAACAGTTTTAGGAGACAGTCCGGGCGCATTGGATTGGATCGTTCTGTACAACGCAGCTCCGGGATTGGATCCCGAACTGGTGAAGATGTCCTTCGTCTTCGTGATGATAGGATTCGGAACGAAGATGGGATTGGCCCCGATGCATACGTGGCTGCCGGATGCTCACAGTCAGTCACCGTCACCGATATCGGCAATGCTTTCCGCTGTTCTTCTGAACTGCGCACTGTACGGTCTGCTCAGGTTCAAGATGATCACTGACATCGTCGTCCCGGGATTCACGTCACCGATCCTGATAGGATTCGGATTGCTTTCACTGGCGGTGGCGGCTGCGTTCATTGTCAACTCAAAGGACCTGAAGCGTATGCTCGCATACTCGAGCGTAGAGCACATGGGCATCATAGCGATCGGCTTCGGCATCGGTACGCCGTTGGCGGTGTTCGGTGCGCTGTTCCATGTGATGGCCCATTCCCTGACGAAGTCGTTAATGTTCTTCTCCGCAGGAAATGCAATTCAGGCATATGGGACCAGGGAAATGTCGGAGATAAGGGGAATGAAGGAAAAGATGCCCTTCACTGCATTCATGCTGACCGCGGGAACGTTAGCGATCATAGGGTTACCGCCGTTCGCAATATTCCTTGGTGAAGTGACGATATTGAGCGGTGCGGTCGGTGCGGGAATGCATTATATCGCTGCGATCATGGTCGTACTGATAGTCATTATCTTCGCAGGGTTCCTGAGGAACATCTTCCCGATGATGTCCGGCACTACTGACAAAGATGTAAGAGGGCCGAAGGACCCGATCCGTGCAATGCCGTTCTTCATGATACTGATAGCGATACTGTTCTTCGGGCTGATCATGCCCGATCAGGTAAGGGAAACATTCGAAGCGATAGCGTCGCTCGTCACAGGAGGTGTGATATGATCCATGAATCAGTAGGTATCCAGGGTCTGGCGCAATTCATCAGCATGAAGATGAAGGACGGTTACGGGATAGGATGTATGTACATCACAGAACCTTCCGAAACATCACCGAGATGCATGGAAACGATATTGATATCATCTGAAGATACGATACGGGCGACATCGGAACTCCATGATACGTCATATCCGTCGATCGCATCATCGATACCGTCCGCTGCGATATATGAGCGGGAAATGTACGAAATGAGTAATGTGACACCGTTGAAGCATCCGGACCTCAGGCCGTTGAGGTTGAGGATGAAAGACAAACACCCGCTGTCGAAGAACGGTGAGAATGAAGGCACCCCATATCCGATACCGAGGAACGGAATATTCGGAGAAGGGATATTCGAGATCCCGGTGGGGCCGATACATGCAGGCGTCATAGAACCGGGACATTTCAGATTCAGCGTTGCCGGAGAACCTGTGCTGATGCTGAGAACTTACATGGGATATGCACACAGAGGCATCGAGAAGATGCTTGAAACGTCGGTGAAAAAGGATCACATGAAACTGATGGAACGTGTCTCCGGGGATAACGGGATAGCCCATTCGCTTGCATATCTGCAGATAATGGAATCCGGGAACGAGATCCCGGTAAGGGCGAAGTACATCAGAACGATATTGGCGGAATTGGAAAGGATGTACTACCACCTGAGCGGAATATCAGGGATATCGTTGGATACTGCGTTATCGGTACCTGCAGCGAAAGGTGCAATGCTGAAGGAACGTATCCTCAGATTGAATCAGCGTGTCACGGGAAACAGGTTCCTGAGGAACATGCTGAAGATAGGCGGACTTACGAAGGACGTAAGTAAAGAAAAGCTGGAAGATATCGAGAAAGAGGTCATGAAGCTCAGATTTGACGTAACGGATCTGACAGATATGATGATCAATTCCGCATCGTTCATGGATCGTGCAGAATCAACGGGAACGTTAACAACAGAGGATGCCGTAAAGCTGAGAACTGTGGGGCCGGCAGCAAGAGCCAGCAATGTGGATAACGACGTAAGGAAACAGCATCCGTACGAAGCATACAGCATGGTTGGAATGAAGGTTCCGCTGCACACAACAGGCGATGTTTACGCAAGACTGAAAGTGAAAAGGGATGAGCTGATAGAATCCATAAGTATAGTTACACAATGCATAAGCTACATTGAAGAAGGTCCCATTTCCAATGACGTAAGGACAGAGGAAGGGTTCCGCATAGGAATAGTGGAATCTCCGAGAGGAGAACTGATCCATTGTGCGAACATAGTGAACGGAAGGATATGGAGGTACAAGATCCGCGATCCATCTTTCCCGAATTGGACCGCACTTGAGAACGCGATACTCGGAAATATCGTTCCTGATTTTCCATTAGTGAACAAAAGCTTCGACCTGTCGTACAGCGGGAATGATCTGTAGGTGATGAAATGAAAATTCTGAATCAGGTGGTAAAGAATCTCTTCTCAACGAAACGCCCTGCAGAATCCGTTGAAATATTGAAAGGAACAAGACCGAAGATGCCCTTTGCTTCAGAAAGATGTATCAACTGCGGAAAATGCGCTGAGATATGTGTATCAAATGCGATAGCGGTCGAGAGCAGATGGAGAATAGACATCGGTAAGTGCATATCATGCGGAAACTGCATTGGATCATGTGAACAGGAAGCGATCGAATGGGTTGACGCTCCTGACTATTCACTTTCCAGGAGCGGTCTGATATTCACTTCCGGAGAATCGATGGAACGTGATATCCAGAATTGCTTGATGAAACAATACGCAAAAGACTCGGAAGGTCATTGGACATACGGGAAGTGGACACCGGTTCATGTAACGCATGCGAAGTTGAAGTGAACGCGTTATCAAACCAATTCTACGACATGAACCGTTTTGGTATCAAGGTGGTCGCATCACCGAGACATGCGGATATATTACTGATGACCGGTCCTCTGACCGAGAACATGTACGATGCGTTAATGAGTGTAATAAAGGCAACGCCCGATCCGAAAGTGCTGATAGCAATGGGAACCTGCGCAATATCAGGAGGGATATTCACCGAAGGAAAAGTGATCGGCAAAGGAATAAACGATACCGTAGGAGTGAACATGTTCATCCCGGGATGTCCTCCGTCGCCTGACAGGCTTATACGTTCACTGTTGTCAGCGTTCGGATCAGCGGACAACTATAACAGTGCAATGCGCACCCCGGATGATGTGTTCAGAAACACTTCCGGTAACAACACGGTCTAACGCACTCCTTTCAGAATGTCCTGTGACGATGGTACCGGCGTTGATCCTTTCCGCAATTGCAAGTATGGCCTCTGCAGGGTTGCCGGCTTCCACCAATGTTCTGACGTCAACACCTTGTTCCTGTGCCTTTTTCTTGGCGGCATCAAGGAACCCTTTGATGTTATCAAGTTCGTTCTCCCGGTCGACATCATCCTTGGAGACCACGGATGCTAAAATATACAGTGTCTTGTTGTAAAAGACAGAGTGTTCTATCGCATAACATAATGCCTTCTTTGAGTGTTCCTTTCCGTCATAAGCAACAAGTACCGGCATCGTCTCCGAAATCGGCATGTGATGATATAAAGCAATTTGTTATTGCATTGTCAATAGATATTTTCATCTCACGAATGCAACGAACATCTTCAGTATCCTTTCCAAATGAGCGTCAATGTCAGTTTCATCAAAAGGAGGGTTCATGTATCTTTTCACGAGATCGATCATTTCGATATTGGTACAGCCGTCAGGATGTTCATCCGCGAATTCTGTCCATTTTGCCCCATTTACGCGGAACCCCATGGTCTGTTTCAGTTCAATGATCTCTTGATTAGAAATGGTGTATGTTTCCATACAGACCGTAATTATTTGAAAGATATATCAAATTAACTTTCAAATGTGCCAGACATTCAGAACGATATTCAGAACGATATTCAGAACGTAACAGAATTGACAGCATCTTTGATACGGTCGTGAGGGATCATTCCCACTTCCATCCACGCTGCGGTCATCACAGCAGACGGAACTAAACATCCCGGAGTTATGAGTTTCATCTTATCGCTGGAAAATGCAGGACTCGATGAGCCCATGATGTCGTTGATGCTCATTTTCCTGAGCAGCATAGCGTAAGCACGGATATTCCCGCATGTTGTGTCGATGATCACATCGAACTCACCGTCATCACGTCTGGAAACTGTAACCTTGTGGGTGTTTCCGCAGAACCCCATATCCACGTTGACCGCAGCCATAAGGACGAAAAGGACATCGAAGTATAGAATCTTGTGCCGGCCGGACCATACTCCGACGATGGAACATAATGCTAAATACAGAAAACCCGGTTGACCGGGCATGGGTATGTTTTCGAGAGCAGAGAAATATCTGATAGTGGTACAATGTCCCTGGTGCGGACAGCGCACAATGCAAATAGACGGAAAGATGAAAGATGCGGCATCAGACTGCAGAGAGTGCGGAACAAGGTTCTACAACGCCAGCACGATCCATTATGTCCCCAAGGAAAATGAGCACATGGTCGACGTGAATAAAGACAAGCCTCTCACGAAGANCTGAGACAGCAAACCTCTTTTATCCTTTCAGATCGCACAGACCGAACGCAAAAGAATTCTTTTTGATACGGTCTTAACAGGATCCTGCATTTTTTCCAAACANNTATCACTCNTTTCTGANGTATCTTGCATTGCGGTTGTTGCCGATCTTCTTTATCATTCCGCTTTTGAGCATTTTCGACAGAACTGATTCCACAGTAGTTCCGTTGATGTCCGGAAGGAACTCGCATATCTCTTTCTTCGATATCGGCAGTAAACTGTTCAGCACTGCTGCTTCAATGCGGTTGGTCTTGTTCACTTTCTTTCCCGATATGACGACAAAGCGTCTGTCCAGGTTCTTGTAACACAGGAACAATGTTCCAATGAAATCCTCTATGAACGGTACGTAATCGTTCTTGTTCTCATGCCATCCTTCTGACGATCTTCTCAACGCTTCGTAATATCTTCCCTTGGACTGGTTTATCTGTGCTTCGAATGAGATGTATTTTCCGATGTCCAGGCCTTCACGGTACATCATCAGCAACGACAATAATCGGGAGATCCTTCCGTTACCGTCGGAGAAGGGGTGGATGCATAACAGATCCAAGATGAAGCAGGGGATCAGAAGCAAAGGATTCACGGAACCATTGTCCCTTGCGTCATAATACGCAAGCATGAGCTGTTCCATTGCTTTTTCTGTTTCATCGGCGGGAACAGGTTCGAACCTCACACTTCTGTTGCCATGGCCGTCTTCCTCTATGATGATATTGTTCCGGTCCTTGTATCCGTTGCTGCCTTCAGGAAGGTATGACATCATGATCTCATGCAATCTCAATATCGTCGATTCGGTGAGTTCCATCATATCATGACCGTTATGTATAATATTCAAAGCATCACGATATCCTGCGATCTCCATTTCGTTATGATTCCGAGGTTCACTTTTTTTGTTGACGATCGCGGTTATCCTTTCATCTGATGTAACGATGCCTTCAATAGCATTCGATCCTTTGACCGACTGTATCTTTGCGATGGATTCGAGTTCAGTGAATATTGATGGCGTATCATCACGAATCCCTTTCATTCTGATCCTGAACTCTTGGATCTTGAGAGCACGGTTCAGCATACCAGAATCTATGACACGTCCGTTCAGAAATGAATAATCAAAGCGGTGCACATATGGTCTATGGGTTTATTGCATATAAATCACTTTTTAATATGCAATAAATTATGCAATATGGAAAAGTTATTGCATATAAAATCAAAATTTATATGCAATAAACCGCTAAACATAGCAGATCAATTGATCAAAATAAGTTGCAAAACACTTTGTTATTTTGAAGAATGAGTGGGTCTACCCGATATCGAGAGAAACAGTGGCCAGACATCTGATTTTTTGGTTCAAAGTATTTCAGATCGGGTTCAAAAGGTACCAAATGAGCCAATGAAAAAGATATCTTGCTCTCTGTCTCTCATTCCTTGTTAACCTGTTAACCTTTCTCTTACATTTCTTTCCTATCCAGACAACAAAATAAGCATAGAAGTCATGGGTTAACAAGGAGGTTAACAGTGGGTTAACAAAGGGTTAACAAGTTTTGTTCTAAGATTATTTTGAAAAACAATATATCACTCTAGGGCGCTCTTGTGTTCATGAACTTCAAAGAGACTTTGGTTTGGATACGAAATGGCAGGGTATATAGAATATCTGATGATTTCGAAACTGCAGAATTTAAAAGCACTGATGGAAAGGTGCGTACTTTAAAATGGGATGACAGTGAGAGTTCGAGCGATAGAAACTTTCCGATGGCTTTTCGTATAGATGATGGAAACGGAATATTCTATCCATTATCGGGGTATCCTTCCGAGTACTTCTGCAGCCCTTCATACACCTTGACAAAGGTTAATGGCATCCCATTTGCTCAAACCGTTGAGGAACAAGAGAAGAAAATAGATGGCAAAGACCCAAATGATCTGAGGGTGTTGAAAGATACAAGTCCTAAAAGCAGTATCAAAAACATGGATTAAAGTTGTGTCAAAGGGTGAGAAATTTGCCCGTAACCTCTAAGGCAATGTTACGTACACACACGTCATACGCACACAATGCCGACAGAAAGGGAGGGGGAGAGATATACATACTCTTTAGAGTATGTATCCTCCCCCCTTTATCTACTGGGTTTTTCCATCATTAAGGTCCTAACTCATCCTTCCAATTTGTTCTACCATATGGGGATTTGAATTCTTCAACGATGCGTTTTATCAAATTCTCATCATTCGATGTATCCCTTAACTCTATGAATGCTTCTAACGTTTCATTTCTGCTTCTTTCATTCTCTAAACCAGATGTGATCGCAAATCTGCAAAAGTCTTGTATTGTGTAGAACGGAGATCCTAGCGATAAGTTCAGCTTCATTATGTTTTCATACAAACGTTCAGGCACCCTTATCAAAATTGGTTTTCCCATGGGATAAATGCCGTATTTCTTATCCGGGTCGCATTCTCCATAGAATACCAAACCCTTTACGACTGTCAAAGGATCTAATTTTTTGATTTCGGGATCCCTCTTCAATGCGTTTTCCAGAACCTTATACATTGTTGAAATTGCGTAAACGATGTACGAGTAATACTCCCTCATCATCCAAACGATCATGTCAGGTTTGTTCGAATAAAGTTTACCTTCCTCAATAACGTTATTCATTTCATCTATCATATTCTGAACTAGTCTGACTGTAACAGGTTTGGTTGTAGCCTTCATCAATTGATTGATACCCCTTTTGAACGCTATAAATCCTTGGTCGGATTGTTGCTATCAATTGATTGATACCCCTTTTGAACGCTATAAATCAATTGATAATGTTTTCGGTCAACTATCAAAACGACATTGTTATATACTGATGAATTGCATGCTGTTTGCATGATACCCAACAAAAATGTATCTTTCATCATCAACCCTCGTTTTTCAAATGGGGAATTAGATGCAATAGATCAGTTTGTGAAAGCAGGAGTTGCGAAAAATAGATCGGACTTTGTGAGAAAGGCTACAATTATCTTTATTGAAAAAACAGGAACAAGGGAACAAACGAAAGGGGAATTTGTATGAACAAAAATGGACCAACCGCACAGGGTAAAGAAATTGTAATAACTCTTCCAATAGGGTTATTAAAAAACATCGATGATGAGCTAGCAGATCCAAAAACATGGTTTGAGGATAGAGATGATTTCTTCAGGTTCGCAGCTCTCAAAACATTAGACCAACACCGAAGAACAAGAGCAGTTAGCGAACAAATGAGAACTGATCAGTGGTCTTTGAGATTGATTTGTCCGGATGTAATTTACAAAAACAGTTCTGAAACACCGGATTCAGTGAAAATCAATGCAATTTTGGATAAAACGTTGACAGAGATAATCGAGACTCTAAAGCAATATTTGCCAGGAAACACAGAGAAAAAACCAAGCAAAAAGAATCTGGACAGCGGAAAGAAAGAGTGATACACATACTGCTATGCAGTATGTGTACACGTTAGGGAAACAAAGGAAACGGAGTGAGAAATGAACGAGAAGAAAATAACAAAAATGATATCTGCAAAGATTAGCCCGGATCTCTTTGACGAGATTGAAGAGATCAGGGAGTCTTTACGGATTGAAACAAGAAATGAAATTGTGGAAAGAGCCCTGTTGCTCTACGTAAGCTCTTTCCATTACGCCGTACAGACTACGAACGCAATAGGCAACCTCAAAGAGGCAAGTAAGACATGAAAATAATGGATAATCAAGATTTCGGTACGCTGTATACTGATTCTGTACAGCCAGCAGAAAAACGCAGTATACCAGCGATAGAGGAAAGAAAGGATGAGGGTTCAAGTAAGATGTCCTCCAAAACTTCAAAGAAGGGTCCGAATGTGATATTCGAGAAGGAAAGGACACATCAAGGGTATTGTATCATATGCGAAAACAAGATCTCAAAAGCAAGGCTTACAATAGACTTCAACGAACCTTTCTGTTGTGACCGGTGTAAAGAGTTCTATTACAAGACAAATGCACTCCCTCCCAATTGGGGAATCAAGTTTACTAGGAACTCTACAAAATCCGGCTTGAAGATGTATACTTCACACCGCCCTTCTTTCCTTCAGAAGGTCATGCTTTACGACAAGAACGAAGGACTTCCAAAGAACTTTGTTCCATTGAAACGCCGGAGGGGGGCATGACCTCCCAACTCTTCTACGGGGAATGCGATGATTGCCGGTCATTCAACTATCTCCATGAGATCGTTACACACTTTAGAGACATTAGGCACGTCTGCACGGGATGCTATGAAGAGTACAAGTATAGGTTTGAAGCCGAACCGGAACAAAGAATCTCATCGCGTGTAACGCACGCATGTAACGCACATAGCGACAATGAGAGAGAAAGAGAGAGTGAGACACACACACTATGTGTGTGTGCCTCACTATCTGGGAGCAAGGTGGGCATATGAGAAACACTCAATGCCCGGAACATCTTAGGTTCTGCGAAGTGGTAGAGATTGAAGGCATGAAGCACATAGCATCATGCGAGAGGGATTCAGGAAAGATTCTGTTCACGCCCATCAAGGACCTTACGGAAAGGGACACATATCAATTATCTTTGCATAAGGCGATGTGCTGGCCTATTCCTGGACACATTAAGCCGCATGAAGGGAAAGACGGTCAACATATAGACTTCGAAATAGGACATGACAAAGTAAAGGAACGGTTTCAAGACATTGCACAGAGGATCTTGAGGTTGCTCGATGCAAGTATGTACTTTCAGGATGAAAGGTATCCTGCTCTGATCCTCAATTTCATATTCGATTCTTATTTCTCAGGCGCCTTCAAATACGCACCAAGATTGATAATCAAAGGCTCAACAAGTTCAGGCAAGACCCGGTTACAAGAGATCCTTTCTAGGCTGAGTTACCGGGGCTACAGGATGACGCAACCGACTTTCTCAGTAGTGTTCCGTATGATTCATTCCTTTGGGCTTACGCCCATAATAGACGAGATCCAATCGATGGACAGGGGAACAATGAATGAATTAATGCAGATCTACAAATGTGGGGATCGTTGGGACGGAACAATACCTAGGACAAACCCGGTGACATTTGCCCCTGAATCTTTCAATGTGTATGCACCAATGGCAATCAGCATTAGAACAGGGGGTGCAATAGCCGATGAAATTGGAAACCGGGCATTCATTATCAAGATGATAGAGAACCGGAACAAAGACATTGTTGTTATGCTGGATGATGCAGAAATAGACAGCATAAGGACAGATCTGTATTCACTATATGCGTTATGGTGTATCAATCCAGATCTGTTCAATTTTGAGGACCGTATCAGAGAAACGATACATGAGATATGCGACTGCGAAAAGGGGACCTGTTCGGCTAACATAACGCACGATCTCAGAAATAGAAAGAAACTTATGAGCCGTATCCGGGACATCGGGATACCCTATTACACCTTGGCCAAACTCACACATACCGATAAAGAGATTCTTGAAATCCTGTATGATGAACAAGATTCCAATGCAGACAGAATGAAAGAGACGCTGGAAGGCAATGTTTTCCATGCTTTGATGGCGTGCGTTTCAAAGAAAAAGTTTGAAAATCCTTTGCTAAACTTTGAAGATATAGTAGGGGAAACGTCAACAAATGAGATTCAAAATGAATTCAACATATCCGTTGCAGAGCAAGGAAACAATAAGGGCAAGTTCGAAGAGATCAAGACCAGAAGGATCACACTAATTCTTGATGGAATGGCCTTCATGATAAAAAGGGGCTCGAAGAATAAATCATTCATTGATATCAATGTACATTTCAAGGAAACCTTCGAAACCAATCTAGAGAAATATGGATCCGATGAAGACCGGGAAATCTATAAGAGTTTTCAGAAAAGGAGCAAGTCCGGGTTAACAACAGACCCCTTAGAAACAACTGTTGCAGGGGTCTGTTAACCCACTGTTAACCCAGAGTTTTCATTGTGCCAGACTAGAGTAAGGGTTAACAAGTTAACAAGGAAATATACAGGAGGGAGGGAGTGAAGAAGAATGATAATTTTGATATGGATGACAAGGAGAAGAGAAAGCTTCGTTCCTCCGATCTCCGTAAGGTTGTTCTTGGACGATACCCCTTTCAAGGTGGCATAAAGTATTATGTTGCAAAGAAAGGAGCTTACCTTTCAACGACTACGATACACGAAGATGAAAGAAAGCTCCGGTATTTCGCCAGGACATTCGAAGAGCTGAAAGGAGAAGGTAAAGTGAAGAGTTCCGATCCTCGATACATTTCTAAAGAGGAGATAGGGGCGTTCTTTGATTGGATGGGAGAAAGAGGTTTAGACGTCGTAACCCGGGAGAAGTATCTGCAGATCCTGGAGCGATACTTGAAGCTGTTTGGAAACCACGTAATAGAGACCATCAAAACAGAAGATTGCGTGAAAATGCCTAAGGAAGCAGGAGGTAAACCGATCCGTGCATTGGATCAGAAGGAACTGCAGAAGATCTTTGATGCTGCAGAGAAAATAGACGGGTGGAAAGGAACGATCATACGGGGGGTAATCGCCCTCGCATTCGGTACCGGATGCAGACCGAAAGAAATATTCAACGCAAAGATTACAGATCTCAAACTGTCTGAAGAGAAATTTTACGTTAGACATCCAAAGGGAGAGGGCTCTTGGGCATCTCCACAGGATATAGACATCATAAGGGGAGATATGATCCCCAAACTAGAGAAGTACCTTCAGGAACGAAAAGAAGGGCTACAGAGCGCCGAAACAGAATCTATTTTCCTATTCCCGAACCCATCGACCGGGGAACCCTATGCGCCTAACACGATCAGAAGCATCAAAGAGAAAGTATCGAAGATAGCCGGCGTTTCGTTCCGGTTAAAAGATTTTAGATCTACATTGGCAACAATGCTTGTTGCAGACGATGAAACAAGGATCAAAGCGGTTTCCATGCAGTTGAGACACACGAGTATGAGGACTACAGAAAGGTTCTATGCGAAGATCCAAAGAAGTGTTGTAAAAAAGACGTTAGGCGACGTCTGGAAAGAGAATCAGATCTTCTGAAAATCAAAAGCCGACTTTGAAAGGAAAAACCCAACGTCTGGGTAGTAAAAGGCGTGGGTCTACCCGGATTTGAACCGGGGTCAATGGCTCCCAAAGCCACAAGTATACCAGGCTAGCCCATAGACCCTTTGATTCGTGGAATGAAAAAGAGTAGATAA
>JGI994J12354_10001092_pt1 | contig 27475 bp, 22 predicted proteins | sample IntmicLarv3ML3BL_FD_12354 | JGI IMG/M metagenome (IMG submission 12354)
GGCCTGCACGCGATGGGTCATTACCCGCCGGACAATTTCTGCTTCCAGATTGACGCGAACTTCGGCTATGCCTCCGGCGTGCAGGAAATGCTGCTGCAGAGCCACCTCGGCGCGCTGGAACTTTTGCCCGCGCTGCCGGACGCCTGGGCGGATGGTTCCGTGAAAGGTCTGCGCTCCATCGGTGGGCACGAGCTGGAGATGCAGTGGAGCGATGGACAGCTGAAACGCTTTGCTGTCAAGGCATTCGCGGCTGGCGATATCCGCGTGAAAAACAGCGCGCTGCCGGGCGGCGAGGTCACCATACAGGCGGAACAGGGCAAAACCTACGAAATCGAAGTATAACGCAGAAAAAATTGGAAGAGGATCATCGAATGAACGATGATCCTCTTTTTGTGATGTTATTTCTCAATTTTGCAGGAATTCTCTTGCGCGGGCGAGGCCGCTTTCCACTTCCAGACGGGAAAAATCGTGCGCCTCCAGCGTGTCGTCGCGGAACTCTCCCAACCGGCGGTAAAAATCCTCCGCCAGCGGCATAGCCTCCTGCAATCCCGGCTGCAAATGCTCCCACAGCAAATCTTCCGCCGCGCAAAACTCAAGCCGCTCCAGCAGCGCACAAAGCCGGTAGTGAATCAAATCATCCGCGCCAAACGCCCAAACGTCATGATGCTCCTGCGTTGTGGGCTTATCCATCAGCTTGCGCATGGCGCCGTCGGCGATGACTTCCAACTGCCGGATGAGCCAATCCTGTGCAAAATCCATGGTGTTCTCCTATCAGGTGTACCCGCGAAATTTCTGTGATTACAAGCTCGCCGCAGCGACGCTTTGCCCGACCCGGCGGCTCTTTTCGTCCGGGATATGAATCCGGAAGCCGCAGTTGGGGTATTCCTCCGCGAGCACGCGTTTGGCCGTTTCCACGATGAGATTCCCCCCTGCGCCGGACATGACGCGCCCGAGCAAAAGCACATGGCGGAAGCCGTAAAACGCGTGATAATAGGGGAGTGTGTGCCCCAGATAGCAGCCGACCGATTCGAAGATGGCCGGCACGCGCGGGTCGTTTTGCGCGAGCAGAGNTNNGNANAGNATTTGAGCTTTTCGCCGGGAACGGCGTCCGGTAACTCAATGCCCGCAAACTCCGCGAGCTTTATCACGCCGTCCTGCGAAAAATATTTCACGCCGCAGCCGATATCGCCCGACCATTCGTCCATCATCGCGCCGGGGTTGGCGTCCACGGGGGCAAAGGCGAGCTCGTTGAGCCAGCCGGTGATGTTCCCGTGTTCGTCCACAAATCCGCCCGCTTCGCTCGTGCCCATGGCGATGCCGAGCACGTTCGAATCCGAAAGCTCCATCGCTCCCGCGAGGGCGGTCACGTCGCCGTCGTTGAATACGTGCAGCGGTACGTCACCGATTTCCCGCGCGGCGCGGATGTAGATATCCTTGACCTTTTGCTCAAACGCTTCCGGCGGCACCTTGAGGAAGAGCGACGCCACCATGGTGCGGTTTTCGATGTAAATCCCGGCGGAGCTGACGCCGATGGCATCGACGCGGGGCATTTTTTCAGCGGCGGTTTTGAGCGCACCGACGATTTCGCTGAAGTGATAGTCCGGGTCGGGGTTCGTTTTGGGCGACCACACGACTTCTTCGCTGTAAACCGCTTCGCCGTCAATCACGGCGGACACCTTGCGGTCACTGCCGCCTGCATCAAAGCCGATGCGGCAGCCGGCAAAATTCCCGCCAGCAGGTTTTGCCTGCTCTTTTTCAGCGGGCTTTTGTGCCAAGGGCAGAGAGCAAACCTCAAATTCACGCTCATATACACGGGCCATGAATTCGCTGTCAAAGGCACGTGCACCCGCGGCGCTGTAGACCGTTTTGATATACGCGGCAATAGGCTCGCTGCCGCAGATCGTTACACGGAACCCGCCCTTCATCCATAGCAGGGCTTTCACCGTGCGCTCGACATAAAAACGGTCGGCGGCTTCGTTCGTGCCCGTGATGAAGGTGTCATACACGGACGTAAGGCCGTCGTTGCGCTCCACACAAATGGCAATGGGCTGCTTGGCCTGCTTGAGGAACTCCGCGCAAAACAGCGACATGGGAATATAACCTGCGTCCAGCGCGGGGGTGTTTTTGATGGGGAGTTCAATGCCAAGATGCTTCATATTGATCACCTTTCCATTAAGATGGACCTAAAAATGTATTTGTAGGGGACGATGCCCACATCGTCCCGTTGATTCATCAAGGGAGCTTTAAGAAAGCTTCGCAATTCTTGCGGCCACTTCATCACGAAATTTATCAATGTAAGCGTTGATGAACGCGGCAGGAGAACAATCGCTGTTCACCAGCTCCGTGATATCCAGCCCGAAGGAGATGCTGTCAGTTTCGTCTACGCCGTGGCTGGCAAAAAAGGTGGCGTTGGCAAGGCGGCGGCCCAGTGCGGCGGCGTCATAGCGCTTGCCCCCTGCAATTTGACTGTCATAAACACCCAGCAGCGCGGCCGCAACATTCGGGTGCGCGCTGGTGTCAATCGGCAGCTTGTCCTCGTCGCACAGCCAGTCGAGCGCGCGCCAAACCTCCAGAGAAACCACCTTTTTTGGCCGCTGTTCCGCAGGAATTTTGCGCAGGGCGCGCAGCGTGTTCAGCGCAACGGCAACGTGGGTGTCGTGCTTGTCAGCCAGATTGTGCGTATACAACGTTTCCGGCGCGCAGCGCAAAATAATTTCCGCAAGTTCGTCAATCAGCACAGAATTATCCGCAGCCTTCACCTGCCCGCTGGGGTAGGCGAGCAAAAATTGCGCGGCGTATTTGCCGATATCGGCGGCCTGCATCTGCTCCTTTGCGCGGATTATTTTCATGTCGTCGTCGGTGTAATCCGCGTAAATTCCGCTGCGGGGCGAGCCGCCGCCGTCCGTCACCGTAACGCCGGTGAACCAGCGGTCCGGCTGGCCGTAACATTGGATAATCGGGCCATAGGCCATAATCTCGAGGTCATCCTGGTGCGCGCCGATGCACAGGTCGGTCGTTCGCGCAAGCGCCTCGGCGGGAGTTTCGTTGTCTGGTATATGCAGCTGTGCCGCGCTGTTTTGCAGGGTCATAACGCACACCTCTATAAAAAAGATTAGAAATTATAGTATACACCATCCGACGAGATTTGTCAAGGATGGGACGCTTCATAATTTTAAAATTTGCACAAAAAAATGGTTGCATTATTGCACGTTGTTTGTTATAATGTTAAAAACGTAAATGTAAGGAGAACACATATGAGTATCCCTGTGATCCCGCGCCCCGAACATCCCAATCCGCAATGGAAGCGCAGCAGCTGGCAAAACCTGAACGGCACATGGGAGTTCGGTTATTCCGACGCCTTTGGCAAGAACATTACCGTTCCGTTTTGCCCGGAGAGCGAGCTTTCCGGCATCGGCAACAAGGATTTTATGAATGAGGTTTGGTATCGCCGCGAAATCGACATCACGCCGGAACAGCTGCAGGGCTGTGTGATGCTTCACTTCGGCGCGGCGGACTATGAAACCAGGGCATATGTCAACGGGCAGTCCGCCGGTACGCACAAGGGCGGCTACACCTCGTTCAGTTTCGATATCACGGCATTGCTGAACGCAGGCAAAAATACCCTTGCCGTGCAGTGCAAAGACGACACCCGCGACCCAATGATCACCTCCGGCAAGCAGAGCGAACGCCTGGAGTCCTATCAGTGCATGTACACCCGCACCACGGGCATCTGGCAGACGGTTTGGCTCGAGTTCACGCCGAAGAACTACATCGTTTCGGCCGTGTATCAGCCGGACGTGGCGAACAATTGCCTGCACCTGCGTGTACGCACACAAGGCGACGGCACAGTCAGCGCAAAGGCGCTTTGGCAGGGCAAAGAGGTTGGGCAGGCGAGCGCGAACACCGATTACGGCTTTGCCCGCTTCACGCTCCCCCTGAGCGAAGCGCACCTGTGGGAAGTCGGCAAGGGCGGCCTCTATGACCTGGAATTCACCTTTGGCGATGACAAGGTGCAGAGCTACTTCGGCCTGCGTTCGCTGGCGATGGATGGCTTCCGCGCCCTCATCAACGGCAAAAGCGTGTTCCAGCGGCTGATTCTCGACCAGGGCTTTTATCCCGACGGCATTTACACTGCCCCCACCGCCGAAGCGCTTGAGAACGATATCAAGCTTTCCATGGCGGCGGGCTTCAACGGCGCGCGGCTGCATCAAAAGGTGTTTGAGCCGCTGTTCCTGTATTACTGCGACCTCTATGGCTACATCGTCTGGGGCGAATTCGCCAGCTGGGGCATCGATCATTCCAAGCCTGAGGCCTTGCACCACTTCCTCCCGCAATGGTGCGAATCCGTGGAGCGCGACCGCAACCACCCCGCCATCGTGGGTTGGTGCCCCTTCAACGAATCCTGGGATATCAACGGAAATCAGGTGTTCGGCGAAACCCTCCGCGCGGTCTATCAGGTGACAAAGCACCTCGACCCCGACCGCCCCTGCATCGATACCAGCGGCAACTACCACGTGGAAACCGATATCTACGATCTGCACGATTATGAGCAGGATGTCGCGACATTCAAGAAGAACCACGGCAGCCCGGAGGGCGATTACTTCTTCAAAGAAACCCACCCGGACCGCCAAAAATATACCCCCGGCCTGCCTGTGTTCATGAGCGAATACGGCGGCATCGGCTGGGACGGCAACGGCATCAGTGACGAAGACCGCGACGGCGACTGGGGCTACGGCAAAGGCCCGGAAGACGCGAAGGAGTTCCTCGACCGCTACAAAGGCCTCACGGACGCGCTGCTGGATAACCCGAAGATCATGGGCTTCTGCTACACCCAGCTCACCGACGTGGAGCAGGAGAAAAACGGCATCTACACCTATGAGCGCAAAAAGAAGTTCGATACCGCATTTTTCTATGAAGTGAACATGAGAAAGGCCGCGATCGAGGACTGACGGCGCAGAACTGAACAAAGAGAAGGCCCCCTGCCGCAGGCATCATGAACCTGCGCAGGGGGCATAACATATATAAGCCGTTTGAACCTTTTGCGTTCGATAAACGACTATAACAGTGAAAGCTTTCAAAAAAAGCCGAAGGGAGGCGCTTGATGGAACCGCAGGCATTCGAAACACTCTACGCCGGGCATTTTTCCGTGCTGCAGCGCTATGTCTATTATCGCCTGCCATCAAAGGATGACGGCGATGACGTGCTGCAGGAAATTGCGCTGGCGGCGCTTTCAGCCAAAGAGATTCCGGCAGATACCACAAAGCAAAAGGCGTGGCTGCTGGGCATTGCCAGACACAAAATTGCGGATTATTACCGCAGACGGGAAAGGACTCCAAGCGCTTTGCCGGAGGACTATGACATGCCTGCGTACGAGGCGATGTATCATCCGGTGAATGAAACGCTCGCGGCTTTGCCGCCGCGGCATCAAGCGTTGCTTGAGCGTGCCTACCTTCATGGCTATTCCCTGCGTGATATAGCCTGCGAGAGCAGCGTGCCCTTGGGTACGGTGAAAAGCCGTTTGTACGCTGCCCGCGAAGCGTTTCGGCAAGAATACGAGAAAGGTGAGAAAACAATGAAGAAAACATTCCCCAAAACCATGCCGGCGGTTTGTGTTATCCCCGGCAAATTGCCCGTATTTTCAGTTGACTGCATTGAGCTCGGCGCATGGTTTTTCCGTGCTTTGGAGGGCGAGGCCTGCGACTGGTGCATCTATGACATGCCCGGCATTGACGGCCGTGAACAAAGCGAGCTGACAAATCTGACGTGTGTGCGCTACTTGGGGCGCACGGTCATTCACGGCGTGGAGGGTTTGGCATTCGAGGCGAAGGACATCAGCACAGAGGAGGAATCGGCGCTTGTGCGTTGGTTTGCCGTGCAAAAAACAGATACCCATGTGCGCTGGCTTGCCGAATCCCACGACCAGGGCGGCGCGAAAAAAATTGCTACATTCCTCGACGACGATTTCTTGCGCAGCTGGGGCGAGGGCGAGGAGAACATCGGCGTTCCGATCCATCTGCCCGCCGAGCGGTTTGACGGCAGGTTCACGGTTCAAATTGGCGGCAGGGCGCATGATACTGTGCGGCTGCGCACCTATGGGAAGCGCTTTCCCGGGTTCCATGACCGCTACTTGAACGCAGAGGGCCGCACGGTTCTGTTTCAGGAATTTGCCCCGCCGGAGGTGCTGATTGAACGAGGGTATCAAGTGGACGAACGCGCCGAACGCGTCGAATACGAAGGGCAGCAATACCTGCATTGGTATGATTGCATTTCCGACTGGGTTGTGCATTGAGCGCAAGCAGCACCGGCACAAAAAATAAAAGCCGCAAAGTCTTGTAACACTTGACTTTGCGTCTTTATGTGCTATTAGAGCTTGGGGGCAAAGAACGATGTGATCGTTGCCACGTCCGACAAAGCTTGCAGCACCTTTTCCGCAACGTTGCCTGCGAACAGCGCAAAAGTTTTGAACTTCTCCCGGCAAGATTTCTTCTTGTCCTCGTCATTCTCCTGCGTTGCGGCGTTGGCGTCCTTCATCAGCTCGATGAGGGCGTTCTTTTGCTCTTGATTCAGGTCGTCCAAGCCATTGATGATGCCGATTGCCTGCGTCGCCTCCTGCGCAAAAAGGGTTTGCTCCGGCGTGGGGTCTACATTGACGTTGATGGGGCTGTTTTTGATGTCCCCGCCCGCAGTGTGCCCAATGTGAATGTTCACTTCGCCTGTCCTTCTTTCTGATTTGGTTTTATGAAATCCGGCCAATATTTTAGCCACCGACAGTTTCATTCTGATTCCCGGCAAGGGAAGCTCATCTACGCCCATCTCATCCTTCAGCGTCCAGAGATCCGCGTTGGAATACTCCGCAAAGCCGCCGTCTGCTGTGCGGAATACGTGATACAGCGTCCCGTTGATTCCCTTTGTTTTATGGATATCCTCCATCATCCCCTGGAGGAATTTTTGCTCGTCGATCAGGGCGGCGCTGCTGCCGCTGTACAAATAAAAAGCGATGTCGTCGGTTTTTTCCATCATAACAATGCGCACACCGCGGTGATGCCAGCATGCGCCGTAGCGGAACGCTTGCAGGTTCATGCCGTTCGCACACATCCGGACCATGAATATCTGCTTGACGACGGGATGCAAAAAGGGATAGCGGAACCGCATTTCGCAGCTGTCGGAATTCCCTTCGTCATCCAAAGCCCAGTGCTCGAGGTTCTGTGGAAAGGTGTCCGGTTCTTCGCCCGGGAGGAGCGCGGGGAAGAAATACCGCGCGCCTTTGCCCGGAAGCTCATACGCCAATTCCGCTGTTTTCAGTATCTGCAAAATTGCGTTGGTCGCGGTTATGTCGTAGCCGCAGCCGCTCATGTGCTCATTGATCTGCCTGCGGGAATAGAAGCCGCCTTCCGGAAGCGTGCACAGGGTGTTGACGCCCTGCGTTACCCATCCGGGGTGCAGGATGAGGTCAATGTCCGCGTCTTCGTTTGTGTAGGAGAAAATGATGCCGGAATCGTTGCATAGGTTGCGGATGATGGGCCAAACGGCCTCCGGCAGGCGCCTGTTTTTGCAGATATCATAGTAATCCTGCGCGTCGATGTGCGTTTTTTTCTGCTCAAGCAGCTCAAGCAGGTCCTTCCGGATCACGCGCCAGCGCTTTTTCCATTGCATCCGCAGCGGTTTTCCATAATCGCTTTCAAACAAAACCGTTTCAATTTTTTCGCGGAGGTCCTCCACGCACTTATCTTTATAGGAATCCACGCAGCTGAAGCGCACCATCTCCGGGTGCAAATTTTTATGCTCCTCCAAATATACCTGGCGGTTGAGGTCGGCGCGCTCGTTTTCGTCCACCTTGTTGATGAGCAGAATGACGGGCGACTCAGGCGCAAATGTTTTGATGTAATGCAGGTAGGGGTCGGGCCGGTTTTCGGTGCGTCCGTCTGCGACGACCAGATAAAGCGTGTTGTTCGTCATGAAGAGGGTTTGCGTGGCCGCATACGCCTCCTGCCCGCCAAAATCCCACACGCGCAGCGTCCAATCCTCGTCCTGCAATTGGAAGCGGATGTTCTTCAGGGCAATGCCCACGGTGGATTCCTCGTTTGGGTTGTGCGCCTCGCCGGCCATTGCTTTGGAGATGGAGGACTTGCCGGCGCTGCCCGCACCAACGATCATGACCTTCAGCTCGGTGGCGGTGAAAGGGGTGTCATCGTCTTCTGCTTCTTTTTCCAGGTAATATTGCCGGATTGCCTCCCAGCCTTGCTTTGTGATATCGTCAGGAACATCGGCAATGGTAACTTCTTTTATGAATCGTCCGGAGGCGTTTATTTTTTGCAGAAAATCCAACAGTGACGAGGGAATGGTTTTCAATGGATTGTTCTGAATTTGAAGATTATTAAGTTTGGTAAGCTTGGGCAGCCAATCAGGCAAGGTTTTAAATTTATTACTTCGGATATTTAAAAAATTAAGGTTGGTCAGACATTGCAGCCAATCCGGCAAGTTTTGAAGACTGTTATTCCATATTCCTAAGACCTCCAAATTGGTAAGATATTGCAGGAAATCAGGCAAGTTTTGAAGATTATTATTTCCTAAATACAATGTTTTTAAGCTGGTAAGTTTTTGCAGCCATTCCGGCAAGGTGCGAAGCTTACATCTACAAACACTTAATTCTTCCAGATGCTCAAGCTTTTGCAGCCAATTGGGCAGCGACGTAAAAGAATTGTTATCTAAAGACAAGTACCGAAGGTTTGTGAATTTTTGAATCGAATCCGGCAATGTTTCGAGATTACAATGATAAAACCCCAATTGCTTGAGATGCGGAAAGAACTGGTCGTCCTCCAAGTGATTGTTCGCTACTTCATCAAATATTTCATGCATTTTTTCAGCAGATATGTCCCTGAATAAAAATGCAATCAATTCATTTTTGTCATTGAGCCAAAGAGTGGGGCTTCCCCTCAAAAGATCGAGTCGCTCATCCGCTTCTGTGGCAAGCACATCATATCTCACCCAATGCTTCTTCAGCACCGCACAGAGCATTTCCAAATCCGTCACCGCAAACACCTCCCTGAATTTTCCTTCTCTGTCATTTTATCACAGTAAATTCCGGAAGTCAAGACAATTTATGCGGTTTTTCCACAAGTTTTTCTCATCGTCGGCAAAGCTCGAATGGGCCGTATAAAACAGCAGCAGCGGTCCTGTATTGGTCAAAACGATGAGGCTAGAGGAAATACATTGGTTGGGTATATCTTTGTTGTCTAGCCCCGTTGTTCATCCTCTATTTTTTTTAAATTCTCCTTGATTATTGCAACCACAGATGGAACATCGTTTTCTTTTGTATCAATTATTATGTAGTCTAAATTATTCTCTTTAAGAAATGGCTCCACTTTTCCAACAAAAGCGTCGGCCAGACGAGCTTTTTCCAAGTCTTTTTGCTTTTCAGCATCACTTCCGTTTCGGTTTAAAATTCGGTTTCTTACAGTTTGGTTGTCGGCGTCCAAGACAACAGTTAAAAATGGGGTTGTGCCTGCTTCGAGAATCGAGCGGTAAATCGTTGAATTAAAAGGCTCGCCATACCAAAAAAAGTTGGTTGTTATGTATCGGTCCGCAACAACATTATTTAAATTGGATCCCAATGCGCACAATAAATTTGTTAAGCCAAAAAACCAGGCTAATACGTTGGAATCATTGTTCGCATATTTTTTCAAAGCTTCTCTTTGTTCGACATAATCGTTATTAGATAGGCCAAAAGCTGATTTCAAAGCCTTTTCTACAAATTCAAATCCAAGATCGGCAGCTAACATTTTTGCAACGCTTGTTTTGCCAACACCGTCAATGCCTTCAATTGCAATTAACACTTTTCTGCCGCTCCTTTCCCGTCAATAATCCGTTTTAGATGCTGAACAAAATATGGGCTAACAGTAAATTTGCTATAGCCCATGTCAATAAGTTTGGATAGCATGCCTGGGAGGATGGGAAGTTGTCCGCAAATTCGAACATCTTTACCCTTGGCGTTAGTTAATATGGTTGCGAAATATCGCCAAAAATCTTTGTTTTTCAAGTTTACCTTATTCAAATCCAAAATGTTCGTTCGATCAACACCAAAAAATGATTGCACAAAATCGTTTGAACCAATGGAAAAAAAATCCAAAAGCTCAGACATTTCTTCCATTTCATAAACAGCGGCACAAGTTTCTATCATTCCGCCGATTTGAATTTTTTCTGTGCCAAATGAATCGATGATTTTTTTAACCGTCAATATATCTTCGCAATTACCAATATAAGGGATTAACAAGGATACAGAATATTTTTTTGAAAGTTTTGCAATCGCAGCAATTTGCAATCGCAGCAATTCCTGATAGTTTTGCTCAAATAAAAGGTGAATGCCCCGGTAACGGTCATCATATTTATAACCATATCTGTCCACCCATTTGGGTAATTTATCAAAGTTGATATCAAACAATCGAATCGTATAGTCTTGGGTTGGATTATTTGCAAAGATTTTGTCGAGGACAGAATAATGAATCTCTTCGGTCAAATGAGGATAATCGTAGAACAAAAACTCAGTTGAAATCAAACCAACTCCGTCAGCGCCGCAAAAAAAGCTGTCCTGAATATCTTCGCCTTTCAAAGAGGTCAGAATTTCTATCTTTCGGTCTGAAACGTACAATTCTTTTTCAAGAATCGGAAGCTCCTGCTGTTGGACCGTTTCTGTAAGCACAGCATCATTGTATATATCAATGGTGATCCATTTGCTGCGTTTCAATTCATTGAATTTTTGCCTGTTTACAAAGTGAATTGGGATATCAATCCGCTGCAAGAAAGAGGACACATGACTGAACACAAACTTGGAATCAGAAATGACAGCTATGGGCCGATTCTTTTCCAGCTGATTGAGATTGCAAAACCAATAAGAATCAAAAAGCAAAATGCTGCCAAAGGGGATGGGGCCGCTGCCGGAAAATAGCTCTCCTGAGATGAATCGGTTCATGCGTTTCCTTCCTGCATTTCTGTTGAATGTTTTTTTGTTGTCTCGTAATAATGAAGAAATGCATCATATGCGCCATTGTTGCTTTTGTATTTGATTAGCCGCGATTTGTTCACGTTTTTTTCGCGAAGATAATAAGAAACATATAAGCATTGATCCAGTATGATCAGCTTGAAAGAAGGACTTTCCATGTGCTGAAAAATTGAGAGGTTTTGGAACTCCTGCTTTTTTATCATTAGTACATTATAAGCGAATTGCATTTCAGTCCGATATTCATCTCTTGAGGTATTATTGGCTTGACTGCGTTCGATTATAACCGCGTCATTATCTGGAGAAGAAGTAATAATCTCAATTCTTTTTTGCAATTGGGTGGAATCCCAAAGACTCGCATAGACGTCCGAATCAACGATGGATTTTCCGCGGACAGATAAAATCCGTACAGAGTTCGATTTCGCAATATCTTTGTTAATGGCCTTAAGTCCTCTTGCTTTTGATGTGTAGACTTTCGCGATGTCTGAATAAAATCCTGTTAACCACATCCGCCTGGAAAGCCACGCGCCAACTGCGACAATAATGGAAGCGACTACGTCTGAAGCTACTGACAAAAGAAATGCAATCATCTTTTTGGGTTCCCTTCTGCATAAAATATCTTATATAGCTTGATATACGGCTCTATTCCATAATGAATGACGTGAGGGGAATCAATCCTCCGGTTTGCACTGTGCCTGTTATGGCGCGGAGTGTGTTCTATCTGCCTTGCATTTTTCCAACAATTGTCCATGGGATTCGTCGCGTAATGGTTTTCCTTCTCTGTCATTTTATCACAGTAAATTCTGGAAGTCAAGACAATTTATGAGGTTTTTCCACAAGTTTTTCTCTTCGTCGGCAAAGCTCGAATAGACCGTATAAAACAGCAGCAGCGGGCCTGTATTGGTCAAAACGATGGTCAACGATGAACTTTGCGTTGTGAAGGGCGTGTCGAGATTCGAACGCGAGGCCTCTTGGTCACGAGGTATCGGATCGTTCTTTTTGTCGAAAATGACAATATTTGCTTGCTTTTCGCTTTACTCCGCTGTATAATTAAAGATAGTCACAAAATGTTCAGTGGGGAGGATGATTATGCAGCTGCAAATATGTCACATCGGCGAAGCGGAGGGGATGCCGCTATTTCGGGTGCAGTATGAAGGGCAATCAGGCGATGAGACACGCCTTACACCGCCGGATCAATTCCCGGTAGAGGGATACAGCGAAAGCCTTTCGGATGGTCTGCGCTGGTACATGGAGGAGTTTCTCAAGCTGCCAACAGGGGCGTTTCGCGGCCATGCCCAGGCCATTTTGAATAGCCTCCAGGCTTGGGGAAAAGAGTGCTTTTCCAAGTTGTTCGACAATGGCGGCAAAGCCCAGCGATGGTATAACGATGCACGCCAGGGCGATTTACAGTTCAAAATTGTCAGTCATAGTGACGTTCCGACCATTCTTGCGTGGCCATGGGAAGCCCTCGAAGATAGGCTGAATGGACCTCTTGCACTGCAATATCACATGGATCGCCAGCTGAACAATATTGACACAGCCGCGCCAAGAACGCCGAAAACCGAGAAACAGATGAACATTCTCTACATCATTTCGCGCCCAGACGGCGAAGAAGATGTGGAATTTCGCACGCTGGTGCGGCCGATCATCGATTGCGCCAAGCGGCACAATTATGCCGTGCATATCGACCTGTTGCGCCCGCCTACGTTCAATCAGCTGCGCAAGGTGCTGGAGGAGAAAAAGGGCTTTTATCATATCGTGCACTTCGATGGGCACGGTGGCTATGGCGAGCAAGAACAGGCAGCTTCGGCAGGCGGCGTACTGGTGTTTGAGAAGGAGGGCAATGCAAAGGAGTCGTTTGATATTGTGGGCGCTGATCAATTGGGTGTGTTGCTGCGCAGAAGCAATATCCCGGTCGTGACACTCAACGCTTGCCGGTCTGCTATGCTGGATGCCCAAGCAAAAGACGCATATGTGACGGTTGCTGCAAGTCTGATCAAAGCGGGCGTGCGCAGTGTCGTAGCTATGAGCTACAACCTGTGGGTGAAGGGGGCCGAGGCCTTCGTTTCGGCGTTCTATGAAAAACTGTTCGCCGAGGGCAACATTGCGGAGGCAATGCGGGCCGGGCGCGAAGAGATGTACCACAGCAAGGAACGCGACAGCTTCACAGGCAGGGTGGAGTTCCAGGATTGGATTGTGCCGGTGTTGTACCAGAACATCGCCGCGAACGAGCGGGTGCTGCCCCGCATTGCCGCAATGCAGGAGGAAAGCGTTGCCGAAATGCCACCCTTGCCGCTGGAAGCGGAGCTGGATCATTTCGGCTTCATCGGGCGTGACCGCGCGGTGCAAAAACTGGAACAGCTGATACGCAAACGGCCCGCCGGCGTTTTGATCCACGGCATTGCGGGCGAGGGGAAAACCACCTTGGCAAAGGGCTTTTTGCAGTGGCTGCAGGATACCAACGGCTTGGGCAACGGTGCTTTTTGGTTCAGCTTTGAGGGGCTGCGCAGCGCGGCATATATCTTCAACCAACTGAGCGAGGCACTGGGGATTTCTCTGGAATATCCGCTGGAACAGCGACTGCCTGTTCTCATCAAAATTTTGAACCAGCACAAATTTGTGCTGGTTTGGGACAACTTCGAGTCCGCCGCAGGCATTGCGGGCACAGAGGTGAAAGAACAGATGCCGGAAGCGGACCGGCTGATGCTCAAGCAATTTTTGCGCGCTCTCTATGGCGGCGCAACGAAGGTGTTGATCACCAGCCGCGCCAGGGAAACGTGGCTGGGGCAGGATGTGATTCCGCTTTCGCTGAACGGTCTGGATGGCGAAGAGCTTTGGGAATACTGCAACACCGTGGCGGAGGACCTGGACCTGGACCTGCACCACGATGAGGACTACACGGCTCTGATGGCCGAGTTGGGCGGCAACCCTCTTGCCGTGCGTGCGGTTCTGCTTCGGCTGAGCCGGTCAGGGAAAACGACAAAGGCATTGCTGACCGAACTGCGGCATAGCTTTCACCTGCTGGAGGGCGACGAGACGATTCGGCGCATTCAGTCGGCGCTGGATGTCTTTGAAAAAGGGGTGGACCCTGCTTTTACGCCGATTCTGCGCTTGGCCGGGCTGCACGAAATCCATATTAATACAAAGATTGTTGACATGATACTGAAGCAAACCGCCCCTGACGCAGTAGCTTCGCGGCTGGCGTGCTTTACCATGCTGGAAAGCGCGGGCTTGTGCCGGCGCGTGGGAGACAACATCTACAAAACCCACCCTGCACTGCGCACATGGCTGGCGCGCCTGCACCCGGCGGCGGAAAATGAGCAGCGTGAGTTTGTGGAGTGCTGGGGCACTTTGGCGGAACATTATACCCCGAAAGAGTTGCACGAGCAGAGAGGTTTCTTCACGCTTTTTCGGGCGAACCTTCTTCGCGCGTTGGAACTGGCGCAAGTGCTGAAGATGCAGGAAGACAATAGGGCACTGACACAGGCGTTTGCTTCATATGCGTTGAACAATCGCGATTTTCGCGAAGCGGAAGCGCAATACACAAATCTCGCAAAACAATGCATGGATGCTGGTAACGAGGCCGGTGTTGCAGTGACCTATCATCAGTTGGGAAGTGTCTCGGAAGAACGCCGGGATTTTGATGCGGCAGAAGACTGGTATAAGAAATCTCTTGCAATTGAGCTGGAGCTGGGAAATGAACATGGTGCGGCACAAACCTATCATCAATTGGGAATTGTTGCACAATTGCGCCGGGACTTTGTTGTTGCGGAGAACTGGTACAAGCAGGCACTTGAAATTTTGCTGAGACTGGGAGATGAACACGGGGCAGCGCAAACTTATCACCAATTGGGAATGGTTGCACAAGAGCGTCGGGACTTTGTTGCAGCGGAAGACTGGTATAAACAGTCTCTAAAAATTAAGCTGAGACTGGACGGTGAATACGGGGCAGCGCAAACTTATCATCAATTGGGAAGGGTCGCACAAGAACGCGGAGCATTCGATGCGGCAGAAAGCTGGTACAGGCAATCCCTTGAAATTGAGCTGAGGTTGGGGAATGAATACGGAGCAGCGACCACTTATCACCAATTGGGAGTGACCGCACAAGAACGCGGAGCGTTTGATGCCGCGGAAAGCTGGTATAAGCAGTCCCTTGAAATTGAGCTGAGACTGGGAGATGAACATGGGGCAGCGACAACTTATTTTCAACTGGGAAGGCTCGCAGAAGACCGCGGAGAACTGGAAGCTGCGGAAAGCTGGTTCAGGCAAGCACTTGAGATTTTTGAGCGTTGCAACGACCCGCACAACGCAGCGATTGCGCAGCGCAGTCTGGACCGCGTTGCAAAACTGAAAGGAGAATGACCCATGACACAACACGAGAAGGACCTGCAAAGCTTTGCGGCCCACGCCCCGGCTTTTGCGGCCTTTGCCGCCGGACTGCCGGTTGAACTGGCCGCGGCGGAGCTGCCGCCGGAATTGCTCGCGGACACGACTGCGCTGCTGCGCGCCGAGCAGCCCGAGTTTGACCTGTGGGTCAACCGGCCGCAGAACCCGCAGGAGGTGTATTCTGCCGGAGCGATAATCGCGGGCGCGGCCACATTGGCGGCGGTGGTGTTCCTGTTGCGCTCGCGGATTAAGTTCCAGCGCAAAGCGGACGGCACGTGGACGTTTTTGTTTGAGCACAAGCCGGCGGATAATGATCTGATGAAGCGCGTGCTGGAAGCGCTGGAGGGGATCATAAAACCATTTTAGCGTCAAAAGTGGCCCCGAGCTTTTGCTTCACCCTCGACAACGACATCTTTTCCCTGCGCTTGGATCCTTACGAGTTCCAAGTCTAAGCTCATCGACAAGCGCGGTACAACTCGCCACAGCAAAAACGGCAAGGTCGGCACAGCGAACAACCACCACTACATTCATTCCGTTGACGAAGCGAAAACGGAACACGAATGTTTTCAAAATCCGTCCCGTATCGGTCAAAACAATGGTCAAACGCCAACTTTACGCCGTAAAGGCTTATCCGCAACAAAAAAGAACAAGCCCGCAAAGTTAAGTGTTACAAGACTTTGCGGGATTTAGTGTATCGTCCCGCAGGACAATGGTTGGTCGGAGTGTCGAGATTCGAACGCGAGGCATCTTAGACCCTGAAATAGATTTAGCAAATTAAATCGAAAAAAAGAAAAAACACTTGCTTTTGCTGGGAAAATATGTTACACTGACTTCATCGAGCTAAACTGGAAGAATCAGGAGGTTTTGCGATTGCTTCATCAATTAACACAAGGGTCTGTTATCAATGGAATTCGCTCTCACAAATATCCTAATATGCAATGCTTTGGCGTTATCATTTCCGCTCGCTGTGATGTCGCTCATTGCAAAGTTCCGAAGTTCTACTATCTGGTTGCGGTCAAGGCGAATGAATGGTTTTATTCTGAAGCGGGCTATAATGAATCATATAAGAGAAAAATTGATGGCTGCAAAGAATCATTCCAAGCTGCAGCAATCAGTTGTTCCCTTGACCCTGCGATGCTCCTGCAGTGGCCGGCCGAACTTTACGGCGGAGGAAGAAAAAAGATGTACGACTCCCATTTTGCACATGTACCAAAACAACAACAGCATGCAGGAATCCATCGCCGGGCATATTGAGGATATCCATGCATTCAGTCCAAATGATATTGCCGTGATTTCATTTGATGACAGCTTAACTGTAGACCGCATGCGCGAACTGACTGGCAAAGATTTTGCATTGCTTGCTTCCGACCGAACACCCGAATCAAACGAATATATTCTCGCTTCCCCTTACGCGATCAATGGGTTGGAATTTAAAGTGGTGATTCTCGTGGGCGTTGATGAAGGGCGCGTTCCTCAAACGGCAGGCACTAGCGATATTTCGCAGCACTTCATACAATACTCGGCATACAACCTTCTCTATCTCTCCGCTTCCAGGGCAAAATATCGCCTCATTTTATTGGGCAATTCATTGAATGGCCGATCCTCTTGTTTGGAACATTCTTTGGATTTGGGCTACATTGTTGAAGAAATCCATTAGGATCGCCTGCTTGGTTTCCTGCGCAGGGAAGAATGCTCAATCGGTTGAGCCATTTAATATGGAAGATGTGCCGAACGCTGGCAGGAGGACACACCCGCAGCACTGAAAGCTGATTGGATGTTTACAAACGAATTCGGCCGTCCCCGGCACCCGGATAGCTTCCCCCGATTCTTCAAGCAGTTCCTGGTTCGTGCAGGATTCACTCAGGAGGAAGTCGCGGCCATACACACCCACACGCTGCGGCATACCAACGCCTCAATCCTCATTGCGGCCAATACCAACCTAACCATCGTTGCAAAGCGACTGGGACACGCACAGACAACGACAACGGCGAACATCTACGCCCACGCGATCCGGCAGGCTGACGAGGTTGCCGCCGAAGTGCTGGATGTCGCGTTACATCTGGGCAAATAAGAAAGCACCCGCTCGATGGTATGAAAACCACTGAGCGGGTGTATTTTTTGCGCAAACCGTACCAAAACCGTACCAAAGCGAGGTTTTTTATTAAAATTGCCATCCTAAACAAATAATGAAAGCCTTGATATACAAGGCTTTCCACTGGTCGGAGTGTCGAGATTCGAACTCGAGGCCTCTTGGTCCCGAAATAGGTAGGGCACGTCAAGTCTTGTATCGTGATGATTCGCGAACCGCTGTAATATTGGGCTTTTTGCGTGGTGTATGAGGCGGGTTGCAGTGCGTTTTAGTCCATGCTGGCGAAATATAGTCCACAATTAGTCCACGACCAGTCCATGCGCCCTTGTTCAATCTGTCATCCTGCTACAAGTTACCGATCCTCCATAATTTGCTAAAGCAGCGATTGCAAAGGCTTGGACTCTGTGGTATAATGTCATCAACCACAGATAAAACATCGGAGGAGCTGTTATGATGACGAAAATAGAAATGGGACGAACCCCTACAGTATTTGTCAGTTCGACCTGTTATGACCTAAAGCAAGTAAGAGCCGATATTCGAGAGTTTATAAGTGAGCAATTAGGATTTGAAGCAATATTATCAGAGTACGATTCGTTTCCTCTTGAGCCAGAAATTTCTGCTGTCGAAAACTGTATTCGTGCAGTCAAGCAGCGTGCAGATATTTTTTGTCTGATAATAGGTAGCCGATACGGTAGTGTTGCGGATAGCGGAAAATCGATAACGAATTTGGAATATATAAATGCAAGAGGAAAAGGGATTCCGATATATGTTTTCGTCAGCAAGGATATTATTGCCAATTTACCTTTTTGGGAGAAAAACAAGTCGGCAGATTATAGTGGCATTGTTGATAGTCCACAATTATTTGAGTTTGTTGCTGAATTGCGTGGAAAAGAAAATGTTTGGACATTCGGCTTTGATAATGCTAAAGATATAATCACTACATTCCGAAAACAAATAGGTTATTTATTTTTTGATTCGTTGAATATAAGAAGCAAAATTTATATAAATAAGTTGCCTTTGAGTGTTCAAAGGCAAGAGGGAAAAGCGTTAAAAATTATTATTGAAAAGCCTGAAGCTTGGGAACATCTTTTACTAGGTGAAATATTTGAACAAGCTATTGCACGAAATGCTGAATTAAAAAGAGACCTTATTTATGGGTTTTCATTTGGAAAAATAATAGAAAAGACAGAAGCAAACGAGATTCTTGAATTTATTAATCTAAAGACAAATGAAATGATTGCGTTTTCTGAAAACTTTAGAATACTATTTGATGAAGTGCTCCCTGACGCTCTTGGTGCTCCGGGTGAACCCGGTAATGAAGAAAAAATCATATATGTTGGAGAAAAATTTGGTGCATTATATGAATTCCTGTTAAGATGGGGTTTAGAGTTTTTGTCGCTGTCTGTGAAAGAAGAATGGAAAGGTGTAATAAATGCACTATCAAAACTCTGGGAATCACCTGTATCTGATATAGATGCATACATGGACAAATATAAAAAGAATATGAAAGAAGCAATTTTACATATAGATGATTATAAAATATCAGAATCGTCGACATTGCCCAAAACGGTAGACTTGACGCTTACTCTTAAAGAGCCTAATTTGGACGAGTTTTATGTTGAGCTTGAAAAACTTGAAAAAGCGATTGGTATTACTAGGCATTGAGGTTTTTTTCTTTCCCTTGAAAAGCGAGTGATAATCTCCTGTTGCAATGCATGGTTATTCGCTTACGCTCAGGGCCAATCCCCATGAATCAATCATCATCCCCCACTGGCTGAACAGTGCCCCGCGCCGCTTGTATCGCCGTGTCAATAACGCTGGACGCAAGCGCACTCGTGCGGTTAATGGCATGGGCATAAATTCTGCTAGTGGTAGATGAATCAGCGTGACCTAAATGCTTGGCAACGGCGGTAAGGTTTACATTACCTTCGATAAGAAAGGAAGCCGCCGTGTGCCGCAGCGTGTGCGTATGTATCAGCTTGATCTCTTCTGGAGCGAACCCAACGCGGCTGAGAAATTTCTTGAATGCTTTCGGGAAACTATCAGGGTGACGGGGGGAACCTAGCTCACTTGTAAATATGAAGTCGTGCCGCAGATGGGCGGGGGTGTCCTCCTGCCACGCGCCTCCGACTTCGGCAACATTGGCTTTCCATTCATCTTGAAGGGCGCGGTAGACCTCTAACAGTTCCACCATGGACTGAGGCAGTTTTATATGGCGTTTACTACTCTCATTTTTCGGCGGGCGAATTTGCAGGCCTGCAAGGGAACCTTGGCGGGGCTTCTCACCTTTCGGGGGCAGATATTGAAGCTCACAGGCTACACGCAACAAAGCGTGTTCGGGTTCGTAGTCGGCCCACGTGAGGCCCACCAACTCCGACTTGCGCATACCTGTTTGCAGGAACAACATAACCATCACTTGAAATTGCAGTGGCTCACCATCGAGGGCGGCAACTATGCGGCCCACCTGTTCAGGCGTGAGGGCATACGCTTCTTTGATAGGCTTCTTTGGTGCGCGAACACGTTTGCATGGATTATCTGCGATGAATTGTAGCTCCACGGCGTAGGTGAGGATGGAGGATAGCAGGCGATGGTAATGGTGAATTGTCTTAGGTGATAGACCTTTGGGCGGCGCGTCTTTATTCTTCTTGCCGTTGGGAACTTGAATCGCTTCCTCACTGAGCCATGCATAGAACGCTTGCAGGCGGGGCGGAGTGAGCTTGTCAACGCGGATGTGCCCTAGTTGCGCGTCTATGCGCTTCCAAAGGATGTCATATGTATACAGCGTTTTGGGGGCAATGTTATTGTTTACTGTTGCGTAGTTATCGCGCCAATGATGATACACTTCACTCAGCTTCATGGTGGAATCCGCAGCCTGCCCATGCTTTACCTGTTCCTCAAATAGAGCAGCGCGGCGGGTTAATTCTTTTTCCAGTTTCGCTGGGGTAAGGTTTTTGGGCGGTACCCATGTCTGCTTGCGATATTTCCCGCCGCCCTCATGGACACGGAAACGATAGGAGCCGGACTTCAATTCTTCAATGTGAGCCACTACATAACCTCCAATAGTATGAAAATAGTTCCATACTACTAATACGCAGTTATGTCAGGATGTTCTTTGAAAAACGCCCGCCCATTGGTGAAGATTCCTCACCATGGAGCGGGCGTATTTATTATATGGCAATGCTAAAGCGCAATTATCTCAATATCTGCAAGGGAATTCTCCGTGCTCAAAGCTCTCCTCTATAAGCGCGTTATAGACCTTGTGATACATCAGAAGATTAGGGCAATAAGCGTAGTTCTCGAACACATTTATACCGTCCCCATTGAAAAACTGACGGATTGCCGCCGCACACCCGGCGCTTAGGCTAAGGCCGTATTCGCATTGGCAGATGATCATTACGCCAGCGTTTTTTGCGGCGAATATAAACTTCGCCAATTCTTCTGCTTCGGAGAAATACGTCTTGTAGGTAAGACTGAATTCCATCAGTTCGTCCAATCTGGTGTCTTCCACCCCAACTTGAAACACATCGCAATTTACATCCGAAAAAACCGAAAAATCCAATGGTTTCTCGTCTTTCGTATAGAAGCTAATCACCGCCACCCTGCTGCGGAATCCACGCCGCAAACAGGATTCAATTTCTGCTCTGGAAAAGATGCCAGCCCGCATAGTTCAAACCTCCATCAAACTGTTTGTTCCTATGCATAATAATACGGCTGAAACGCCACATTTGCCCCGCCACTTTGTCTCTGTCTCACAAGTGGCTTAATGGCAATGCTACGTGTGCGTGCGTAGGCATTTGCCCGCACTTACCCGGCCTTACCTTGGGTGGAAGTCGGCGTAGATGATGTTTGCTTTTTCGCATTACGAGCAACAAACACTTTGCCCTGCTCTAAGAAAGTTTCTTGCTGTTCGTCCGTCATTTGACGAAAGACATGTAGCAGGGAATCTTCTAAACGGCTTGCAGCTTGCTCGGAGCGGTAGTCCAGCAAATAGTCCACGCTTACGCCGAAGTAGGCGGCTATGGTCTTCAGCGTTTCGTAGTCAGGCTCACGCAAGCCGCGCACATAGTTCCCCAATGTGGGCGCAGCCACGTTTATGTTTGCCGATAGCTGCCTTTGCGTCAAATCCCGATCTTCCATTAATTCGCGCAGGATTTCCCCAAACTTCATTCTTCTTCACCTCTAAAGAAGATTGTACAGGAAAACCATAGATAAAATCAAAAAGCGCAACACAAAGGATTGACGCGCAACAAAATGAATGATATAATCCTTCCCCATAATTGACGAAATCACTAAACGGTTTGACACATATTTATATGGAACCCCGTAAATGCCAAGTGCGACCTTCTGCTATGGCAATGCTAAACTCTCAATGCTCAACGAAAATACGCCCACCAACGATACCTCCGCTGCCCACAAAATGGAGCAGCGGGGGTAATTCATATGAAGGAATTAAAAAAAACTTGACAACTACGATTGAATCGTATATAATAAAGATAGGAGGGCAGGCTATGGTAAGAGAGTTTGTGCGCACGAACACCTTTGAGCGCAGTTGGGCAGCGGCAGGGCTGGATGATAGCGACTTGCGGGAACTGGAACACACACTGCTTGAAAATCCGAGCGCGGGCGCGGTAATCCCCGGCTTAAATGGTTGCCGCAAGCTGCGGTTTCAGTTGCCCGGCAGAGGCAAGAGCGGCGGCGCACGGGTGATTTATGTGGATATAATGGTGCATGAGCGCACGTACTTACTGTTGGCCTACCCGAAGAACGTACAGGAAAATCTAACGCCAGAGCAAAAGCGGGTGTTATCCCGCCTTGTAGCTGAATTGAAGGAGGATTGACATGGAAAATTATTTTGACGAATTGAAACAGAGCCTTGAAGAAGCCGCCTCCTACAAGCGGGGCGATAAAAGCCGTGTGCGTACAACTGTCCGCAAAATCCCTGTGCCGGAATATCAGCCGCAGGATGTAGCGCGGATACGTCTTGCGCTGAACCTGTCACAGCGGGGCCTTGCGTCCGTGCTGGGGGTATCTCAACGCACGGTAGAGGCGTGGGAGATTGGCCGTAACGCCCCCGGTGGTGCGGCCCGTAATCTATTGTATCTGATTGACCGAAACCATGAACTTGTCAACCAACTAACAGTCCGATAACTCTATAGCAATTCGCACAACGAATAAACAAGCCTCCGCTAACCCGCCAAACAAGGCAATGCTGGCAATGCTAAACTCTCAACTCTGAACGCAAATACACCCACCAACGACACCCCCCGCCGCCCACAATGGAGCAGCGGGGGTTCTTAACATCTGAACGTTTTAATCCTTCGCGAGTGCGATGAACATCCCTCTTTTGCCCTCGCGCACAAAGGATTGACGCGCAACTGAATGAATGATATAATAAAAGATATAAAAATCAAAAGGAGACCTATTCCATTATGATGAACGATGCCATTTTAGCCGCCGCCATTGAGGTGCTGAAAGCCCCTAACCTCTATCACGGCAGAAAAGAGCAGTGTTTCCTATCCGCTTACCAAATCGCCATCCTTGTCAAAGAAAAGTTAGGACTGAGCAACCCAGTGGGCGGTGACGAGCAAGCCCCGCATTACCTGAGCCGGGATATAGCACATAAGCTTTCCACCATGGCAGACAACGACAAATCCATCGAACGCGCCTTTTTCAGCACGAAAGGCTTGGACGAGAAGGGCTTCCAGTTTGACGGCGGGAATGTCCCCTCTAGTTCCTCGTTCTCCATGTTCCGTTGGGTAGGTTAGGGGGATATACATGAGCGGCACAGACGAACAAAAAGCCCCGCCGCCGAAGCAACGGGTCACACCGTGTTTTGTTTTCCTTAGCAGCACCAACCACCGAGGGCCTCAATAGTCGAAGTCTCCACCATCTTCCGCGCCAGTTCATCGAAGCTCTTATAGCAGAGTTTCCCGCTGCACAAACAGTTACCATAGTGCCCCAGCACAAAGCCTTCGCTGTCGATCCGCAACCGCGCAATCGGATTTAGTGGGTTCTTCGGGTCATTGTCGTTTTCATCCGCTGCCATAGGCCAAAACGCCAATGCGTTATCCGCCTGTAACCTACGCAGCGCCTCCACCCGCACACTAACCTCGTTCGCCGCGACCTCCGCGACACTCGGACGATAAAAGCTTTCCGTAGCCTAATTCCCCCATGCCTTGTTAGATAGCGGAGTTGTGCTATTAACATAAAAAATCTCTAAAAACTCTTGCGCTTTACCGTGAAATATGTTAGAATATGCAAAAGGGAAAATATGGTTGTCGCTGACTGACTAAATATGGGAGGCGCGCATGATGCCTGCAACTCAGAGGCCGCTTGAACGCACGGTAACTGTTTGGAAAGAACCTGGACAAATGTACCGTGCTGTTAGGCGGCAGTCCAACAAAAAGAACAATCCGTTATTATCTAACAAAATCAAGTCTTTTTGTGAACTGATTATCAGCGAGAACAATGAATCGGGCAGAGGTCTCCTCGTCACTATTAAGCACGGCCTTTTAGACGCCCAAGTGGCCGCCAAGGATTTGCAGTCAGTGCTTTCGGAACAGAAATACAGTGTGCATTCGATTGATTCGGATGATCCTGATATAATCAAGCTGTTTCCCGAAAAGTTGCTTCTGCGCAGAGCCAAGCAGGAAGGGCTCTTAGAAAAAGGAATTAAGCTCTTAAGTAAAAATAGCAAAATTGGAGCGATATTGCTGCCAATCGTCTCTCTGCTTACAGCGCTGCTTACATTTTTTGACAAAATGTTCACAGCTTCCATTGACGTAACGGTGTTCAAGATTATTTTACTGCTTGTATCACTCGTTTTTGCGATTCTTTGGCTTGGCTTTGTGATAAGAAAATACGGCGATCAAAAACAGGCGCATCTGAATGAGCTGCCAGGGATTCTTAATACAAGGAATACCCGTGAGCTTGACGCGTATTTCAGACCGATCATTGATCAATGTAAACTAAGAAGGTTTGACGTAAATATCTTCAGAAGATATGATAAATTGTTGAAGGGCACACCTTTTTGTCAGGCATTGAATCTATTCCTGTCAGAAAGCGCGATGCCGAAACAGGTTAACATCGTTTTTCAGTCCGCAACGGTGCCGGAGCCGCACAGTTCCGCCGCCAATGTATCTACAGCGATTGTAAGCCTTGATCCCTTGACCATGAAGGAAAAACTCGCCCTGCTTGAAGAAGGACGTGTGATAACGGGGTACCGGCTTGAGTGTTATGGTGTTGACGCGTTAATTGAAGACATGCACGATATCGATCAGCATTCCGAAAGAGAAGCCAATCTCATTAATACGATTGAGCAGCTCAACGCCCGCCACGAAGGCGGGGCCTCCGTTTTGTATGCCCTGGTATACTACACCAGCCGGTTTGACGCATATCTGTCCCTGGACGACATGACGGCTATGTGGAAACACACAAACAGAAAAAACCGGCAGATCGCAATTGAGAGCGTCCATAAAGCGAGCGTTGAAGGTATGGATTATTACCCGCTGTTGAGCCGCATCCGCGATGATTACAGCCATTATCTGGTTTATCATGAGAATAAAAGGTCTTTCAAATTCAAGCAGGAATTTATGGAACACTTGTTGGAAATCGACCTGCCGAATCAGCCCGCTGTAAGAGATCTGCTGATTTGGTGCTTAATGAACCTATGGGACAGAGTAGGTATGAAAGATGATGACGAGTTGTTGTTTTACATCGGCGAGGTGTTTCTGGAGCTGTTCGACGAATCCATCTGGTCAAAGCCGGAGCAGCTGAAATGGATTATCGCAGAGTGTTTCAGGGTTTTTGAGGCTAATGAGTCTTATATCTATTATGACGAAGTGTTCGACAAAATATTAGACAACGAGAATTTGCGTATACATTCATCCGTTAGACGTTTCTTGGAAAAGGACGAATTAGTTAGAATAGCATGTTTCCATAGCATGTGCTTTATCCCAAGCGATAGAAGTTGGCGGCACCATCAGACCTTGACCAGAATTCGTGCGACTGGTCAAAAAGCACCTGTCGGCACACCGCCGCACAGCAATGAAATGCCTGAGTATTTTAAAACTCTTTTGGCAGCCTGCGAAGGAAAGGGAGAGTATTATAATGACTTGACAAGGCTTCAGGATGCGGATGCGCTTCAGTATTATGAATGCCTTTACCTTTTCTATGCGAAATCCATTGAACGCCTGAAGTCTGTTGATGTGTTTCATACAATGCCTGTTCAGATGCCATCCGATAGTGAGCTAAAGGGATCGCTGATAAAGATTTGCTCAAATGGCATTGTGCCTGATGGTTCGATTAGTGAATTTTTTGATTGCATAAGGACTACACAAGACGGTTCAGATGAGAATAGTCTTGTGATTTACCAATTATGCTTGGTCGCGGAGACGCGTTTAAAATACCCATTGCTTCAGTTTCTTTCATCAATCGCTTTGCTGGCATCCAAAGGCGAAGACGATGAAGTGCCGATATTAAACGAAAGCCGCATTCTGTCACTAATTTTACAGGGGTTCTATTGGCATGGAAGAAGTCTTTTTTCCGCCAAGTTCGGAGAGTTGCTGAACCTGTATATGGAACAGTGTCCAGTATCTTCTCAGTATAAGATAATCATGCTCATTTCGTATTTGGTCTATCAAAACACTGCCGCCAACAGAGAGCAGTTGATTGCCGGTGTTGACGGCGCTCCCGAGATCCTATCTGAAATAATTCCGGCAAAACTCGCCGCATGCACTCCAGAACAAGTGTACGTGATGCTGTATCACATAATGATCCTGGACGATTATCTTCCTCGTTCCAAAATTTTAGAAAGATTCAAGAGCGCATTGAGCAGCATTGGCGACGAGGAAGCAGCTGAGGAAATCCGCGTCTATTTGAACATCGCTGTTGAAGGCATCAATCTGCCTGGCGATTCTGCGTCTTTTATACTATCCTGGGCTGAGAAAAATAATAATCTGGCTCTGTTGGCGTACAACAAGATGTGCGAGATCGACGAAATCAATTTATTGCATCTTGGTGAGTTTAATATATACATCGCCCTAAGCGGTTCCTCTTTGCTGTGCCGTGATATACTTGTAGGAGAGTATCTATGCAAACATGGAAGCCTGGAAGATGTCAAGGATCATCTTATGATGAGCCGTTTCTTCGACAGCGCATTGAAAACCCCTCGCCCCGGCGTCATAAACTTGACTTTCCGCGTTTTGGATAAATATAAATCACGTCTGCGTCCACATGAATATGATCGAATCAAAAGCGAGGCAATTACCGCGGAGCTTTGGTTCTATAACGAAGAACAATTGTCCCGGCTTTTCATTGCGACTCATCCGCTCATGGCACTCGCATACAGCCTGTTTCTGATTAAGCATATCCTCTTTGAGTACAAAGCAATTCCAGTCAGTCACAGTCATCCGCTCTTTTCCAAATTCAATGAGGTTGAAGCAAAGGCATATTTAAAAAATAATTATACGGAAATCAACGCTGTGGAGAATAATGTTTTTAATTTAGATTTTTACAATGCGATTGCACTAGTGGTTGAGGATCAGCAGCTTCAAGGAGCTATCATAGAGACTTTTGGCCGAACTGCAGTAATTGAACACATAAGAGATAATTCAATCTCCCTGATTAAGCTAATAATCCCTTCTATTCGAGAGAAGCAATCTCTAGTCACGGTTTTGGAAAAGTCGATGCAAGTTCTCGCTCGGGTTTAATTCGATCTGTACAGCAATGAGATGTGAGTTATCAAGGGTATCTGATCCAATATGAATACGCGGAAGGAGAGCCATACCATGCCGCTACCCTGGAAACAAAATGCTGGAAAGACGCCTCGAACGAAACGTCCAAGGCGCATAAATATTGACTTTTTCGAGGAGCGTACTTTGCGTAAAAGTGGCATTGGCTTCTGCAATACATGCTGCGGAGGAGGATGGTAAAGTGAAGCAGAAAAAACGTGGCGGGCCTCGTATACCCCAGCCACATACTCCATACTCAGGTTCTCCCTCGCATAC